>Ga0247727_10015053_pt1 | contig 12748 bp, 10 predicted proteins | sample WisWelCaveWW1625_FD_202498 | JGI IMG/M metagenome (GOLD analysis project Ga0247727, IMG submission 202498) | Biofilm microbial communities from Wishing Well Cave, Virginia, United States - WW16-25 | ecosystem: Environmental > Aquatic > Deep subsurface > Groundwater > Cave microbial mat | place...
GCAGCTGGGCCAGCTCGCTATAGTCGACCTGGAAGACCAGGAAGTGATAGCCGAGGTAGCCCAGGGCCAGGACGGTGAGGAGCCCGCCGAGGAGAGCGCAATAGAGCGCCTGCCGGCTGAGCCGTAACCGGAGGCGACGGCCGGTGTCGTCGGCCAGAAGGAGGAGCGCTGTCGATGTGTGCCAATCTGTCAAACGGTTATCCCCTTATGGAAATTTTGTCTCGGCCTACCCAAGAGAAAAGGGAAGGTTAGAAACACGGCTGGCTTCCTCCCTTGTGGCGGCAGGTGATACCCTGCTCGGCTAGGGCGCGATTGAGGACGGTGTTGAGGTTCCCAAGGACCTGCACCTCGCCCGGGGACTGGCCCAGTCCAGCCGAGCCCGGCAGGGCCCCCGATTGCTCCGACTCGGCGAAGACCCACTGGGCCTCCCGCAGAGCAATTGCGGCCTGCTCCGGCGTCAGCCCTCCAGAATCCACCCAGGTAGCGATCCGGCGCTTCCCCGCGAGCAGCCACTCATAGCCGACCGGCACTGGGGTACCCACCACGGCATTCCAGGTTGCCCGCCAATCAGCCTCGGCGCTGGCGATCCTTTCCAGAGCAGAGATTCCACACGGGGGCCGGGAAGTCACATACTCTTCCAGCATGCCGCCGCCCTTCTCCTGGTACTTGGCGGGCAGGACCACTCCTTGACGGCGGCACACCTCGGCGTGCTGGCGCCGCCGGGCGACCTGACGTTCGGCGAGCCTTAACTTAAAATCTTCCGAGAGCTTGTCTTCCTGCCGCGCCTCTTGGGTCGTCCCGCAGGCCGCCAGCACGACAGCTATAATTCCGAGCCAAATAGCCGTCTTCAGATGCCGCCCCATAGCCGTTCCTCCACGAAAGGGTTTAGGCCAGATAGATGCTTAGCAAGAGACGGGCCAATTCCTGGCGAATCAGGGGGATGCGTATCGGGCGCGAAAGACCCCGTGGCATGCGAAGTTTCTATCTCAATGGGGCGCGTTCGTCAACTACAGGCTCCCCACCTCTGCAATGAAACGGCCGGGGGAACGCGAGCAATGGAACAGTAGATCAATAGACCGCATTGGCCCATTGATCCATTGCTCCACTGGTCCAATGCTCTGAAAACAAAAAGCCCAGCAAGTTGGGCTTTTTGTTTTCTGGTGGCCCCAGCGGGATTCAAACCCGCGTTTCCGCCTTGAGAGAGCCATCGGGCACTTTGTCGATTTGCTAAGTTACGAAAACGAAAACCCTCGCGTTGAGGGCTAGGAGGGCATTTTGAGCCAGCGAGGCGATTTTTGTTCACATTTGTTCACACTCGGATCGCCGCCTCAAAGGCGGGGGAACCTCAATGGGTACGCACGACCGACAATCGAGACATACGTCGAACTTTGGACAGGTTGTTGCAGAGACTCTGGACTTGGGCTAAAGCGAACCCCGTTGCCTAGGATGCGGCAACCCGACTCATGTTTCGCGATGATACCAACTCGGAAGCACGATCCGAGAAGGGCAATCTTGCCGCCTGGGCCAACCAGCGGTCCTACAACCCCCGAATCCGCTCAGCGCGCTCTTCCTTGAGCGCCCTCTCAGCCCGCTCCGCAGCCAGCCCGCGACCAAGCTCTCCGATCTGGCGGATCCGTGCATCTGGATGTGGACGAAGCTCGCCGAATCGCATCAGCCACTCGTTCCACATGTCGGACACGTTCCCGCTCCATGACCACATGTGTCCAAATGCGGCGTCCACGATTTGCTCCGCCGAATATCCGACGTCCAGGCCTAGTCGAGCCCTGTCGGCCCAATCCGACAGATTCGGATGGCCGATCAAGGGTGCTAGATGCAAGCGTTTGAGGCGCTCAATCCCAAGTAATTCTTGATACAGTTCTCGGTCGTCTCCGATTAGCTGCCGCACGATCTCCGGCGGATAAAGGTCTTCCGGAAGCTCGCACATTATTTGCCGTCGATCCGACCTCCCCAGGCCCTGCAAGACTGCATCGATCGTCTCCACATAGCGCCAAAGTTGTGCATTCTTCTGCAGCAGCCGAGTCAGCCACTCCACTGCGAAGGATGGGTCAACCCGAAAGATCTCACGGAGAAACCATTCACCACCTGAGCAACGGAGGATCGCGCGTTTCCAGTCTTCACGCAGTAACTCTCTTATTGTACCCTTGGGATCGGCATTCCAGACACCAATGGCTGCATTGGACGCTATGATATCGTCCGGATGCGACAAAAGCCGCCGAATGCTGGTCTCGGGAAGTTCTGAACGGAGGCAGAGGGCATTGATCCACTGAGCCCCACCTTCTAGCCTGTCTAAGGCAAGCTCCAGTAAATCGGAGGGAGTGGACTCGGAGGCCAGTAGGGTAACGGCGGTGGCCAGGCGTTGGCGTTCGTTATCCAAGCAACGCCGGGCAATGTGGTAGCCCACCTCAGCACCGTCCCGTAGCAACCTAGTTAAAAACGGTTGAATGAGGTCGGGGGCTGCCTCCCCTTCAAGGAGGGTTTCAAGCCAACAGGTGCATTCGTCCACCTTTTCGGCGATCCTCTGACAAACGAAAGGTGTCCATCGAGGCCACGGGTGACCGGTCAGCTGAGCGTCTTCCTCACACCAAAGGAGTCTTCGGACAACTTCCCCAGGATCGGATCGCACCCACTCATCTGCCAGCTGCCTCGCCTGCTCGCGCTGAACCGCCTCTGCCACTCGCCAGTCACGTGACTCACGGTCAGGAAACAACGTCTCGAACACCTGATCAACAGGCAACTCTAGATCCACCTCAAGGTGCTTCGTAATCGCGCGTACCCAATAAATGACTCCGGGGTGGTCTTTCGCAGCGTCAACAATGTCTCGCAGAATCTCACATGCGAACGACTTCGCCTCGACCGCCAGCTCCTCCGGCAATGCTTGGGATACCCGACCCGGATAGGCCCACGCTTCAACCAACTCCCGGACGGGAGTCCAGTGTCTCGGTGGGGCATCCCGGAGTCGGTCGCGGATCGACGGCCAAAGCGTGCGTATTGCACGCGCATCCTCTAAAGCAACAAACCCGTGGGAAAACGTAATTGTTCGTCCGCTACCCGGCACGCTTTCAGTGCGGCGGAAGGCCGGGGATAACGCCAGAGTGAGCGCGTGAAGTCCGACATCGGGATCGCCGCCTTCTCCCCACCACCGGTCGGCTGCATCTTTGAGCTGTCGCCGACGCTGCAAAACGGCTGGCGTCCCGGGCGTGGCAGCGACTACCCAGTCGCCAATCTGCCGTAGCGGGTGGCCCGGATGAGCGTTCAGGGGCCGGGTATCGCCTACCGCCGCGTCCAATAGGGCCGGAAGTGCCAGGTCGGGCGCTACATGAAGCATCGTGCCCCCGATCTGCGTGAGCCATTCGCGATGCTCGGTTGCAATCCATTGCGCTTCCTGTCGGCCCAAGCTCGCATACATCGCCCACACTTCAGCTGCTGAACTTCGTAGCACCCAGTCACGAATCCGGTCTGGAGGGACACGAGCCCCCCTGGCGATCGCGCCAATTACCGTACGGGTCACGTCATCCTGGCTAGCTGCGACCGCGACCAAGGGCTCGATTGGTAAGCTGGTGGGGCCTTGGAAAAATACATCTCGGACCAGCGCATGTCGAAGCGCTGGCGGCCGAACCTCCAAGCGTTCTCTACCGACCTCCGCAAGCACACCTCCAGCCGCGAGCTTGGCCGCGAACTCCCGAATGCCAGGCAAGGACTTCTCCAGGTAGCCGGCCACGGCCTGCATGGTCATTCCTTGATTCCCGCCAACCGCAAAAGCCGCTAGAAAGGCTGAAACGCCTTCGCCCGCGAGCTTCTCGAATACTGTCTTTACCTCGTTAGCGAGAGTATCACCGTACGCAAGCGATCTTATGTCACCACGTAAACACAGAGTGCAGAGCGTAACCGCCAGGCCAGGCTTGCCCTCAGCTTGATCCACTATCTCTTGAATCAGCCCTGGCGGCCCACCAATACCCGTGCCCTTGACGATCTCCGCAATCTCATCCATCGAGAGCAAGCTCAGCTCTCGGATAGACCCTGATGGAAGATCCATAACGCGAGCCACCTCGGTACGACTACCAGGCCAACAATCGGCGATTAGACGAAAGTCCGCCCCTGTCTCGATGCGAAGCCGGCGGAGCTGGTGTAAGAGATCGACCTGCAGATGGGCGTCGTCCACAATGAGAGCCGTTGGTTGTTCAGCCCGAACACCAGCAGCGATCGCTGCCAAGTCCGTCGTGTGAACGAACAGCGCTCCGGCACGTCTAGCAAAGGAGTGGAGAAGGAAGGTCTTCCCGGACCCAGGCTGACCGACCACGAGGAGGTCGCCATCCGTATCCTCCAACCACTTCAGATCTTCTGACCGGCCGACCAGTGCGTCTCCCACGAGGGGCCGCGTCGGAAGAGGCATGACAGACAACGGCGGAGGAGCCCCGGTAAGGTCCAAAAGTTCCAGACACCAACTCGGGTCACGGTATAACAGGTCGGCGAACGCGGCCCGATCGTGGATTTGAATCAGTGCGAAACCAAGATCCTTGGCAGCCTTCTCGAGGTTATCTCGCCGGCGGGAGGTAAGCGACCGAGAAGTGGCCACGACCACCGCCCTGCGTGTCCCGCCCCGGTTGAGATACGATTTCAGGCTGCGACGCAGGTTGCTGACTACGTCGGTCCCGGTCGTAGTGACTAGCGGGAACGGGGAACCTCCTTCATCCGCGATCGCACCATCCATACCCGCATCCTCTCCGCCCCGGATAGGTACGAGAGTTGGATGAATCGCCCGCAGTAGGTCCGCCGCGCAGTGCTCGAAAAGCTCTGGATCAAGCTTCTCGCCGAGCCGCGCTTCGATATCTCGATAAAATGGATCACGAATCATTAGTGTCTAGATTACCGCAATTCATGCGTTCCTACCAGACTTTTGGAAGCACAACCCATTTCCATTCGGCCTCATGCGCTTTTGAACGAACTCCCTAATATCCTCCTCCCGAAACCTTACCGTCCCGGGCGTAAGCGCTGCCTAGGGCAGCAGCTCCTCGAAAAGAGAAGGCGCGCCGGCAGGGGGAGGGGTTTGTGGGGGTTGGCAATCGACCCTCGTCATCCCTCAATCCGGTTCACACTTCCTATGGCGCAAGGTAATCGCCTGCCTCAATCATTCGTAGAGCCTCATACACAGAATGTGTTATCCACCTCGCTCTTTTCGCTCCCCGTCTGTCTAGTAGTACACGCGCGGGTTCGACCACCTTAAGATACATATCTTTTAAGAATCCTTCGAGCGTCGTACGATTAAACCTTGACATAATTCTTCTAAATGAGTCCGGATAATCTTGAAATCGCTTTAAGATCCCCTCGCTGAAATTGGCTAGATCCATCGCAGAAAATGCATTATCCTGCATTAACAGAGCTTGACCAAATTCGGCCTGCACCCGTCGCATGATTGCTTCGTTAGTCGGATCTCTTAAAAATACTTCGAGACGCTCCTCCCTAACAGCTTTCGATAGGATCGCCGCAACTAAGTGAGGTCCATTTACTAACCACAGTTTTCTCATTTTATAAGGTCGTATATCGGGCACAAATTCAACAAGATTTCGCTCGACGAGCGACATGAACTGCTCTTCAAGGATCTCGATCCCTTCTGTTCTTTCGATGACCCATCGAGCATAAGGTTCGACATTAACTCTAACTGAATCCAAATCATCATCGTATACTACCTTAGAACAGATCCGATCTACGACACACGGTACGAATTTGATCCCCTTATCGAAGTCTCGCCTCTGACTGTTTTTGATGCCAGGAGTGTTTTTCACTAGAGACATAAGCTTGTTCGAGTCGACAATATTTTCGCAAGCAATGATGAAGAGGGGGGATTTAATGCTCGCAGTAACTCGCGCTTGGATCATTGCACGGATGAGCGAAACCGAATCGTGTAAGCCGTCTTTAAGGGCGGTCGTAAGCAATACAGTAGAAGGGTCACAAACTCGTTGATACAATAGGTGTTCTTCCGTATCCGTAAAGAGGAGGGTATCGACCTGGACCGTCTCCTCACGCTGCGTTTGACCCCATATGTGGAGCAAATAGGATCGGTTCTCTTTGATCGCATTGGTTTTCTTGAGAGAGCCAGCGTCTCCGGAGCGATTGGCCAGAATAACTTTGAAGCCAGCTTTGGCGGTGAGATGCGCAACGAAACCAAGCCCCAAGGAGCCGGCCCCTAAATGTATATGGGTCCAGCCCTGTCTCACGGCGTGTCTCCCGTGAATTTCGACAAACTAAAAAGCCCCGCGTAGGGGGTGGGGGAAACGGAAGGAAAAGGTACAAACCTAGGAAGGAATGAATCTAATCACATGGCTCCTCTTTCCAAAGGCTAAACAAGTCTCTGTGGGCGCCATAGTACGCAGCGATATCCCGACATTTCTCACACTCGGACAAATGAGCCTCAATATCCTGGCGCAACGCAAGGGAAAGGTTCTGGGGATGGAGAAAATATTCGCCTAACATCTTCGGATGTTTAATCGCCTCATCGACGTTGTGCGCGTAAGCTGCCATCAGCTCAGCATCCGTCGGACTGGTCTTTTTCGAAATTGCTCTATGTCGAATTAACCCTTTGATCTTCTTCGCGATGCCCTCAAAATCAGGTAATCTCACTTTCTCACCTCTAGTGGGAGGCGAGACGACTCTCTCCACGACGGACGCAGACAGGCGCCTCGCCGCTCCGCGCGCTCCCTTCGCCCGTCCGGTTGGCTTTCCTCTTTTAGATTTGGAACGACCGAACATTTCTCCCAGTATCCATCTAATAAAATGATACCCCCAAACCCCTTTTATATGCAACCCCTAACCCCAGGAGGCCCACAAGCCACCCCCTGGCGGGCTGTCCGTTGGTTCGGAGGTCTGCCTACCCCGGGTCCATGCCTCTCCTCCTGGAGAGGCCTCAAATATTGCCGAAACTGAGGGCGGCGTCAAGGGAGTTTTATTAGGCCTCCTTCGACCCGCACAGGCTTTGTGTACCTAGTCTCTCGGCGGATTAACTATACAATCTTCCGCAGACGCCACAGGTCTCGGAAGCGAATGGTTGGACGCAGGATGGTGGGCTGGTTGGCTCCCGCGCCTACGTTGTAGAATCCATCATCTCTCCGTTGCTGGACCAATGGCAGCGTGGAACTGAATTCTCGGCCGAAGCGATCATGATAGACCAGCCGCGCCGTCAACCCTTCAATTTGCTGGGTTCGTACGGGAGCATTAGCTGGAAGTGGTACTGGGATGTACGGGGTTGCGCCCGCCGCCAGCTGTGGAGCCTGCCACGCAGGACCCTGAATATCAGGAAGGTAGACAGCAAGGTTATGTGCAGAAGCAGTTCCTCGGTTCTGAAGATTTATCCCAAACCCATACCCTCCAGGCCCGCCATAGGAACCAACCGTGAAATACAATAGCGGCTCCGCCTCTCGCAGGGCCTCCCGAATCCGTGCGGCCTTAGGCGCCCACCAACCAATCCAGATCCCGACGATTGCGACGATGAGAGCTAACAGAGCTAATATGACTTCCATGGAGTTTCCTTGCCGCTAACAGAATCCTCAACACCCCGCCCTCTCGGTCAGCATCTGCCCCGGCCTTTCAATCGGGTATCGCCGGCAGAAGTTTTTAGGCAAGTCTGACGCCGTCGCCGTCGCTGGGCACAAGGCCTTAGGTTGCGCCTCACCGTGCTAAATGACGGGTCCCTCAGGAACCGTCATCCCCCTGGGCCATAGAAGGCGTCGGCCGCCGCCTGGAATTTCTCCTTGGCGTATCGCATCGCTGTCTTCTCGACACCAATGGGATCTCTGAGGTAAGGACTGATCACCTCGTCCCACGGAACTCTAACCGTACCAGTGCGGGCCCGCAACAAGGGGTTCGTTGCCTCTCTAGCCTGCGGGTTCTCCACCAAGAGCTCGTCTGTCTGTCCCAGGGCACCGTAGCTTCGTGAGAGAATGACCCAATACCAAAAAAGACCATAGAAACTCACAAAACCACCCAACACTCGATCAAGCGGGTGTGAAATGATGTACACGGCATGACAGGGGAGCGGAATCACCCTGAAAGGACCCTCCAAAAGGCGCCGGTCCGATAAGACCCCGCAGATTGGTGTGTCCTCGATCCCTTCTAGGATAAATTTGCGAACAGGATCGAACTCAGCGTCCGCAACAAAGGTGGCTCTGCGGAGCTGTGCAAATCTTTCAAATGCCACCTTCGCCGCCAGGCGACGCAGTTCCGGACGGGAGAGCTGCGTGTCCATCTCAACGAAGACCTGCGCATCATCGCCCGGTGGTGCGGTTTCTTCCCATTTCAGGTCAGGATACCTTTGCCTCAGTGTCCGTAGCTCCGCCTCAACCAGTTCCGCAGGCCCACATACATAAAACGTCTTCTTTCCCTGCGCATCGGTTCCGGGGAATACGACCGCGTCCGTTATTTCACCGCGCGCATTTAGAGATACGGTTCTCTCCAAGTCGCCGATCTTCAGAGTTCCGCTGACACGTTGAACGCTCCCCCTTCGGCCCCGGATGCCAAACATGCTTTGGAAGGGCAGGAATGAGGTAAAGGCGGGCATCTCAACCCGCTCGTTGATGAGGTTGTTACATGACAGACAGACGGTGTCCTCGGTTGTCTCAGTTCCCCCCATCACGTATGGGAAGATGTGCGCCTCAGATGGCGTAACGGTTGGACTATCTCTCAGACAGTAGATGCAAAGAAAGGCCATGAGCCTGAATTGGTCTGGTGGTGGTTATCATCGGAGAGAACACAGCGTGTGTGACGACGACCGTTGGACTCCTACGAGCCGATCAGCGCCTTCTTGCGGCCGGGACGCCGGTCCCAGTGGCGAGCGTGGCGGGCGATGGTCGTCTTCTTCCATACCGGTCCCGACGCGAGGCGCGCAATGGGCTTTGGGAAATCGGGGTGCTTCGCCAACTCGGACGCGCGCTGTTTCGACACGTCCAGCATCTTCGCCACTTCGTCCACGCCAACCAGATCGGGAACGTTCGCTTCATTAAGGGCACGGTCAAGATCATCTATCGCCTGGACTTCGACCCCGACTACGCTGGTTAGAGGGGTCCTGGGCACGACCTTCTTTAAGGCAGATCGAAACATTTCCAGGCCTGAATCCGCAGCCTTCGTGGGTGATCCCGCGGCGACGTAGAAACGCGCGGACATTGTATGGCGGCCGTAACTAACCGACGGTGAATAGGGTCTGAGAACGTCGATGACGTGGTCTGCGTGATCGTCGGTAAAACGACCCGAGGCTGGCTGATTTCGATTCTGACGCTCCACTCTCTCATCGTTCCTTCTTCCTCCCCTTCGGAGGAGGCCAGGGCCAGATGAACCCTTGTCGCTTCAGGTCGGCCAGCAGGTGCTTGATAGCTCGTTGGTCGCCTGGGGTGCCAGATCCAATTACGATCTCCTTCGTCGGATCGGGCGGCTTGAATCTCGGATGGCCCTTTCTCGTTCTACTGACCTCCCAGCCGTGCTCCCGAGCCGCCTTTGTTCCATTGTCCATTGCTCCAATGCTCTGAAAACAAAAAGCCCGGCTATGAGCGGCGCTTGCTGAGTTGCTTCAGTCTTGCAGCGTCCCCAACGATCAGAGCCTTCTTCTTGGTGCGATTCCAGCGCTTGAGCTGTCGCTCTCGTCCGGTCGCTTTTTCAAGCGAGTTGTAGCTCTCCGAGTAGACCAGTTGCACGGGTCTTCGCAGATAGGTGTATTTGGAGCACCATTCGACGCGCGCAGACGGCCTGCCATGTCTTCGACCCTGAGGCTGAGCCTCAGGCTCAGACCCGAAGGGAGCCCCTCGGCTCCGCTCGGGACAAGCCCCTCGACTGCGCTCGGGACAGGCAAGCGGGGAAAGCTCTCGACAGAAGGCTTTCCCCGCGCGTCGAATGGTGGCCCCAGCGGGATTCGAACCCGCGTTTCCGCCTTGAGAGGGCGGCGTCCTAGGCCAGGCTAGACGATGGGGCCCGCAACGGAAAGGACCTGGCTGCGGGGCGAGGACTCGAACCTCGACAACCTGATCCAGAGTCAGGTGGACTACCGTTATCCGACCCCGCAATGACTCCTCTGATTCGGAAATGCTAAAAAGAAGCCCGGATTCAGCGAATCCGGGCGATGGATGGCCTCACTATGGCGGAGGGGCGCCGGAAAGTCAAGGCGAAAATGGCTCTTCCTGCTCGTGCAGCGTGATGAATGTTTTCACCTCGAAGGTCTTCACACCCCCGGGGGTTTGGATGCGTACCCCGTCTCCCTCCCGGCGTCCCATTAATCCCCGCCCCATAGGAGAGGCGATCGAGACCCACCCTTTCTCTCCGTTACTCTCCTCGGGCGCCACCAGCTTGACCACCCGTTTCCCGCCGTTGTCGCTATCGCGGAGGTGGACAATCGAGCCAAACCCGACGCGATCGTGAGGGACGGACCGCGGATCGATCGCCGAGAGGGAGGCGATCCGCTGCTTCAAGAAGATGATCCGGGCCTGGACGAATCCCTGTCGCTCTTTCATCGCGTGGTAATCCGCATTCTCGGTAAGATCCCCGAGGAGGCGTGCCGCCTCGATTTTCTGCGGGATATCGATCCTGAACTCCCGTTCCAAGGCGCTCAGCTCCCCCCGCAGCGTGTTGAGCAGCTCTTGTAAGCCCACAGCGATCCTCCTCACTCCCGGAAAGCTGCCTACGCGGCACCCCGCTCCAGAACCGCCGCAAGCCGCTCCACACATATCTCGCGGCCCGCCAGCTCCATCACGAGAAACAGCGGGGGGCTCACCGATCCACCGGTCACGGCGACGCGGGTGGGCTGGGCTACGTCTCCCAGCTTGAGTGTGCGCTCGGCCGCGAAATCTCGGTAGACTCTTTCGAGGGTTGCGGCGTCAAAGGGGCTCGTCCCCTGGAGCCTGCCGTGAAGCTCACGGAGGTGCGTCAAGGCCTGAGGCCGAAGATTCTTCTCCACAGCCTGGGGATCATAATCGATGCCGACTCGGAAGAGAAAGCGGGAGTTCTGGGCAAGTTCCCTGAGCGTTTTGGCCCGCTCCCGAAAGGTACGGATGACCGCCTCGCCGAAGGTCCCTCCCTTGCCCGAGCCCGACCACGCGCCCGCCTTGGCCTCGATCTCGCCCGGAGGGATCCCTGCCTGCTCATAGAATGGGAGGAGGAGGTCCGCCAGCCACTTCGGATCCGCTTCCCGGAGGTAATGGGCGTTCAGCCAGTCGAGCTTGGCCTGATCGAAGATGGCCGGGGCATGGCCCACCTGCCCGATATCGAAATAGCGAATGAGCTCCTCCCGACTGAAGATCTCCTGATCTCCGTGAGACCAGCCCAGACGGACAAGATAATTCACCATCGCCTGGGGGAGATACCCCAGGTCCCGATACGCCAGCACCGAGGTCGCCCCGTGGCGTTTGGACAGGCGCGTGCGGTCTGGGCCGAGGATCATGGGGACGTGGGCAAATCGGGGCACGGGAAGGTCCAGGGCGTGGTAGACCTGGGTCTGTTTCGGGGTGTTGGACAGATGATCATCCCCCCGGATCACGTGAGTGATCTGCAGCAAGCCGTCATCGACGACGACGGCAAAGTTATACGTCGGCATTCCGTCCGATCGCATCAGGATGAAATCATCCAGTTCAACATTGTCAAAGCGGACCTCTCCGTGGATGAGGTCGTCAACGACGGTCACCCCGGAATCTCGCACCCGGAGGCGAAGCGACCAGGGTCTTCCCGGCTCCACCCGCCGATCCCGACATCGGCCGTCATAGTGAGGGGAGCGCCCCGCCGCGAGGGCCGCTCTGCGGCGCTCCTCGAGCTCCTCGGGGGCGCAGACGCATCGATAGGCCCTGCCTGCCTTGAGGAGCTGCTCGGCATACTCCCGATAGATCGAGAGCCGCTCCGCCTGGCGATAGGGCGCCTCGTCCCAATCCAGCCCGAGCCACTTCAGGCTCTCCACGATCGCCTCGACCGACTCTTCCGTCGAGCGGTCGACGTCAGTGTCCTCGATCCGCAGGAGAAAAACCCCGCCGTGATGTCGGGCGAAGAGCCAGTTGACCAGGGCCGTCCGGGCCCCCCCCACGTGAAGATGGCCGCTGGGCGACGGGGCAAACCGCACGCGGATCCGCTCATTCATTGTGACTGTGCTTCCCTCCCTCCAACACCTCGCCTATTATCCCTAGGGGAAAATGAGCCCGTCAACTCCTTTTCCGGTCGCAGCCGTCCGCAGACTTCGGCGAGCCCTTCGACATGCTCAGGGCGGTGAGCCTGGTCGAACCGCTCAGTCGAGCCGTCGGCTATCTGGGACTGGACTAGGGACTGGAGACTTGAGTCTTGAGACTAGGGTTTCGGGTCTCCTGTCTCCTGTCTCCTGTCTCACGTCTCTCGCAGCTGACTGCTGACAGCGGATAGCTGATGGGACGGAAGGATCAGTGACGAACCATCCGGGCCACAGTGTCCAGGAAATTCCCGGGCTCGATGGGTTTCGTGAGGTAGGTGGCTCCCATCTTCCGCGTCTCCTCCCTGGAGGCGTCGCTTTGGAAGGCGGTGAGGACCATAATAGGAATCTGCGCCGTCCGAGGGCTTTCCCGGATCTGCCGGCACATCGTGATCCCGTCCACCTCGGGGAGGAGCAGGTCCGCGACCACCAGCTCTGGCTTCCACTGCTGACAGAACTGGAGACCTTCCTTGCCGTTCTTCGCTCCGAGGACCACATGGCCGGCCCTCGTCAAGAGATCCGTGAGGAACCGGCGAAAGAGCTCATCATCCT
>Ga0247727_10015054_pt1 | contig 12748 bp, 9 predicted proteins | sample WisWelCaveWW1625_FD_202498 | JGI IMG/M metagenome (GOLD analysis project Ga0247727, IMG submission 202498) | Biofilm microbial communities from Wishing Well Cave, Virginia, United States - WW16-25 | ecosystem: Environmental > Aquatic > Deep subsurface > Groundwater > Cave microbial mat | place...
GGCGCACGGCGTCCTTCAGCCGCTCGAAATCCCCGCCCTTGTCGCGCCCGCCGGCAATCAGCACGATCGGCTCATCGAAACTCTCGAGGGCCTTGAGCACGGCATCCACATTGGTTCCCTTCGAGTCGTTGATGAATTTCACGCCGCGCCGCTCGCGAACCGCTTCCAGCGCGTGCTCGATGCCCGGGAATGTCCGGAGCACCTCACGGATGGTGTGCATCGGGCAGTGAGAGGCGATCCCCGTCGCCACGGCTGCCATCGCATTGGCCAGATTGTGCGAACCGGGAAGACGAATCTCCTCGCGCCGACAGATGGCTTCGGTGCGACCGCCGAACGTTGCCGTCACTTGGTTGCCATCCCAGACAATGCCCTCTTCGACGCCATGCCCGAGCGTTCCCAACCTTGAAAATCCCACCACCCGCGCCCGGGCCTTCGGCCGCATGGCAGTCACCTGCGTATCGTCCAGATTCAACAACGCGATGTCGCTCCCCGATTGGTTTTCAAAGATCCGGGCCTTGGCCGCAGCATACGCAGCCGGCGCATCGTAACGATCCATGTGGTCCGTCGAGATATTCAATACCGCGGCACACCAGGGATGAAACCGCCTGACCGTCTCGAGCTGGAAGCTCGACACCTCGGCCACGATGTAGTCATACGGCGACACGCTGCCGGCCTTGTGCGTGGCCAACGCCGCCTCGCTGAGCGGCGTCCCCAGATTGCCGCCGACGAATGCCCGCTTGCCGCTGCGCGCCAGCATCTCTCCGATCAAGGTCACCGTCGTGCTCTTGCCGTTCGTGCCCGTGATCGCGATGACCGGCGCCTTCAAAAACCAGGACGCCAGCTCCAGTTCACCGATTACCGGTACGCCGCGTCCGCGAACCGCCTGCAGCAGGGGCGACCGCGACGGCACCCCCGGACTGATCACGACGAGATCAGTCTCCTGCAGCGAAGATCCACAGTCGGATCCGACGCGGACGGTCAGCCGGGTGCGATCCAGCCGCCCCAGCACATCCGCAAGCTGTGCCTCGTCTTTGGCATCGGCGATCGTGACCTTCGCCCCGGCCGCCAGCAGCAGGCGCGCCGCTGACTCGCCGCTCCGGGCCATCCCAAGGACCGTGACCCGCCTGTTTGCTAAGCCCTCGACCGATTCGATCGCCATAATTTCCCATAGATCGCCATCACCTGAGCTTCAGCGTGCTGAGACTCAACAGCGCCAAAAGAATGGCGATGATCCACAGCCGCACGACCACTTTCGGTTCTTCCCAGCCCTTCATCTCAAAGTGGTGATGGATCGGCGCCATCAGGAAAATCCGTTTGCCGCGCGACTTGAACGACGCCACCTGGAAGATGACCGAGATCGCTTCGATGACGAACACGCCGCCGACGAGCAACAACAGCAATTCGTGCTTGCTGACGACCGCGACCGTGCCAAGCGCGGCGCCGAGCGGCAGCGAGCCCACGTCGCCCATGAATACCGTCGCCGGATAGGTGTTGAACCAAAGAAAGCCCAGGCTCGCGCCGAAAATCGCCGCCGTGAAGACCGCCAATTCACCCGCGCCTTCGATGTGAGGGATCAGCAGGTAGTCGGACATGATCTTATTGCCGACCACGTAGGCCACGATCGTGTAGGCCAGCGAGGCGATCATGATGGGGCCGACCGCCAGGCCGTCGAGGCCGTCCGTGAGATTGACCGCGTTCGAACTGCCGACGATGACCAGCACGGCGAAGGGGATATAGAAGAGACCCAAATCCGGCGTGAAGTTTTTGAAAAAGGGCACGTTCAGTTTCGTGGAATAGCCGGGCAGATAGTAAAAGAACAGGCCGATCGCCAGCGCCAGCAGGCCCTGCGCCACGATTTTTTGCCCCGCCGTCAATCCCTTGGATTTGCTGCCGGTAAACTTTCGATAATCGTCGGTAAACCCGATGACCCCGTACCCCAGCGTCGCGCCCAGTGTTAGCCAGACATACTGATTCGTGATATCCGCCCACAGCAGGGTGGCCAGCGTCACGGCGAAGAGAATGAGGATGCCGCCCATAGTGGGCGTCCCTTCCTTGCTCAAATGGCTGCTGGGTCCGTCCTCGCGGATATGCTGGCCCACCTTGATGGCCTGCAGCCAGCGGATCAGCGGCGGCGTCAGCACGAAGGCGATGAGAAACGCCGTGATCGCCGCATAAATCAGGCGAAAACTGAGATATCGGAAGACATTCAGCGCGGCGAATTCGGTATGCAGTGGATAGAGCAGCAGATACAGCATGTCAGTGTCCCTGCGCCTGTTTGCCCGTGGCCGTATCGCCGGATCTGCCGGCCAGCATCTCCACGGCCTGTTCCATCTTCATCCCGCGCGACGCCTTCACCAGCACCACATCACCGTCCTGCACGAGCGCTTTCAACGCGGCTCCCGCGCGAGCCGCATCCGGTTCGTGCGTGACGCGCTCGGCAGCCATGCCGGCGCTACGCGCGCCATCCGCCAGATGTTTGCCCAGGGCTCCGCAGGCGATGAGCTGCGTCACGCCCTGTTCGGCGAGATAGGCGCCGACTTCGCGGTGCAAGGCCGGCGCGGACGGACCCAGTTCGAGCATGTCTCCCAGGACCGCGACCGAACGCCCGCCGGCGCCAAGCGTGAGCAGCAGATCAAGGGCCGCCTTCATCGACGCCGGATTGGCGTTGTAGCAATCGTTGATGATCCGGATCCCGCCCACTGTCAGCACCTGCGAGCGCATGGCCGCCGGCCTGAATCGGGCCAATCCTTCGGCAATCGTCGCCGGACTCAGCCCCATGGCATGGCCGACCGCCGCCGCCGCCAGCGCGTTCAGGATGTTATGCATGCCGTGCACCCGTATGGAAACGGGCTGCGGTCTGTCGCGTCCGGGAAGCCGAAGGTGGAACTGCGTCCCCTGCCGCGATCCCATGGTCAGCCGCTCCGCCCGCACCTGGGCCTTCGACGAGAGCCCGAAAGACAACACGCCGCAGCGCGCGCGCGAGGCCAGATAGCCGAAGTAGGCGTCGTCCGCATTGAGCACCGCCTGCCCCTCGGGCGGCAGGAACTCCAGCAGCTCACCTTTTGCCTGCGCGGAGACGTCCATGGTGCCAAAAAACTCCAGATGGTCCGGTCCAATGTTCGTGATCAGGCCGATTGTCGGGCGGGCAATCTCGCACAGCCGCGCGGTCTGGCCTGTCTGATCCACGCCCATCTCGATCACGGCCGCCTTGTGGCGTGGCGCCAGCTTGAAGAGCGTCTGTGGCACGCCGAGCCGATTGTTCAAATTCCCCTCGGTCCGGAGCACCGGCCAGCGCTGCGCCAGCACATCGGCCACCATCTCTTTCGTCGTCGTCTTGCCGTTGCTGCCGGTCACGGCCACGACCGGGATCTGAAACCGGTTGCGGTGGTAGGCTGCCAGTTGCTGATAGGCCTTGAGCGTGTCCGGCACGCCGAGCACAACCAGCCTGCGGGCCGATCCGTGCGCTGGCCGCTGCGGCATGGACGCCGGAAGACGGAAGTCGTCCTGCACCAGCGCGCCGACCGCGCCTTTCTTCAGCGCGGCCAGTACGAAGTCATGCCCGTCCATCCGCTCGCCTTTGATTGCGACGAACAGGTCGCCCTCCCCGACCTCCCGTGAATCCGTGCACAGCCTCCGGATGCCCTGCTTGGCGACGCGCGCCTCCCACTCCGTCAGCACCCGGGCGCTGGTGATCTCCCGCACTTCGTCCACGATAAAGAGCGGCATCGTATACTTCCCTAATTCACCGATCGGAATCGGCTGCGCGCACAAGACCACTGGCATCATGCCTGCCGTGTTGCCAGCGCCGCCCGGGCCACCTCGCGGTCGTCGAAATGGAGACGCGTGGCCCCGACGATCTGATAGTCCTCGTGGCCCTTCCCCGCGATCAGCACCGTGTCGCCGGACTTCGCCTCGCGCACGGCCGCTTCGATCGCCGCGCGGCGGTCGGCGATCACCTCGTACCGGATCGTCCGTTCGGCAAGCGTCTCGCGCACTCCGACTTCGATCTCGCGCAAAATCGCCGCCGGATCTTCACTGCGCGGATTGTCGGAGGTCAGAATCACGACATCGCTGAGCCGCGCCGCCACGCGCCCCATCTTGGGCCGCTTGCCCCGATCGCGATCCCCGCCGCATCCGAAGACTGTGATGATCCGTCCTGTCTTGAGCGCCTGGGCCGCCGTCAGCAAACGTAACAGAGCGTCGTCCGTGTGGGCATAGTCCACCACGACCGTGAAATCCTGCCCGGCTTCCACCCGCTCAAACCGCCCCGGCACGTTCGCCACCGAGGTGATGCCGCGCCGGACCGTCTCGGGCGAGAGCCCTTCGTGCAGGCCCACGCCGATCGCCGCCAGAATGTTGTAGACGTTGTGCTCGCCGACCAGCCGGCTCTCGATCGGAAACGTCCCGTGCGGCGTCGCGGCCGTGAAGCGGGTGCCGCTGAGCGCAAGCCGGATATCTTCGGCCCGGATATCGGCCGGCTTGTGGATCGCATAGGTCCACACGGGCGCGCGGCTGGCTTCGCACACGCGGGGACCCCGGGCATCGTCGAGGTTGACGATCGCGCGCTTGGGCCGGAGCTTTTTCCCGGCTGGGTCCAGGTCTGAAAACAGGCGGCGCTTCGCCTGAAAATAGGATTCGAGGTCGCCGTGAAAATCGAGATGGTCCTGTGTCAAATTGGTGAAGATCGCCACGTCAAACTCACAGCCGGAGGTGCGGTCCATCGCCAAGGCATGCGAGGAAACTTCCATCACCGCGACATCCATGCCTGCGTCGGCCATCCGCGCCAGTAACGCCTGCAATTCCACGGCGCCGGGCGTCGTATGGGCCGCCGGGAGACGCTCGGCGCCGATCTGATAGGCCACCGTCCCGATCAATCCGACATGGCGGCCGGCACTCTCCAGCACGCCCTTGCAGAGGTAGGTCACCGTCGTCTTGCCGTTCGTGCCGGTCACGCCGACCATGCACAGTTTGGACGCGGGATCGCCGTAGAACCGTCCGGCCAGCAGACCCAGGACCCGTCGGGAATCCTCCACGCGCACGACCGGCACCGACGGCGCTGCCGCCACGGTCAATCCTTTTTGCAGGACCAGCGCGGACGCACCGGCTGCAACCGCCCTCTCGACAAAGGCATGCCCGTCCACGCGCTCTCCCTTGACCGCCACAAAGACGCTCCCCGGTTTGACCGCGCGCGAGTCGTCCGTCAGCGCGGTCACCGCGACACCAAGATCGCCCTGCCGCTCGGCCGTTCGCAGCGGTTCCACCAACTCGGCAAAGGTCATGGCACCATCCCGATTCCTGGCCCGATTCCTGGCCCGATTCCCGGCCGCTCCATCAGCGCCACCTTCGTCGGTTCCTGGGAGGAGATGCCGAGATACGTCAGCGACTGCTCCGCCACCCGTCTGAAAATCGGCGCCGCCACCGTGCCGCCCCACGCTTCTCCCTGGGGCTCGTCAACGATCACGATGATCGTCATCCGCGGATCGTCCGCCGGAACGTAGCCCGCGAAGGACGCCACGGAGAGCGCCGATGAGTACGCGCCGGTGTCCGGATCGATCTTCTGCGACGTGCCCGTCTTGCCCGCCACGCGATAGCCGGCCACGGCGGCCTTCGAGCCGGTGCCCACCGTCACCACGCTTTCCAGCATCGTCCCGAGCGTCTGGGCGGTCTCCGCCGTAATGGGGCGGCGGCGGACCTGCGGCGTTACGTGCGCCACCAGCTGCCCGCGCCCATCGCGGACTTCCGAGACGACATAGGGCCGCATCAGCCATCCGCCATTCGCCACGGCCGAGACCGCGGCTGCGAGCTGAACCGCCGTCACGCCGATTTCCTGCCCCATCGCAACGGACGCCAGTGTGCGTCGCCCCCACTCGCGCGGTTCCTTGACCAGGCCGGTGGCTTCCCCGGGCAGATCGATTTCCGTCTTCTCTCCAAATCCAAACGCCCTCAGATAGCGAAAGAGGCGCTCCTCGCCCAACACCATGGCGGTCTTGGCGGCCGCCACGTTGCTGGACCGTTGGATGGCCTGCGCGAACGTGAGCCATTTGGCCTTCTCGTGATCGTGGATCACGGTGCCGGCGATCGTCATTCTCCCGTTCTCCGCATTGATCATGCTGTCCGGCTTCATGGCATGTTCTTCCAGCGCGGCCGCGGCCAGAAAGATCTTCAGGGTCGAACCGGGTTCATACGCATCGGTGACGACCCGGTTGCGCCACCGGTCGGCTGACAATCCCCTCACGGCGTTCGGATCGAACCGGGGCGACATCGCCATCGCCAGCACCGCGCCGGTTTTCGGCTCCATCACGATGACGACGCCGCTCCTGGCCTGGGTCGCTGAAACCACATCGTCCAGTTCCTTCTCGGCGATGTACTGGATGACCTCGTCGATCGTCAGCGTCACGCTGTGTCCGGCGGACGGCCCCTGCTCCGTCAGTCCCTTGGGAAACACCGTGCGGCCCAGCGCATCGCGCTGCAACACGATCTGGCGCTTTTCGCCGCGCAGGTACGGATCATAGCGGCGCTCGATCCCCTCCAATCCCTGGCCGTCCATGCCGGCGAATCCCAGCACGTGCGACAGCAGCGCGCCCTTGGGATAGAACCGCCGCCCCTCCATGACCGTCCCGATCCCGTCCAGCGACAGCCGCTCCAGGCGCCGCCCCTGTTCAGGATCCACTTTTCTCGCAATCCAGACGAAGTTCCGCTCCTGCCGCAGTTTTTTCTCGATCTCGTCGGCGCGCACGTGCAGCACCCGCGCGAGATCGCGCGCCACGCCGGACGGATTGTCCAGCGACGCCGGCACACCGAACACCGACGGAACTTCCATGTTCATGGCCAGCACCTTGCCCCGACGGTCATAAATGGAGCCCCTGATGCCTTCGACCGTCACCGCCTTCTGGTGCTGCCGGTCCGCCCTGACCGATAATTCCGCCGCCTGCAACACTTGCAGATGGACCAGCCGTCCCAGCACGACCGTAAACCCGGCCAGCAGAAGAACGGCCAGCACGATCCGGCGGCCTCGACAGGAATCCCTGCCGGTCATGGTTTCCTCCAGAAACGTTCGCTCTTCGCGACATGGACTTCAGGCGACCGGTTACTCGTGACCGGCGCAGGATCGGCGGCACTCACCATCACCACCTGCCCAGGCTGGGGCGGGATCATTCCGAGCTTCTCCGTCGCCGCCCTGGCAATGCGATCGGGTGCCGCCAAGGCCGAGACCTTCACGCGCAGTTCATCCTGTTCGCGCTGGAGTGCGATCTTCTGGGTTTTCAACTGCTCGACGCGGTAGCCGACCCGCACAATGTCCACCCGCTCCCACACGAACAGCAGTAACATCCCGATGACGCCCAGCGCCGCCAGCAATCTCATGCCGGCCTCCCCTCGGACAGCTTCTCGGCCACCCGCAACTTGGCGCTGCGCGCGCGGGGATTACTTCGACACTCTTCGTCCGAAGCCACCTGCGGTCTTTTGGTCAGAATGTTGAGACAGGCTTCAGGGCCCTGCGCTAGAGACCGGAATGTATGCTTGGCGATCCGGTCTTCAAGGGAATGGAAGGAGATGACGCATAGCCGGCCGCCGGGGGCCAGCACATCGGCCGCATCGCGTATCGCACCCCCGATCACGTCGAGTTCCTGATTGACGGCGATACGCAAGGCTTGGAATGTCCGCGTCGCGCAATGAATGCGCCCGCGGCGGTAAACTGCCGGGACAGCACCCGAGACAGCAGAAGCGAGATCAAAGGTGGTGCGAAGTGGGTGAGACTTTCTAGTGGCAACAATGGCGTGGGCAATACGGCGGGAATAGCGCTCTTCACCGTATTGATAGATGAGATCGGCGAGTTCGCCTTCCGGGAGTTGAGCCACAAGATCCGCTGCCGGGCGGCCACTATGTTGATCCATGCGCATATCAAGCGGCCCATCGGAGAGAAAGCTCATCCCCCGCTCTGGACGGTCCAATTGAGCTGACGACACGCCGAGATCAAAGATCACGCCGTCAACCTCCGACACGCCGGCCGACTGCAGATGCTGCTTGAGTGCGCTGAAATTTCCCTGAATCAGGCGCATCCGCGGTGCGAAGCGCGCCAAATTCTCTCCCGCCGAAGCAATCGCATCCCGATCGCGATCAATGCCTATCAAGACACTGCCGGGTCCGCTTTGCTCAAGGATGAGCGCTGCGTGACCGCCTTGCCCAACCGTGCAATCGAGACAGATTCCATCTGGTTTCCTGACCACCCAGGCCACCACTTCCCTGGAAAGTACAGGAACATGGCGTATCAGACCATTTCCCTTTGAGATATCATCAGTTACCACTTTCTCCCACTTTGTGGCAAACGTATACAATTCAAGGTGGCCATGTCAAGGGAAATATTCATGAAGTCAGATAGATAGAGGGCCTCAGCCTCTGTGATCTTACTACGCTCCTGAGTGACCCTAATCGTAACGGCGAGCTGTTTGACTTTACGGAAACCTACGCGCAGAATGAATCATGCGGATGAGTTTGGATGGTGTTATGCCGATCTTGTATCGTCCAGTCTGCCAGCGTACATGCCTTACCCTTCTTGGGTTTGGTCTTGTCCTCTGTCTGTTTCCGATTACTTTGGAGCCCGCATCAGCCGCATCGGCACTCTACTGGTGCCCTCAGCGACCTGCGGATCAGCAGTATTCCGCCGCGCCGGGGCCTGGGTGTACGCCGCTGGCCGAAAAGCCCGACAAACCTTCTGGAGGTGCGCGAGAATCGCAGAAGGACATCAAGGCGGAGAACCTGCAAACTGAAGTCTCCAACTTCCACCGGGACTACCGCCGGTTTTTAGACTGCTGCTCGACCGATATCGCCTCGCTCGACGATCTGAAGGAACTGGAAGAGCGGGCGAACCACCTGCTGCTGACGGCCCAGACCGTTCTCTTCAGTGAACAGATGAAGCTGCGGGGATTCACGCTCAAGGAAATCATCCCGCCGGTGGCGCGGGCACGCGATAATCTACACACGCTGAAAGCCAGGCTGGAAGCTCTCGAGAAATCCAAGGAGAAGGTGGATGATCTCGGCTATGAAGCAGCCGGGCGGGAGCAACGACGCATCGGGGATGAAGAAGAGGCCATCAAGAGAGAGTTTCGGCCTGAGTTGATCCCGGAATCGGCCAGAACCGGCACGGAAATCGGAGACACCACGTTGCCGAACCGTCCGGGAACATTGTCGCAGGACACCACCGTGCCCAACGTGACCGGCACAGACTTCGGCAACACCACCTCGCGCAGCTCCACCGGCACCGACGTGGGAACAACCCCGCCGACCGGCACCGATATCGGCCAGACGCCTTCCACGGGCTTTGAGATTGGAACGACCGGCCGCGTCGGTCCAGCGGTCGGCGACTCGACTCTCAACGAACGTCGCTAATCTCGTTCGTCGGGTTCGCGGGTATCTGGTTTCCTCGGCCAACCAGACAGACAAACAAAACAAACCAGAGAAACCGGTTTACTCAGGTCTTTCCACGCACCGGCGGCATGGGGATCCATGCCTCACCGCCGTTTTCGCTTTTATACAGACCGCTGCCGTTCGTACCGGCGTAGAAAAGTTTGGTGTCTATCGCGCTCTGAGCGAGCGAACGAATGTTCAAGCTCGTGAATCCCTGGTTGAGCGCCTTCCACGTCTTCCCGCCATCCTCGCTTTTGTGAATGCCTTCCCGACTGGCGATGTAGAGCGTGCCGGCTTGAGCCCGGTCCAGCACCATCGCACTGATCATCTGATCCGGCAGTTCCTGCGCAATGCGCGTCCAGGACGCGGCCGCATCGGTGGATTTGTAGAGGCCGTTGAGCGTCGCCGCGTAGACCGTGTCCGGCGCGTAGGGGTCCACCTGCATGACAGTCACGCCCAGCGCGCGCGACGATTTGATCAATTCTGGCGGCACCAGGCCGTTATTCGCCTTGCTCCATCGTCCTGCACGGTTGACGGACTTGTAGACGCCGCCACTGGTGCCGGCATACATCATTTGCGGTCGCGTAGGATCAAGCGCCAGGGTCACGACCATCAGCACTTCCGTCATTCCGTCCATCCTTTTCTGCCAACTTTCTCCGCCGTTCGTGGATTCGAACACTCCCATGGTCGTAGACGCAAACAGGTGGCTGCTCTCTTTCGGATCGAACACAAACTGGGTGACGACGGACGTGACGGTGTTGTTTTCCAGGCCGTTTCGCAGCGACGTCCACCGTTGCCCGCCATCGTAGCTTTTGAAGACCGCGTCGCCCTTCGTCCCGGCATAGACCGTGGCCGGATAGGCCGGATCGATCGCCATCGAGATTACGCGCGAATGGCTCATGCCTTTCGAAATATTTTCCCATGTCTGCCCGCCATCGCGTGTTTTAAAGATGTACTCGTTGGTCGCCACATAGATGATCTGCGACTTTGATGGATGGAGGGCGATGACGACGATGGGATCGCTGCCGCCGCAGCCGAACGCAGCCAGAACGAAGAGGAAAAGGGGTAAGGGATAGAGGGGTAGACGGAACAGCATAGAGAAGCCGGACACGAGAATTATCGATAATTCGTAAACTGCAGATCGATCCCGAAGTCTTTTTGCTTGAGAAACGCGATCACTGTCTGCAACTCGTCCTTGCTCTTGCTCTGCACACGGACCTGCTCGGCCTGGATCTGCGCCTGGACTTTCAGCTTGCCGTCCTTGATCTCTTTGACGATCTCCTTGGCCTTCTCCATCGCCAGCCCGCTCTGGATTTTGGCGACCTGGCGGGCCAGCCCGCCCAGCGACGGCTCCACGGCTCCGAACGTGAAGGCCCGGACCGAAACGTTGCGCTTGACCAGTTTGCCCCGCACGATGTCCGCCACGCTCTTGAGCTTGTACTCATCGTCCGACACGATCACCAGTTCCATTTCCTTTTCCTTGAGCATCACCTCGGTTTTCGTGCCTTTGAAGTCGAACCGCTGGGTGATTTCCTTCAAGGCCTGGTCAATCGCATTTTTGACCTCCTGCATGTCCACTTTCGACACGACATCGAATGAATACTGATCAGCCATGAGTTACCTCCGTTACTCACGAGACGTGCGCGACTAGCGAGACTGACCTGTCGCGCTTTTTCCGCCTTTCGCGCGTGTCCCGCAATCTGTTAACAACAGCCACCACCGGGAAGATGAATGCCGTCGCTAATTGCCGGACGCGCGGCGGCCGGTGACGCGCCTCCGCCGCTTAAGATTATCACCTCACTACTGGTGAACGGCTGTCCCTGGATTAAATAGCCATACCATTGCCGGGCGCTATCCATCAGAACAATGATCGCCAGCAATGCCACGCTGCCGACCAGCGCCGCATCCAGATAGAGCGCGAAGGCTTGCCCCGCGTCTCCGAGACTGTTGGCCTTGCCGAGAAACAGCCCGAACATCTCGTACGACCCGGTCAGTGTGATCGCGCCCACAAACACCATCGGCACCGCCGTGATCCAGAGATACTGCGGTTTCTTCATCTTGATCAGCACCGTCGTGCCGATACAGAGCGCCAGCGTGCCCAGCAGTTGATTGGCCGCGCCGAACATGGGCCAGATCGTCGAGATGCTGCCGGTGCTGATCAGATAGCCCCAAGCGCCGACGACCGCACCGCTGCTTGCCAGTACTCCCGGCCACCAGTTGAATCGTCGCAATGGTGCATACACGCGCCCGCCCATTTCCTGGAGCAGGTACCGCGCGACTCTCGTGCCGGTATCAATCGTCGTCAGGATGAACAGCGCCTCGAAGAGCAGCGCGAACTGATACCAATAGGCCATCAACCCCGCCATGCCGGGCAACGCGGCAAAGATGGAGGCCATCCCGACCGCCAACGACACGGCGCCGCCTGGACGCCCTTCGACATTCACTTCCACAAGCCGGGACAATTCCTGAATCCGATCCACAGGGAAACCCATCGCGACCAAGGCATCTGGCGATAGCATCGTATTGATCGCCAGATAGTCGCCTGGCATGAGCACCGAGGCCGCGATCAGTGCCATCACACCTACAAAACTCTCCAGCAACATTGCACCGTAGCCGACAGGCGCGTGCGATTCGCGCTCGATCATCTTGGGTGTCGTGCCGGACGAGACGAGCGAATGAAAACCTGAGATCGCCCCGCAGGCGATCGTGATGAAGAGGAACGGGAAGAGCGTGCCGGGAATGATCGGCCCTCCACCCTGCGCAAAGACGGTCACGCGCGGCATCTCGATGGTCGGTGCCATCAGAACCACGCCCACGGCGAGCAGCACTACCACGCCGAGTTTCATGAAGGTGGACAGATACCCGCGCGGCACCAGCAGCATCCAGGCGGGCAGGACCGAGGCGAGAAATCCGTAACCGGCCAGCAGCCACACCAATGTCTCGCGCTCGAACTCGAACCAGCCTGCGACGCCCGATTGGGCCACCACCCGCCCCAGGATCACGGCCGCGAACAACAACACGACGCCCACGACCGACACCTCCCCGATACGGCCGGGGCGGAATTTCTCCAGATAGAAGCCCATGAGAAATCCGATCGGAATCGTCATGGCAATCGTGAAGGTCCCCCAGGCGTTCAGATACAGCGCATTGACGACCGCGAGGCCGAGCCCCGCCAGCGCGACCACGACGATGAACAGCACCGCTACCGCCGTGGCTGTACCGGTGACGATTCCCAGTTCGTCGCGCGCGATCTCCGGAAGCGATCGGCCGTTCCGCCGCATTGAGGCGACAAGAATAATGAAATCCTGCACGGCTCCGGCCAGCACCGCGCCGATCACGAGCCAGA
>Ga0247727_10015055_pt1 | contig 12747 bp, 11 predicted proteins | sample WisWelCaveWW1625_FD_202498 | JGI IMG/M metagenome (GOLD analysis project Ga0247727, IMG submission 202498) | Biofilm microbial communities from Wishing Well Cave, Virginia, United States - WW16-25 | ecosystem: Environmental > Aquatic > Deep subsurface > Groundwater > Cave microbial mat | place...
CTGAAACCGCAGTTGGAATCTGGCGGGCGCCCACCATCCCTGGCCGGTATGGCCGTGGCCTCAGCTACAGGCCGCCTGGGTCATTTTTGGAAAGCAGAGGCGGGTCAGTTCTGGCGCGCCCCGAAGAGGAAGTCCCGTCCTGAACACAAGTCCTTCAATGAACCGATTCCTTTGTTGCAGCGGGCAGGGCTATTCGCCCCCACTCAATACGTTGAACCTTAGTGAACCTATTGAACCTAGCCCAGGGCTAGGTTGAGATCCAGCTTTTCTTGGCCGAGCTTTCGAGCACCGCTTCGACCAAACGGAGCTGGCGAAGGCCGGCGGCGAAGCCGGGGATGTCGGCCGGCTGGGAGGGGTTGCGCACCGCGGCGTAAAAGCGCCGGAACAGCTGCTTGAAGGTGTCGCCGTAGCCCTCGGCGTGGCCGCCGGGCAGGTCGGCGTAGGGACGGGCTTCGGTTTCCAGCAGCGAGGGATCCTTGACGACCAGCTCGTTGTTGCCGTCGCGGCGGCCGATCCAGAGCTGGTTGGGGTTTTCGCCGTCCCAGGCCAGGCCGCGGCGGGTCCCGTAAATCTCCAGCAGCAGGCGGTTCTTGCGTCCGGCCGCCACCTGGTTGATGGTGAGGGCGCCGCGGGCCCGCTCGCCCAGGCGTAGCAGGATGGCGCCGAAGTCCTCGGTCTCGATGGGGCGGTCCTCGTAGTCCTCGGGCTGGAGCAGTTTGCCGGCGTAGGTCTCGATGGGCCGTTTGGGCTTCTTGCGGATTTTGTGGAAGGTCTGGAGATCGGCGCACAGGGCCGTGATGCGGCAGCCGGTGACGAACTCGACCATGTCGCACCAGTGGGAGCCGATGTCGGCCATGGCCCGTGACTTGCCGCCGGCCTCCGGCTCCAGCCGCCAGTTGTAGTCGGTCTCGTAGAACAGCCAGTCCTGCGAATAGGTTCCCTGGACGGCCAGCACCTCCCCGAGCTGGCCGGTCGCGACCAGGCGCCGCATGTGCTGCACCAAGGGGTAGTAGCGCAGGTTGTAGCTGGTGGCGTTGACGACGTTGTGGGCCTGGGCCAGGGCGGTGAGTTTCTCGGCCTCGGCGACGGAGGCCGCCAGGGGCTTCTCGCACAACACCGCCTTGCCGGCCTCCATGGCGCGCCGCGCGACCTCGAAATGCAGATGGTTGGGCACGCAGATGTGAACGGCGCGGATGGCGGGGTCGGCGAGCAGCTCTCGGTAGTCGCCGGTGGTGCGGTCCACGCCGAGCTGATCGCCGAACGAGCGGGCCAGCTCCGGCGACTGGTCGGCAATGGCGGCCAACTCCACATCGCCCAGACGGCGGATGGCCTCCACGTGCACTCGCCCGACGAAGCCTGTCCCGATGACGGAGGTCTTAAGCCGATTCATGGCGCTCTCCTCAGAAGAATCCCTGTTTATACCAGATTCGGTTGGTGGTAGAGTGGAAAGCAGGACAGGGAGAACCGGCATGCAGGTGGTAGTGCGTATCAGGACCGCGGCTGAGACCAGGGTTTTGCCGGGCCGGCGCGCGAATCGCCGGCTGGCGTCGCTGGCGGCCTCGCTGTTGCTGCCCCTGGCGCTGTTCTGCTTCTTCGTTTGCGGGTGGCGCTGGAGTTACGACCTCGGCTGGACGGCCTCGTTTCTGGCGCGCGCTGGGGTCTTGTCTCACTGGCAGGTGTGGTTTGTGACCGGCGCCGGGCTGCAGTTTCTGGCGGTGCGGCTGGCCGGCTATGCCGAGCCGGATCGACGCGCGGGCGCCTGGGCCAGGCTGCTGAGAAAACCTCACCCTGGCAGTTGACCCCACCGGATTGTTATCCTGGTGATACGGGCTCGTCTCCCTATGGGCACTTTTCGCTATCCAGGAAGCGGTTTCAGCTTTCGCGAGTATTTTCCCCCTGGGGTCAAGTGGCTGCTGATCGCCAACTGCATCCTCTTCGTGATCTTCTTCTTTGTGGGGGTGGCCGACACGGAGTTGGCCCGCACGGCGCTTGGGATCCTGGGGCTGCGGGCCTCCGGCTTTTTTCGGGGGATGTTCTGGCAGCCGGTCACCTACATGTTCCTGCACGATCCGACCGGCTTCGGGCACATCGTCTTTAACATGCTGACGCTGTGGATGTTCGGGGCCGACCTGGAGCGGGAGTGGGGGCTGGAGCGTTTCTTGAAGTACTACCTGGTGTGCGGGGTGGGGGCCGGGCTGTGTGACGTGGTGGCCAACGTGGCGCTCCGGAGCGAGTCCATTCCGACTATCGGGGCCTCCGGCGCCATTTACGGAATCCTGCTGGCTTTCGGCCTGCTGTACCCCCACCGGACGGTGTACTTCAGCTTCTTGTTTCCGATTCCGGCCCGCATCTTCGTATTGATCATGGGGGTCATCGCCTTCATGTCGAGCTTCAACCGCCAAAGCGCCGTCAGCAACATCGCGCACCTGGGCGGGATGCTGTTCGGTTTTCTGTACTTGCGGTTCCGGCTGCATGGGGTGGACGCGTCGAGTGTAGTCTCCTGGTTCTCCTGGTACCAGCGGTGGCGCCGGCGCCGCATGCGCCAAAAGTTCGAAGTTTACATGCGGAAAAAGGAACGGAGCCGGGATCACAATCGCTGGGTGCAGTAGCGGTGCGAGGGGGCGATGCCCGCAATTGTCATCCCGAGCGTAGCGAGGGATCTGCTCGCTACGCTCGGGATGACACCGTACGGTCGGTCGGCGCGAGAAAATCGGGCGGTTACCAGGCGATGGGGCGACGGGGGGAGTATACTGTAACCGGGATGGGCGGTTCGAAGTCCCTAGAACAGGGGGATGTCTGTCATGAGGACCTACCGAGTTGGCGCTGTGCTGTTGTTGGGGCTGCTGCTGGCGGCCCAGCAAGGTCCGCAGAAGGACGCCGGGGAAACGGTGGCGCGGCCCAAGAAGAAATCGGAGCCGGCGATGAAGGCGGCGCCGCCGCGCACCAAGCGGGCTCCCATTCCGGCCGACGTGCCGACCTTCGAGAGCTCCACCAACCTGGTGACGGTCGACGTGGCGGTGCTCGACAACCGGGGCAACTTCATCCCCAGCATCCCGAAGGACAATTTCCTGGTCCTGGAGGACAACGTCCCCCAGAAGATCATCAACTTCGGTCCTAGCGAAGCCCCCATGACGGTTTGCCTGGTGATCGAATTCAGCAACCTCTATCAGCAGTATTGGTCGGAATCGTGGTACCAGACCTTGACAGCCGCCTACGGGTTCCTGGAGACGCTGCGGCCGGAGGACTGGGTGGCGGTGGTGGCCTACGACCTGCGGCCGGAGATCCTCTCGGATTTCTCGCAGAACAAGCGGAATGCCCATGAAGCCATGCAGCGGCTGCGGATCGCGGCTTACTCGGAGTCGAACCTGTACGACGCCCTGACCGATACCATCGACCGCATGAAGGAGATCGAGGGCCGCAAGGCCATTGTGCTCATCGCCAGCGGGGTGGACACCTTCAGCAAGCTGACGTTCGACAAGACCCGGCAGCTGGTGCAATCCGGGGGCACTGCCGTTTACGCCGTCGGCCTGATGCAGGCGCTGCGAGAGTGGTACGACGCCCGCGGCTACCTGGGCCCCATCGCGCGCCTGGACTTCCTCCAGGCCGACAACCAGATGCGGACGTTCGCCCGCGAGTCCGGCGGCATGTCCTTTTTCCCGCGCTTTTATGGGGAGTTTCCCAGCATCTTCCAGCAGATCTCGATATCGCTGCGCAACCAGTACTCGGTGGCCTTCAACCCCACCAACCAGACCCGCGATGGAAAGTTTCGCAAGCTGACGGTGAAGCTGGTGGATCCGGCCACCAACAAGGAGTTGCGCATCACCGACCAGAAGGGCAAGAACGTCAAGTACCAGGTGCTGGCCCGAGCCGGCTACACGGCGGCGCGGGAAGTCGAGTAACACAGGCCATTATTGGCAGGCGAAATTCGCGGCGTCGTTGGTGCTGCCTATGCCCTTGTACACAGCTATCTGCGGATACGGACACAGCGGACGCGTCATGTCCACTCTGTTGCTGGTCACGTGGGAGCCGAGGATCTGATCGGGAGCCACCCCGGATTCCCGCCAGCGCTCCAGCGCGCCGAGGAAGTTAAACTGATTCGGGCCCGGGCCGCCGCCGCAGTGCCCCATGCCGGGCGCCAGGAACAGCCGCAGCCAGTTGTCCTGCTTTCGGCCCATCTTTGCGAGCACGCTCGAATAGTAGTTGATGCTGTTCTGTGCCGAGTTCAGTGAATCATTCCAGCCGTGATACAGGAGGAGCTTTCCGCCGCGAGCTTTGAACGCCGCAAGATCCGGGTTGATGGCGTTCAGATAACCTGCCTTCTCCTCAGCCAAGGCTGTGTCGCGATCCAGGTCGAAGGCGCGCCAGTCCCACTTGGGGTCCTGATAGAGTACATCTCTAAACGTGGCGATCCGACCATCCGGCGCCCCGCCGGCCAGAAAACCCCAACCCAGTTCACTGCCAGGCGGCATTCCGGGATAAATCAGCTCTCCGGTCCTTTTCTTCGCAGGAGCGTAAGCCATCTTCACGGCTTCCACCTGCGGCGCGGTGAGACAGTTGTTCGCATCGCCCCGACGACACAACAATGTGGCGGGGTCGAACTGGCATATGAGGGGATTGTTGAGCAGCCCGTCTTTGACGCCGTCGAGCGCGTCGCAGGCGGCGAGCACCGCTTTATTCAAGAGGGCGGCCTTGTGCGCCGGGACGAAACTCGCCGGGTCTCTGCCGATCGCGGCTGCCAGGGCCACGAACCAGGCGCTTATGCCAACCCTGTTGATCCCGGAGGCCCCGGCAATAATGCCGTCAAAGTCCTCCGGATAGCGCTGGGCTTCCATCAGACCCTGCCGGCCGCCGTTGGAGCAACTGTTCCAGTAGGAAAGCCGCGGACCGCGGCCATAATAGGTCGCGAGGATGGCTTTCGATTTTACGGCCATCTCATGGACGGCGCGATAGGCGTTGTCGAACACCTTTTCCGGGTGTCCCACCGCGAACGAGGCGCTGCCGCCTTTGTGCCCGGTGTCGGTGGAGGCCGTTGCGTAGCCTTCTTGCAAGGCCGCGGCCATCATCCTAAAGTTAATCGATCCGGCCCAGCCGCCATTCCCTACCGCCTGGAATTTTCCATTCCAGTCCGAAGCCGGCAGCCAGGCTTCCATCTCAATATGCGAATCGGAAGACGGCTTGAGAACGGCGGCCACACGACAGTAGGCGGGCAGCATGGGTGGCTGCGCAGCGGCGGCGGGCGCGGTGGGGTTCCCGACGTTGCTGACGGGTGCGGCAGGAACCAACTCCGCGGCGGTGATGCTGGTATCGGGAAGCGAGAGCGACTTCAGGCTCTCGCAAGGAGTCTGCGCCAACACCGTGAACAGCGTGCCGGACAACACGACAGCAAAGTTGCGGACCATAGTCACCCTCCGGCGTCTACCTCGCCCTGAACTGAAGAAGGGAATATCACTCCAGCAGCCCCACCGAGCCATGCCGACGCCGCTGTCCGTCGGCCCCGCTGGGTCCGGAAAAAACAGGGCGTCATCAGTAATTGCGCATCCGCTCCCTGACGGTCGCGGCTCGGAATCGGCGCCGCACCGAGCCGCGCGCGTAAGCAAGCGGTGGTGCCGCAAACAGTAATGACGCCTCGAGCTTTCGGAGGGAGACGAGCGCCGCGACCGGCCGCCTTTTCTCGGTGAAAACCACGGTATTTTGCTCGGAGCTTCAGCGAAGCTCAGAAGGGGCTGCAATTCTTTCGGCATCTGCATGGTCTTCATATGCGCGTGGATTGTTGCCGAGTGGCGAGGTGAGCAAAGTGTTCTGCGTCCCTTGACAACCGGATCCTGTAGGCCACACTTTGCAGTCTAGCAGTCCAGGGGCCGGCCGGTTACGGAGCCCAGTTTAATCGAAACCCACGTCTACAAGGTACATGCAGTAAAATGCGGGCATGGGTTTTCCCATCACTCGCATGCGCCGGCTCCGGCGGAGCGAGGCGACGCGCCGGTTGGTGCGCCAGACGCGCCTGAGTCCCTCGGACTTCATCTACCCGCTGTTCGTGTGTCCCGGCGAGGGCGTGCGGCGCGAAATCGGCGCCATGCCGGGCAACTACCAGATGTCGGTGGATCAGGTGGTGGCGGAGTGCGGCGAGGTGGCCTCGCTCGGCATTCCGGCCGTGATCCTGTTTGGGCTGCCGGAGAGCAAGGACCCGGAGGGTTCGGGCGCTTATGCCGACGACGGCATCGTCCAGCAGGCGGCTCGGGCCATCAAGCGGGAGGTGAAGGACCTGCTGGTCATCGCCGATCTGTGTCTTTGCGAGTACACCAGTCACGGCCACTGTGGGAGGCTGAAGGGCCAGGAGGTGGACAACGACTCGACCCTGGAGCTGCTGGCGCGGGCGGCCGTGTCGCAGGCTAAGGCGGGAGCCGATATCATTGCGCCCTCCGACATGATGGACGGCCGGGTAGCCGCCGTCCGGAAGGCCCTCGACGCCGAAGGGCTGGACCAGGTTCCGATCCTGGCCTACGCGGCCAAGTTCGCCTCGTGCTTCTACGGACCGTTCCGCGAGGCAGCCGAGTCGACGCCGCAGTTCGGCGACCGCCGCGGCTACCAGATGGACCCGGCCAACCAGCGCGAGGCCCTCCGCGAGATCGCACTGGACATCGAGGAGGGCGCCGACATCGTCATGGTCAAGCCGGCCATGCCCTACCTGGACGTGATCGCGCTGGCGCGCCAGAGGTTTGACCTGCCGCTGGCGGCCTACCAGGTGTCGGGCGAGTACTCGATGATCGTGGCGGCGGCGCGCAACGGGTGGCTCGACCTGGACCGCGCCATGATGGAGTCCCTGACGGCCATCAAGCGGGCCGGCGCCAGCATGATCCTGACCTATTTCGCCAAGGACGCTGCGAGGGCGCTGTGAAGCGGCAGCTCGCCGCCTTGTTGCTGGCGGCGCTGCCGGCGGCTCTGGCCAGCCCGGCGGCGACGCTCTCGGAGCGCATTGAGCAGATCCTGCGCCGGCCGGCGGCGCGGCGGGCCTTCTGGGGGATCCAGGTTCTGGATCTGGAGTCCGGCCGGACGCCCTACCAGCTCAACGCCGGGCGACTTTTCGTGCCGGCTTCCAACACCAAGCTGTTTACGACGGCACTGGCGCTGTCTCGTCTCGGCCCCGAGTATCGCTACCTGACGCGGCTGGCCACCGACACCCCGCCGGACGCCGAGGGCCGCATGGCCGGAGATTTGGCGCTGGTCGGCGGCGGGGATCCCAACTTCTCCTCTCGGGTGATACCTTACGAGAAGCGCGTGGAGTTTCGGCCCAACCGGCTGGAGCCGATCGAGGAGCTGGCCGAAGAAGCGGCCGCCCTGGGGGTGCGGCGCATCGACGGCGACATCGTCGGCGACGACACCCGCTACTTGTGGGAACGCTGGGCCGACACCTGGGCGCTCGAAGACATCGGCAACGGAGATGGGCCGCCGGTGACGGCGCTGGCCTTTAACGATAACGTTGTGGCGCTGCGCATCCGGCCTGGCGGGATCGAGATCCACCCGTCGAGCTCCTTCTACGACATCGATGACCGGAGGCGGGGCCAGGCCGGCGCCCGCCTGCGGGTGGAGCGCCAGCCGGGCCAGAGAACCATCCAGGTCTGGGGGAATGCCGGCGTCGCCCGCACCGAAGCGGTGGCCATCGACGACCCAGCGCTGTTCGCGGCCCTGGCCCTGCGGGAGGCGCTGGAGCGCCGCGGCATCGCGGTGGCCGGCAGCCCCCGCGCTCGCCACGCCATGCCATTCGAGCCAGAGCCGCCGCCGGACGTCTATCCCTTCACGCTGGCCTCGCGGTCTTCGTTTCCGTTGATCGAGGATCTCCGGCTGATCAACAAGATCAGCCAGAACCTGCACGCCGAGCTGGCTCTGCGGGCCGTGGCGCGCGAGCGTCGCGGGGTGGGATCCTGGGAGGCCTCCCGTGCCGAGTTGGGCGTCTTTCTGCAACAGGCGGGCATCAGCGCCGAGGAGTACTCCTTCCAGGACGGCTCGGGCCTCTCGCGCCGCAACCTGGTGTCGCCCTCCGCAGTGGTCGCCCTGCTGGCTTACATGTGGCGGTCCCCACTTCGAGATACCTGGCTCGAAACCCTTCCGGTGGCGGGGGTAGACGGCACCTTGAGGGCCCGCTTCGTTTCAACCCCCGCCGCTGAGCGCTTGCAAGCCAAGACCGGAACCCTCTCCCACGTCAGCGCCCTGTCGGGGTATCTGGAGACAGGCGGCGGCCGGCGCCTGGCATTCGCCATCCTGGTCAATAACTACGGCGCCCAGGCGGCGCCGGTCCGGGCAGCCATGGATCAGATCTGTGTGGCGCTGATCCAGTGAGGCCATATCCTCGCAATTGTCATCCCCAGCGTCGCCGATGTCATCCCGAGCGTAGCGAGGGATCTGCTTTCGCCCCGGCGCAACAAGCAGATCCCTCGCTACGCTCGGGATGACACCGGCGGCGCTCGGGATGACACCGGCGGCGCTCGGGATGACACCGGCGGCGCTCGGGATGACACCGGCGGCGCTCGGGATGACACCGGCGGCGCTCGGGATGACACCGGCGGCGCTCGGGATGACACCGGCGGCGTGGTCCCCGGGGACCGCCCCACAACGCTACAATGACCCTATGGGTCGGATCAGCCGGCGCGTTTTTCTGGCCTCCTTGCCGGCCGTCCAGATCGGGCGCGCCGTGGGTAAGGGCCAGCAATACCCTTCCGAAGCCCGCAAGTTCGCCGATCCTTTGACCGAACGCGAGGTCTGGCGCTTCACCAGCCCGGGCAGCCCCCACCATCTGCCTCACGCCTCTCTCCGATTCGCCTCCCAGAAGAACTCCTTTCTCCTGGTGGCGGGCAACCGGGGCGGCGAATCCCAGGTGCTACGCGTCGACATGCCTTCCGGGAAGATGACCCAACTGACCCAGGGCTCCGGCATAGCTCCGTTTGCGGTGTGCCTGGCCCCCGACGAGCGATCGTTCTTCTTTCTCCAGAACGGGGCGCTGAAGCAGACCGGTCTGCGGACCCTCCGGGAGCGCGAGATCTACCGCGCCGAGGAGGGCTGGAGCCTCAGCGGCGACTTAGGGGTCTCGATCGACGGGCGCTTCGCAGCAGTGGCCGAGCAACGCGCGCCGCTGTGGCGGCTCCGGGTGGTCGAAACCCTCAAGGGCAAGAACTGGCTGGTGGCGGAGGAAAAATCGCCGCTCTCACGCCCGCAGATCCGGCCCAAGCGCGACCAGGTGCTGTACACCCAGGACACCACGCGCCTGTGGCTGGTCAACCTGCTCGACGGCAAACAGCGCCAGGGGGTGCGGCCCCGGCAAGGCGACGAGGAACTGGGCCCGGAGTACTGGTCCGCAGACGGCAAGCTCATCGGCTATGCTCACTACCCGGACCGCAGCCGCCGCAAGGCCACCGCCCGCGCCTTCAACCCCGACACCCGCGAGGAGCAGGTGCTGGCTCCCTGCACCCAGTTTTGGAACATGAGGGGCAACGCCGATCACAGCGCTCTGGTTGGGGAGAGCCGCAGCAAGGCCGGCCTCAATCTCTACGTACTGTTCCCCCTGACCCAGCGCGAGGTCACCATCTGCGAGCACGCCAGCAGCTCGAAGAGCCCCGAGTCGGAGCCGCGCCCGGTGTTTTCTCCCGACAGCCAGTGGATCTATTTCACCAGCGACCGCGAGGGTGCTCCGGCCGTCTACCGCGCTGGGGTGGCCGATTGGGTGGAAAAGACCGGCTAGCGAGGCTTCGCCCCAGACCGCCAAGATGCATAAGCCGCGAATGAACGCGAATACGATCCGGGCATTCGCGTTCCCTTGCGTTCATTCGCGGCCCCCGGGCTAGCCAAGCCTAGCCTGCCTAAGGAAGGAAGGATGGCATCGTCGAGCAAAAAAAAGACAGCGGCCCCCTCTGGATCTGTGTTCCACAGGCGACCGCGGCCCCACCAGGCAGAAAGGCCAGGGTTACTCGGTCTCGACCGCGAAGCTGCCCACAAACCCGCTGTTCTTGTCCGGGCTGGACCAGACCACGTTCAGGCCCTGGCCGTCGAACCGGTTGTCGACGGTGTGGACGGGCATGGCGTGATCCAGCTTGGTCAGCGGCGGATAGTAGACAAACGCGTTGTGGCAGACGGCGTCGCCATCCTTCAACTGGCGGGTCTCGAGGCGAGCCAGGCTGCCGGCCGTCATCCGGGCGCGGCCCCCGTGCAGGTTGCCGTTGAAGTCGAACTCGATCGGCGCTGCCTCGACGCGCTCGATGCTCTGGACGAGGTCGCCCGCCATCTTCTGGACGAACCCCTGGAGAGCCTGGCGCTGCTCGGCGCTGGCGCGCTCGTCGACGATCAGCATCGACTTAGTCGGATAGGGGCTGGCGAACGGATCGCCGAGGGTGCGCCGGGCCTTCACGACGGCCACCACACCCAGCCCATCCAGGGCCACGTTGTTCCAGGACCCCTGCTCGACCTTCCAGGCCATCATGGCCAGCTCACCGGCCAGGTTGACCTCCGACATGGCGAAGCAATGGGCCACATAAACGTCGGCGTTGCGAGCCTCGATGTAGCTGCCACGGATCTCGCCGGCCATCCCCACAGTCGAGAAAGCGGCCAGAAGCGCTATCGCGAAAAGAACCTTCTTCATTCGAAACCTCCCGAATCTCCAGATTCATTGTAGCACCAACCCCGCCAGGCTGGAAAGCCTGGGTTACTGCTGGTAGCAGGAGCGGTAAGGGCTGCAGGTGTCCTCGGCGACGACCTCGCCGTCGGGTCCCAGGCAGTTCTGGGTCTTGACACACCAGCAGATGTGCTCTTTCAACTCCGTGGCATTCGGATCCGGCTGGACGTCGATGAACATGCCTTTCCAGCGGATGAAGCCGCAGGGATCGAAGAGCCGCTCCCGTGGGGCGGCGCCGGTCATCAGTTACGCTCTCCCGGCGGCGGCCAGCAGGGCTCGCTTGACCGCCACCTTAGCCAATTGCACCTTGTACTTGTTCTGGCTCAGCGGGGTAGCCCGGGCCAGGGCTGCGTCGGCGGCGGCCTGGGCAGTCGACTCGTTGATCGACTTGCCGGCCAGGGCCTGGGCAGCCTCCGCGGAGTTGACCGGAGTCGGCGCCACGTGGCCCAACACCACGCGGGCGCTCGAAACCGTCGAGCCGCTCATCTTGAGAGTCACCGAGGCGGTCGCCAGCGGCCAATCGAGGGCCTCTTTCTGGCGCACCTCATAGGTGGCGTTCTTGGCGCCCCCCGCCGCCGGGATGACGATCTCCGTGAGGATCTCGTTGGGCTTAAGGTCCACCTCCCGGCTGCCGGCGTCGCCCGGCGTTACGAAAAACTTCTCGACTTCCACGGTGCGAGGTCCCGAGGCCGAGGCGATAACGGCCTTAGCGCCCAGGGCGATCAGCGCCGGGCCGAGGCTGGAGGCGCTCACAAACTTGGCGGCGCCACTGTTGCCCAGGATGGCGTGGTAGCGGTTCTCGCCGCCAGGCACCAGGTCGCGGCCGCGGCTGTCGCGGGCCATCAAGCCGAAGCCCTTGCGGAAATACCAGCAGCGAGGCCGCTGGCACAGATCCCCGCCGACCGTGCCGGCCGCCCGGATCTGGGGGCTGGTGACGCCCCGAGCCGCCTGGACCAGCGAAGGGAACTCCTTGCGCAAGCCGGCGTGATCCAACAGATCCTCCAGCGTCACCATGGCACCGATGTGCCAGCCGTCGGAGGCGGACTTGACACCCTTCAGCTCCTTGATACCGCTGAGGCTCACCACCCGCTTGGGGGTGTGGATGTAATCCTTCATCAAGCTGAGCAGGTCGGTGCCGCCGGCCAGCAGGTCGGCTTCACCCCACTGGGCCCCCAGCAGCCCGAAGGCTTCCTTCAGCGTTTTGGGATTGGCGTACTCGAAGGCTTGCATTAGGCCCTCCCTCCCTTCTCCAGTGCAGCCAGCACTTTGTCGGGCGTCATCGGCACGCCGACGCGGACGCCGATGGCGTTGGCGACGGCGTTGGCGATCGCCGCCGGCGGCGAAACGGCTGGCGGTTCGCCCAGCCCGATCACGCCGCGGGTGTCGTAGATGTTCATCATGTGGACCACGATGTCGCCGATGTCGTTGATGCCGCTCAGTTTGTAGAACTCCATATCGGCATTCAGCATCGTGCCGGTCTGCTGGTCGTAGATCCGCTCTTCGTAAAGGGCCGAGCAGACGCCCATGATGACGGCCCCGTAGACCTGGCTCTCGGCGGTCTTCAGGTCAATCACCAGGCCGCAATCCTGCACCACCACGCTCTTTTTCATCGTGACGATGCCGGTCTCGGTATCGACCTCCACCTCCGACATTTGAACCCCGCCGACGCCGTTGTCGTTGAGGTTGCCCTCTTCCTTGGCGGGCTGACGGCCGAGTTCGGAAATGGGCTTGGTGCCGAGCTTGGCGCAGGCCGCTTTCCAGGTGAGGCTCTTGGATGGATCGCCCTCCACCTGAATGCGCCCGTCGACCGCGACCAGCTTGTCGGGCGTGGCGCCCAGGCCTGGCGCCGCCGCTTCGAGCAGCTTCTGAAGAGCCTTGACGGAGGCCCGCCGGGTGGAGGCGCTGACGCCCCCTACCGTGGTGGAGCCCCCGGAAGCGCCCGAGGGCGGGTACTCGCTGCTGCCGATCTGAACCTGGACGTCCTTCAATTGCAGGCCCAGAGTTTCGGCCGCCACGATGCCGATGACGGTGCGGGTGCCGCTGCCCAGGTCCTGGCTGCCGAGCGCCACCTGAACGCAGCCGTCCGGATG
>Ga0247727_10015056_pt1 | contig 12747 bp, 10 predicted proteins | sample WisWelCaveWW1625_FD_202498 | JGI IMG/M metagenome (GOLD analysis project Ga0247727, IMG submission 202498) | Biofilm microbial communities from Wishing Well Cave, Virginia, United States - WW16-25 | ecosystem: Environmental > Aquatic > Deep subsurface > Groundwater > Cave microbial mat | place...
TGTTTCCACCCGTACATTTCGGCCAAGTCCCTGTCCATCATCACCCTTTTGCCCCGTATCAGGTATATCTTATTAACTACCGTTTCGTCTGTAATCATCAATACTTTGTTCATTTTGATTTCCGTAAGTGTGGCAAAAATATAAAATTGGATGTCGCAATTTGTGATTTCCAATTTTGAAGTCACAATTTGCGACCTCAAGTCTATCCCAACGGATGGAACTGATTTTCTTCTTCCACCCCGATGCTGACAAAAAAAATTCTCGCTATTTTCTGCGGCTTACCAGGATTTCATATCGAGAAACAGAGTGTTTAGAAAATCAGGCTGCACCCGCGAGTAGATACAGTACAGCCATACGAACTGCCACGCCATTTTCAACCTGATCCAGAATAATGGAGTGTTGCGAATCGGCTGCATCGCTGCTTAATTCTACGCCCCGGTTAATAGGACCCGGGTGCATGAGTATGATTTCTTTTTTTAAGCTGTCCAGTAACTTTTTATTGATTCCGTAGTAAAGAGAATATTCACGAAGTGAAGGAAAGTATTTTATATGCTGCCGTTCCAATTGTATTCGCAACACGTTGGCAACATCACACCACTCAAGGGCTTTGTGTACATTCAGTTCAACCTGAACGCCTAATTGACTAATATGTTTCGGCAGCAAGGTAGGAGGGCCGCACACCATTACTTTAGCACCAAGTTTTTGCAGTGCAAAAATATTAGAGAGCGCCACGCGTGAGTGAAGGATATCACCAATGATCGCCACCTTTTTGCCCGACACGGACCCTAACTTTTCACGAATGGAATATGCATCGAGCAAGGCTTGTGTTGGATGTTCGTGCGTACCATCACCGGCATTTACGATGTTGGCGTTGATATGTCTTGCTAAAAAATGGGGCGCCCCGGGGCTTGCATGGCGCATCACAATCATATCCACTTTCATCGCCAGGATATTATTTACGGTATCCAACAGGGTCTCTCCTTTTTTAACCGAACTGTTGGAGGCGGAGAAATTAATCACATCAGCGGACAATCTTTTTTGTGCCAGTTCGAAAGATAATCGGGTGCGGGTGGAGTTTTCAAAAAATACATTCGCGATGGTTACATCGCGTAAAGAAGGTACTTTTTTAATAGGCCGGTTAATGACTTCTTTAAAATTGTCGGCTGTTTCAAAAATAAGTTCTATGTCTTCGCGGGTGATATCTTTAATTCCGAGCAGGTGTTTTTGACTGAGCTTCGACATAGGTCTTATTCCTTATTGACTAACCATATTTTATTATTGAGTCCTTTTGATTCCAGTTCTACTAAAACTTTTTGAGAGGTGAGTGTATTCACAACCTTTCCAACATAATCGGGTGCAATCGGTAAGTCGCGATTGTATTTTCTGTCGATCAATACGAGCAATTCTACTTTTTTGGGGCGACCAAACGCAATCATGGCGTCCATGGCGGCACGCACCGTACGCCCTGTAAAAAGTACATCATCAATCAGGATCACCCTTTTACCCTCAATAGCAAAGGGAACACGTGTTTCATTGGCTTTGACTGGAATTTCCCTGCGCCTGAAATCGTCACGGTGAAAAGTGGCGTCCAGGTATCCGAGGAGAATTTTTTTCTTTAACAGCTTTTCCAGCTTTTGATGAATCATTTCCGCTAAAAAAACACCCCGTGGTTGCAAGCCGAGAATAACAGTCTCAGAAAAATTGTTGTGAACTTCAATAAGTTGCTGGCAAAGGCGGCTAATGGTGATATCGAGCAGGTCGGAGTCGAGAATGAGTTTTTTCTGCATAAGCCGAACGCAAATATACAGAAAATTTAACAGTCATTTTTTACCGGATTAGCGAACCACTATCCTATTGATATAAAAAACCTCGCGATTTCCAACTTGACCTTTGGAGTTGTTTCGAATGGATTGGTAACCCCATACATAGAAAGCTCTGTTAAACCAATGTTTAACGGAGCCTTCCTGCGATCTCTCCATGCGAATTTCATCATACACATCGTTAAGTTTGATTTTTTCTTCGCGTTCAGAAAATTCTCCACTGTCAAGATCAATGGTTTTAATTTTTAATTCGGACTCTTTTTTATATAAGAAATGAATACTATCCTCGCAAAGTAGAAATTCACTAACCTGATCAAGTGTGGACATTTTTATTTCGGATAGTTTCTGGCTAAAGTCCATCATAATTTTTCCTTTGGCATCAAAGGCAAGTACAACACTTTGAACGGTCTTAATGTCCTGTGTATTGGGCATGTTATTGTCAGATGAATAACCCGTGTTTTGATTATACACTCTATTTCCCGGGTAGTATCCTCCATATCCATATGGGGAATAATAATAAGGATAATTACTATACGGAGAATAAACAGACTGCTGATTAGAGGAAGAAGCAGTATAGGACTCCGCCAGAAGCAAAAACCCATTGGTATGCTCAACAATTTTAAAAGGCATTACATAATTTGTTAAATCAGGTATCTGTCCACCCTCAATTGCATTTAACGATTTTAGTTTAATCCTGGCCGCTTTTTTTGGCTTTAGGTAATCCAGGTAATGGTTAAGTTGCCCGAAATACACCCGGTTGATTTTTTGTTCTTCAAAAGGATTGACCTGCAATGAATAAAAGCCGGAAGCTTGTTTAGTTTTTCTTTTACCAAAACTTCCTATAATCATTAAATCCTCCCGGTCAAGGGTGCTGCTGATGCTGTTCTGTAACGTAATATCTCCCTCTATATCGGTAATATCTTCCAGTAACTGTTTTCCGGAAGAATCAAATGTTCTAAAAATAATTTTTTGCGTATCCCGGTCTCCCCTGTCAATCGTTAGGGCATTGAAGGTTTGATTTTTATTAACCCGTACATCAATCAATTCTGTCTCTTTTTGAAAAAAACCTGGCAGTATTTTAATATTATTGTTATCACTATTGTACAGCAATACGGCTGGTTCAAAGTTAACGTAGCCACCGAATACAAAATTTTTACCCACCTTAGAGAATTGTGTAAGTTGAAAATTCAATTCTGGTTTTATTTCATAGCCGACTGTTTCCTTCGTTTTCAAATCAATAGAAATCAGGTACATCTCACCCTTCGTATCATCTTTTTTAAACAGCAGGTACACCATTCCCACTGTGTGGTCATACCCAATCAGGCGGTTTCGCTGCTCAATTTCAAGTTCGAGTGAGCCAACCTTTTGCAGGATAGTGTCCAACAAAGTTATTTCCCAGGTTTGGTTACTGCTTTTAAACTTTTTTGATTCGAATACCAATGCCAGACCATCTGTGGCCATTGGTACGATGGTCAAATCCTCATCACTGTACTTTCGTTCTTTTTCGAAACGATTGGGTTGTTGTATCTGGGAAAACAGAACAAGTGGAGCGGGCAAGAATAAACAAAGCCGGAAAACTAAAGTCGAATATAGAGGTGATATATTCATTTTGATTCACTCAATTCGACCACCGCATTAAACTCATCTTCACGAACCGGCTGAACCGACAACCTGGAGGATTTTACCAAAACCATGTTACTTGGTTTTTTCATGGATTTAATCTGACCCAATGTAACCTGGTCTTTTAATTTCTTATCTGCACCTATCTCAACCACAACCCAATCTTTATCTTTAGGATCGGGGTATGCTTCTTTTAAAATCTTAGCCGTTCCAATAATCGCTTTGTCTTCACCGCTGTGATAGATGAATACGGCATCTCCTTTTTTCATAGCCTTTAAATTATTGCGTGCCTGGAAATTACGGACTCCGTCCCATACGGTTTTCTTATCACGCACCAGATCACTCCAGGAATACGTTCCAGGTTCAGTTTTCACGAGCCAGTAGTTCATTGTGGGTTGCGTTAATTAGTTAAACCTAACGAATAATAAAAAAATAAAAAAGCTAAAATCCATTTGTTGAAAATGTCCTTTTTGGAAAACTTCGTCTTGCCAATCTGTATCGACATAATCGGGAGAAGATGGATCATTCCAGGAGGCTGCATTTTCTGCGCCAGCTCTGGTCATTCTGTCCTCGGCATAATCTATATAAAAGGGATCATCTTCAGATGCGCCAACATTCTTAGCCCCTTCTCTAAGAAGTTCAACATACTGCGCGGTGTTCAAAAATTCCCGCCTATTGGTCTCCTGACTAACACCCGTCTGTAGGTTCACATTAAAAGTGGTCCTTCCGGATTTACCTCTTCGGGTAGTAATAATAACTACACCGTTCGCTGCGCGTGCTCCGTAAATTGCCGAAGCAGACGCATCTTTTAAAATTTCAATGGATTCAATATCATTTGGATTGATATCGACCAACGGATTGGTGGCCCCATAAGAGCTTGATTGACTTGTTGACGTTACAATAAAACCATCCACGACAAACAACGGTTGATTATCGGCCGAAACAGAAGACGCCCCGCGAATGCGCATTTTTACGCCTTGGCCAAGCTTACCGTTTCCTGTCTCTACAAAGACACCTGCTGCCCGTCCTTGAATGGATTGTTCAAAGGTTTGGACAGGTAAGTTTCTGATCGTCTCGCCTTTAACCTGAGCAATGTTACCCGTTAAATCTTGTTTGATTTGAGTGCCATACCCCACCACGATAACTTCATTAAGTTGAGTTATATCGGATGTAAATTGAACATCCACAACGGATCTTGTTCCAACTGAAATCTCCGATGTTTGATAGCCGATAAATGAAAATACCAGAACTACGTTATCGCCTGAAACGAAGATGCTGTAGTTACCATCTGAATCCGTTGAAGTACCAAGGGTGGTTCCTTTCATCAACACGTTTACTCCGGGTATTGGCGTTCCATCATCTTGAGCGGTTACTTTTCCTGTTATCACCCTCTCCTGACCACGAACGTGGGCGCTGAAGAAGAGCAACATCGCACACATTACCAGTAAATGTCTATTCATAACTTTTTTATTTTAAGATTATTAACATGCGTTAACCTACCGTAAAAAAGGGTAATATTCAATATGTGTATCCGTTTAAAGTCCTATTGTAATGATCAACTAATTATGCTCCAAGTTTTAACTCACCCCCTGCCCCCTCTCTGCAACGTAGAGAGGGATGGCCCTCGAAGAGGGTAGAGGGTGAGTTGAAAACGAAGGCATTTCGGAGGGAAGCTAACTGGTTTAGGACATTAAACGGATACACATAATATTCAATAAAGACTCTGCCGAAATGTGGTTGTCGCCAGATTAAAGTTGGTGAATTGCGACAGAAGTAAAATAACCTGACGTAAAACTGATTATGATTTTTTTCAATAAGCCCGCACCAACTTACCATCCATGAAATTAACGTACGATCGGTTGGCTACTTTCATACCACCCAGGGTAGGGTAGTTACCGGTAAAATACCAATCGCCTTCGTGATGGGGAACTGCTTTGTGAAGGTTTTCAACGGTTTGAAAAACAACTTGCACTTCGGCACGCATGTCGGCAGGGCGAACGATTTCTGAAATTTTTGCGGAGAGTTGTTCATACGTGAACTGTTCGTACAGGCGCTTCACATAATTTTGTGGTTGAGCTTCTTGTGGTGCCCGCAGGCATTGTTCATAAACTTCCCCCAACAAGTAATCTTTTCCCTGATCTTTTAATAACTCGATCATGGCACGAAACGCCACAAAATCTCCCATGCGGCTCATGTCAATGCCGTAGCAATCGGGGAAACGTATCTGAGGTGCAGATGAAACCACTATGATTTTTTTGGGATTGAGACGATCCAGCATTTTCAAAATGCTTTTCTCAAGCGTGGTGCCTCTTACTATGGAGTCGTCAATAACCACCAATGTATCCTTATCTTTGTTAACTACTTCATACGTGGTGTCGTAAACATGTGCTACCAACTCCTCACGGTGATCGTCATCCGTAATGAACGTGCGAAGCTTGGCGTCTTTAATTACAATTTTTTCTACCCGAGGACGGAAGGAAAGAACTTCCTCTAATGAATCAACTGACGGTTTATTTTCTAAGATGATTTCCTTCTGTTTATTAATCAGGTAATCTTCAATGCCCGCCATTAATCCGTAGAAGGCTGTCTCGGCTGTATTGGGGATGTAGGAGAAAACTGTATTTTTTAAATCAAAGTTAATGGCCTTTAATACCTGAGGAACCAATAAGCGACCGAGTTGTTTTCGTTCTCTGTAAATTTCCGGATCGTTACCACGTGAAAAATAAATCCGTTCGAAGCTGCAGGATTTTTTTTCTCCCTGTGGCACAATGGGATACATGTCAAACTCCCCATTTTTGCTAATTACTAATCCGTGCCCGGGTTTAATCTCTTCAATCTGACTGTAATTAATATTGAACGCAGTTTTTATGGCCGGTTTTTCTGAAGCTACTACTACTACTTCATCATCGGCATAGTAATAGGCCGGACGAATGCCATTCGGATCGCGTACAACAAAAGCTGAACCTGATCCGGTTAATCCGGCCATAATATAGCCGCCATCGAAATCCTTACAGGCCCTGCGCAATACACGTTGCAGGTCTACTTCATTTTCAATAATATCGGAAATTTCCTGGTTGGAATATTTATCCTTATATCTTTCAAAAAGACCCTGCACTTCTTCATCCAGAAAGTGCCCGATTTTTTCCATCACGGTAACGGTATCCACCTTTTCTTTCGGGTGCTGACCAATGTTTACGAGAATATCAAAAAGTTCATCTACGTTGGTCATGTTAAAGTTACCGGCCATCACCAGGTTACGACTTCTCCAGTTATTTTGGCGAAGAAAGGGGTGAACATTTTCAATGCTGTTAAATCCGTGTGTACCGTAGCGCAAGTGCCCTAACCAAAGTTCACCGGTAAAGGCTACATTTTCTTTTAACCACGTAGCGTCATAGAATTTTTCCTTTCCGATTTTTTGCGCCTTCTTAAGTTTCTTCCCGATTTTTCTAAAAAGATTAGCTACCGGTTGTGATTTTATAGAGCGGTAACGGCTGATGTACCGATGTCCCGGTTCAATATCAAGTTTAATGTTAGCAACCCCCGCACCGTCTTGTCCCCGGTTGTGTTGCTTTTCCATGAGGATGTACATTTTATTCATGGCAAAAGAGGGACCGTACTTCTCAATATAGTAAGAAAGGGGCTTGCGCAGGCGAATGAGGGCTATTCCGCACTCATGAAGAATTTGATCACTCATCGGTTTCGTTATCCGTTATTGGTTATCCGTTATTGATTAACCGTTAATCGCTGGAACAACGGATACGATTAACCATTAACTATTAACGGTATTAAAGCACAAAGTTAATTCTATTCAGCCAACCCATCAACAAATCCGGTCGAATGAATAAAAACAGTACTAACACAACTAAAATGAGTGCCAAATAATTCTCAACCTGTGTTTTTTTCACAGATTGGATTGTGTCATTGGTTTTTAAGAAGGAGTAATAGGGGATTTTCAAATAATAGAATAAAGAGACAACTGTATTTAATAGCCCGAAAACCAAAAGCCAAACCAGGATGTCTTTCCCCGTTTGTTCATAGGCATTCCAGAGCGAAGTGAAAATAAATAGTTTGGCAGTAAACCCTGCTGTGGGGGGGGTCCCTGCCAATGCAATGAAACCTAATAACAACAGAATACTTACCATCACCTGTGATTTGCCCCAGCCGCTAAAAGATTGAACCGAATTGATCCCAAACTTCTCAAATACCTGAAGGCAAATAAATACAACAAAGTTTGTCAGGAGATAAATGCAAGCATAGAACAGCATGAATTGAATTCCCTGAATAGAAAAACAAACTACACCAATCAGTAAGAACCCTGTCTGAGCAATGGAACTGTACGCCATCATCCGTTTGGGATTGTTTTGCCATAGCGCGGAGAAGTTGCCGATGGTAATACTGAGTATGGCAATCACACTTAAAATAATTTGCCAATCGAAATTACTTTGACCAAACAAGTTGATGGCTAATGTAAACTTGGCCAGTATCGCGATACCTGCGAGCTTAGGCACAACGGATAGAAATGCGACAACGGGCATGGGGGCGGCTTCATACACATCAGGTGCCCAGGGATGCATGGGTGCTGCAGCTATTTTGTAAAGAAAGCCTGCCAGTGTCATAAGCCCGGCCACTAAAATTAAAGGTGATTGATTATTTAAAAGCCTGTCAACAAAATCTCCGGATGAAAAATCAAGTGTACCGGTTAATCCAAACAGAAGGGAGAATCCATAGAGCATGATGGCTGATGCAACAGAGCCGAATAAAAAGTACTTTAAACTTCCTTCTGCGCCTTTCTTTGTTAGACTAAAACCTGCCAGTAAGTAGGATGAGATGGATAATAACTCCAGTGAAAGAAACACCATAATAAAGTTCATGCTCATCGCCAATACGTGAGCCCCTAATATGGCAGAGATGATTAATGTAAAATATTCTGAATTGAATCGATTTTCGCTTAGCTCATCACTTTTCATCGACATGAGTACAGTCAATACTCCTGCAATATCAAACAGGATTTTGAAGAATGCGGAGAAATCATCGCTACGAATCATGCTTTCAAAAAGCAGAACAGGGGATGAGTATGATGACCAATGAAGAATGGTGTAAACTATTGAGATGATAAGGACTAAGAGTGTTATCCATGGAATAGTATTACTTCTTTTTTTCCGAAAAAATAGACCAACGAAAATGATCAGGACGATTCCAAAACTTAGAATGATTTCCGGGATCACATAGCCAATACTATTTGTGATTGATTGAAGTTTAATGGTGAGCCCTGTTTCCAATGCCTACGGATTTTGAATAGAGCGAGCAGCCTGTAACAATGATTCAGTAAAATGTTGTGCAAAAGGATTGGTGTAATCCAATAATATTTGTGGAAATATTCCGAACAGCAATACCAATAATATTAAAGGGAGAAACATGCTGTACTCTCGCTTATCGAGATCAACTAATTGGTCTGGTTTAATTTCTGATTTTACCTGAAACGGACCGAAGAACATGCGCTGCAGCGTCCAGAGATAATATGCAGCACCCAAGATTAGACCAAGTGTAGCAATGATTGCAAAACTTTCGTGGATTAGTCCATTCGCAGTGAATGAACGGAATGCTCCCAGTAAGATCATGATTTCAGCAATGAACCCCGAAAAGCCCGGCAACCCTAACGATGCGAAAAAGCCAATCAGTACGATCGTAAAATACACAGGCATTTTTGATGATAAGCCAGAGTAATTTTTAATCATACGATCTTGTGTTCGATCATATAGAACACCTGCAATCAGGAACAATATCGCAGAGATGATTCCATGGCTGAACATTTGATACACAGCTCCAGAAACTCCTTCGGTTGTAACGGAAGCAAGTCCGAGGAGAACAAACCCCATGTGCGAAACAGATGAGTACGCAATTAGTCTCTTCAGGTCTTTACTGGCCAATGCATTCAATGCTCCATATAAAATAGAGATTACACCAACTAATGCAACAAACCAGCTAAGGGTTGTGGCAACGTCAGGAAAAATGGGATACGCAATGCGGAGTAATCCGTATGCACCAACCTTCAGGAACAGCGCTGCCAGGATTACAGAAATGGGGGTAGGTGCTTCAACGTGCGCATCAGGCAACCAGGTGTGGAATGGAACGGCCGGAAGTTTAATGGCAAACCCAACGAATACCAATAGAAATGCCCACCAGCGCGAGTTGTGCGATCCAATCATCCAACCTTGTTCCGGATCCAGGATTGAACCAGGAATATAATTTGATGGATCGGTCATGTGCAGTATATTAAATGTATGCACGATTTGATCCTGTACTTCGGGGTTTTGCACAGAGATATAAAGTGCAATTAGTACAATCAGAATGAGAATTGACCCAAAGAGGGTATATAGTAAAAACTTGATGGAAGCGTACTCCCGCTTTGGCCCGCCCCAAATCCCGATGAGGAAGTACATCGGCAACAACATGAATTCGAAGAAGAGATAGAAGAGTAAAAAATCAAGCGCGACAAACGTACCTACAATAGCTCCGTTCAGTATCCACAACAAAATGAAATAGCCTTTTACATTCTTGTCAATCGTCCATGATGAGATTCCTGCAATCAGCATAATAAGTACAGTAAGCGTTACCGTACTGAAACTCAGTCCATCCATACCAACAAAATATTCAGCTTGCAGAATTCCCCACGTACCTAAGTCAATGGAGAACCAGTTAACTTTTTCGGTAAGCAGAAAAGAGGAGAATGAACCACCTCTCGTTTCGTGAACTATAAAGATTAATAGTATTAATTGAATGGCCGAAATGACCAATGTCAGAACACGGAATGTTTTTTTTGAGTTGTTGGGGATGAAAAGGGAAAGCAATGCTGCCGCAACAGGCGTGAAAATTAATGAGCTAAGCAGGTGTTGCGACATTCGAGTTTATATCAATACGAAAAATAGAAAAATAATCAATCCAACTAAGGCCCAAAAAATATAAAGCTGAATTTTCCCACCCTGGAACGACCGGGTGAGGGAGCCCACTACTCCGGATATCCATGCCATCGCGTTTACGGATCCGTCAATAACATAGGTGTCGAACCATGCTATTACATGTGCGAATGAAACCTGGGTATAGGCCGTGAAGTGAAGAAATCCATCAATCCATTTGCGATCGGTTGTTTCCGCAACGGCAGCCAGCTTGATAACAGATTGCCCGAATACTTTTTCATAAAGTAAATCAAGGCCAAAAGAATTTTGCAAAAATGTTATTGAGTTAATGAACTTATTTTCTGTTGCGTACATGAACCATGTGGCCAATAACGCCAATAAAACTACACCTGATGATAATAGGGTTACCAGATTTGAATGTTGAAGATCGCCAACTCCTGTTGTAAACCAGCCCGAAGCACTGAATGGATTCAGCGATACCAAAAACCAAACAGATGCCAAGGCAAGAACGATCAATGGAATTCTCATGATCCAGGGTGCTTCTACTATCGAAAGATTTGACCTACTCTCTTTTGCAAAGAAAATAAACCACACCATTCGAAAGGTGTACAATACAGTGATAAGAGAGACTGCAAAGACCGAGATTAAGATCAGCCATCGCCAGGAGAATGTATTGCTTGACCAGTACCAAACACCTGTGATAATAGAGTCCTTAGAAATAAACCCTGAAAATAATGGAATACCCGCGAGTGAGGCTCCTGCTATCAGGAATGTAAAAAAAGTAACGGGTAATTTTTTCCGCAGCCCACCAAGGTTACGGATATCCTGCACATCAAAATCTTCATGCACCTGCCTACCGGACAGGCAGGCTTGTTGTTGTGCAAAGTGAAGAGAGTGAATGATAGAACCAGCACCCAAAAACAAACAGGCTTTGAAAAATGCATGGGTAACGAGTTGGAGCATGGCCGCATTTTCAGAACCTACACCAACAGCAGTAACCATTAGCCCCAATTGAGAAATGGTTGAGTAAGCAAGAATTTTTTTGATGTCGAACTGATTAAGCGCGCAAAGTGATGCAACCAAAGCAGTCAGTATTCCGGTTATCGCAACAGTATGTAAAGCTTCAGGCGTAAACAATGGAAAAACTCTGGCTAACAAAAAAACTCCTGCCGCTACCATGGTTGCCGCATGGATTAAAGCGGAAACCGGAGTTGGACCTTCCATCGCATCAGGCAGCCACGTGAATAAGGGAAGCTGTGCCGACTTGCCAATCACACCACAAAAAATACAAAGTGAAGCAGCCGTTTGCCACGAATATATTTCGGGTAGATGAAGAAGATTGCTTAAGTCAAAGTTCTGGGTGTTGGCCCATACAATCATCAACCCAACAAGAAATCCTGCATCACCAATTCGATTAAAAAGAAATGCTTTTTGTGCGGCTTTTGCTGCAGCCGGCTTTTCAAGCCAATGTCCGATCAACATGTACGATGTAAATCCAACGAGTTCCCAGAATACAAAAATCATCAACAAATTATCAGATAGCACAATGCCCAACATTGAAAACGTGAAGAATCCCAGCATAGCAAAATACCGTCTGATACCGTTGTCACCCGCCATGTATCCTACCGAATACAGGTGAACCAAAAATGAAATCACCGCGATCAGCGGCATCATCAAAATTGACAAGCGATTAAGTTCTACATTTCCATTGAAGGTGTATTGGCCTACGTGAAACCACGCTAGCTGAATTAAATAGGATGTGTTGGCTGGTATTGTAAAAAATAAATAAATGCTTATTGAAGCACTCGTCAGCAACAATACCGGGGCGGTAATCGTAACGAGCCAAGAGTAGCGCTCAGAGATGATCAAACACAGCAAGAATGAAGCTAGAGGGGTGAGCAGTGCCAATCCTGTCAATAGATCAAATGTTGTATTTTCCTCCAAGATGCTATTCTTTTAACTCATTGATTTCACTTAGCACAGATGTTTGATAGTGTTTATAAACTCGCAATACAATTGCCAACCCTACAGCAGCTTCACTCACGGCTACGACAATCACAAAAAGAGTAAACATCTGTCCTGTAAATGATTGAGCCTGAAGCTGGTTGAATGTTACTAAGTTCAGATTGGCCGCATTTAACAGGAGTTCGATTCCCAGCAGTACCATAATGGCATTTTGTTTTATAATAATAATCATTAAGCCAACTGAAAACAGAAGCGCGCTTAAATATAAAATGTGTTCTGCGGGGAACATGCTATGATTTTTTAATTGAGTTAAAGGAGGATGCCACCACCGCTGCACCAATCAGGGCAACTAATAAAAGTATTCCGGCTACTTCAAATGGTAACATATAATCTGTCATCAATAAAATGCCGATTTGATTGATTGCATT
>Ga0247727_10015057_pt1 | contig 12746 bp, 13 predicted proteins | sample WisWelCaveWW1625_FD_202498 | JGI IMG/M metagenome (GOLD analysis project Ga0247727, IMG submission 202498) | Biofilm microbial communities from Wishing Well Cave, Virginia, United States - WW16-25 | ecosystem: Environmental > Aquatic > Deep subsurface > Groundwater > Cave microbial mat | place...
CTAGAAAAAAATGCGCCCCCTCTCAAAATCACCCTGCCTCCCCCCTTCAAAACAAAAAGCCCTGATGGTGAGGCTCTCGAACCATGAATGCTATTGACGAACCCCCCTGATCGAAGCATGTTTGTGTTTATACAGAGGAAGGCATAAAGAGAAACATGACCCTACTGGGATCGAAAGAAACAGAAATGGAAAAGGCCCCGGACAGCCTGTTGCAGAGGTCTGCTTTGTACAAGGAATTCCAGGCGGAACGCGAGGAAATCCTGAAGCACAAGTGGATCGAGAGCGAGAAAGCAGGGCGCGATATCGGTTTCGAGCGGGCTCTGCTCGACTGGATTGTAAAGCACCGCGCCAACTGGAGGCGTGTCCGCAAGAATATTCAACACTCGAACTGAAACTGACATTAAGCGCCTTCAAATCGGTCCTGCGAGGCCGATAAGGCTGCTCCATGACTACCATCCTTCAAGCCGAAGCCATGCAACGCGTTCTCTCGCGCATGGCTCATGAGATTGTCGAACAGAATACGCCGGTGGAGGGACTGGCGCTGATCGGGCTGCAAACGCGCGGAGTTTTTCTGGCACGCCGCCTGGGAAATAAAATGCGTGAAATCACCGGTCACGAGGTTCCCAATGGAAGTCTGGATATTTCCATGTATCGCGACGATCTGAGCCTGCGCGGCTCACCTCCCACCGTCAAAAACACGGATATTCCATTTGGCCTTGATGACAAGAACGTGGTGTTGGTGGATGATGTGCTGTTCACGGGCCGATCCGTCCGGGCCGCCATGGATGCGCTCACCGATTTCGGTCGCCCGCGGCGGATTCAACTTGCGATTCTGATCGACCGCGGTCATCGCGAGCTTCCCATCCGGGCTGATTATGTTGGCAAAAACGTGCCAACCTCCCTTAAGGAACGAATCCAGGTCCACATGGTGGAAGAGGATGGCGTCGATGAGGTTGGGATTCAGAAAATATGAACTGGACGCGCAAACATCTGCTGACCATCGAGGAGCTGACGGTTGAGGAGATCATACTGGTTCTCGACACGGCGGCCTCCTTCAAGGAGGTTTCCACGCGCACCATCAAAAAGGTGCCTGCTTTGCGGGGAAAAACCGTGGTCAGTCTTTTCCTTGAACCCAGCACGCGAACCCGCATTTCGTTCGAGCTGGCTGCCAAACGTCTTTCGGCTGACACGCTGAGCATCACCACTCAGGCCTCCAGCATCACCAAGGGCGAAACGCTCAAGGACACCGCCAAAAACATCGAGGCGATGAATGCGGACTTCGTGATCCTGAGGCACTCGGCGGCCGGATCGCCGAAATTCCTGGCAGACCGTCTTCATGCAAGCATCCTGAATGCCGGTGACGGCGCCCATGAACATCCCACGCAAGCCCTGCTGGATGTGTTTACCATGCGTGAGAAATTGGGGCGCATCGCCGGCCTGAACGTTTTGATTCTCGGAGACATCCTTTTCAGTCGCGTTGCGCGCTCAAACATCTGGGCGCTGACCAAACTCGGAGCGAATGTCACGTTGTGCGGCCCCACCACGCTGGTGCCACCGATTTTTCGCTCCCTGGGCGTGAAGCTGACGACTGATCTGGATTCCGCTCTGAAGGATGCCGATGTGATCAATCTGCTACGCATTCAGCACGAACGACAGCGCCAGACGTTCTTTCCCAGTATTGGCGAGTACAGTCGGATGTTTGGGTTGAATCCGGAACGCTTTCGCCTTACCAAGCCGGAAGTTCTCATCATGCACCCGGGTCCGATCAACCGGGGGGTGGAGATTGCCAGCGAGGTGGCCGATTCTCCCCGTAGCGTCATCCTGGAGCAGGTTACCAATGGGCTGGCGGTGCGAATGGCTGTGTTGTTTCTTCTGAACGGTGTTCAAGGGCCTTCGGCTGATTCCGGTGCTGGATAAATTCCCGGAACACGCTAGATTGATTCTAGCCCGCATATTTCATAAGATTTTTGTAGCGGCGGTCTATGACCGCCGTAAGGTTGGGGAGGCAACGGTCATAGACCGCCGCTACAGGTCTCTTGTGGGATGGCTCTGAGAGATAAACCACCCCAGATGGGGTGGTAAATTCTTGGATTACAGGGTAGAATCCAATACTCACTCATGGAAACAGCTGTTAAAGATATGGAAACGACCTGTGTCTCATCAGCACCGGGGAATACGGGCATGGAAGGATCGCTGATTCAAGCGGCTGAATCCCGTCTCGGTGCAGGCGCCGCTTCGGCCACCGTATTCACCTGGGAGCCGATTGCACGGGGAGGATCGGAAAGGGAGTTTTATCGGGTTCGCCATTCCCATGGGGAAAGCCGGGTGGTGATGTGCTATTCGGATGTGCGCGAAGAGAACAGGCTGTACCCGGCGATCGCCAGTTTTCTGCGCAACATGGGCCTGCGTGTGCCACAAATCCTCTTCCATGATCCGGATTTGCGCCTGATCGGGCTGGAGGATCTCGGAGACGAAAGTTTATATGTCCTTTTCCATCAGCAACAGGCGGATCGTGGTGCATTGGAGTCACTCTATCGCTCGGCCCTTGGCCAGTTGCGTGTATTGCATCAACACACCTCGGCGCCGGTCCGGACCATGCCTGGTTTTGACGAAAACCTGTATCACTGGGAGCGGGATTATTTCCTGGAAAACCTGGTTCAGCGATGGGCGGGCATCCGGCTTTCCGAGGCCGAACAGAATCAGATTCAGACGGAAGGGCGCCGGATGGCCGCCGACCTACTCAGCGACCCTCTTTGCCTCATTCACCGTGATTTTCAGTCGCAAAATCTTATGGTGCGCAATCAGGCGGTCTGGCTCATTGATTTTCAGGGCATGAGACCGGGGCACGCCGCATATGATCTGGCCTCACTCCTGTACGATCCTTATGTCACACTGGATGACTCACAACGGACATCCTTGTTGGATGATTATATCAAGAACCATCCAGGGACGGTCCCACTCAGCGGGACGGAGAAAAACTTTAAAAGCCATTTTTACCGGGCGGCTGTTCAGCGGCTGATGCAGGCTCTCGGCGCTTACAGCTTTCTGGGTTTGGTGAAGGGCAAGAGCGCCTTTCTGCAGTACATTCCCCAGGGACTCAAAAACCTGCAGGATGCCCTGAAGCATCTGAATGGAATGGACCGAACACTGAATCTCACGCATACTTGTATTCAGAAGCGCAAAGAGGACTGATCTGTTTCAAAATTATCAATATGGAACTCAAGAAATTCAAAACCGGCGAATTCATCATCAAACAGGGGGATGTTAGGAGCGATGCCTACAGTATTGTGAAGGGCTGTGTGCAGATATTCCATGTGCAAGGCAAGGAACGGATTACACTGGGGATGCTCGGCGCCGGCGAGATTTTCGGCGAGATGGGAATGATCGATGACAAACCCCGTTCCGCCTCTGTCCAGGCGATTGAATCCACGGAGGTGGAGGTGGTCACACCGAAAGATTTCAATGAAACCATCCTTCGCAACCCGGATCAACTGGTGCCGTACTTGAGATCATTCTTCGAGCGGTTGCGTCGAACCAATGAGAATTTTTCGGCCCTCGTTCTTCCATTTGCGACCGAGGCGCCGGACGTTGAAGAATCCGCTGATATCGCTGTATCGAAGGAGCTTGAGCCCGGGGCCATCCGTCTTGTGGCCGGCACCGAGCACCTTCGGCAGAGAGTGATGAAGCCGGACCTGACTGTTCGTAAATTTCCATTTCGAATCGGGCGATGGAGCGAAAATTTCCAGGCGGACGTTTTTGTATCCAATGATCTGCTGGTGCGGGACGAGGAACCCTACCAGATTTCACGGAACCATTGCGCCATTGAGAGGGAAGGGAAGCAGTTTTATGTGCTGGACCGCGGAAGCGCCTTTGGCACACAGGTCAATGGCAAGGAGATCGGTGGCGTTGAAAACCAGATGATCCATCCTCTGCGCCACGGTGCGAACGAGGTCCGATTGGGCGGAAAAGAGAGTCCTTATCAGTTTCAGATTGTGGTTTGAATCATTGACAGACCGCCACGACTCATGCTCCCATAAAACGGTATGAAGTTTGTGCAATATATTCTCTGGGTGATGGCCTATCTCTGCCTCTTTTTCTGTTTCTTCATCTATTTTCAGTATGATCCTTCGCACTTTGTGGAAGGCGCCGGAGCGCAGGTGACGGCCGTCAAAAAACTGATGGGGTTGGCCAAATAATATCACTTACGATTGATTTGCGGTACATTTACCCCCTCTTTCTCTCCCCCTTGGCAAGGGGGAGATGGTGGGGGTCCGTTTCTACCTCAAAATATTCATAACTGGTATAACATGCAAAGATGCACGCGAGAAAGAACACCGATATTCTGATCGTGATTCCCGCCCGGTATGGATCGACACGCTTCCCCGGCAAACCTCTGGTCCTCATCGCAGGTATATCTCTTATTGAAAGAGTCTATCGCCTGTGCAGCAAGGCAGCCGCGCACTCCATGGTCATTGTGGCAACGGATGATCGAAGAATCGAACGCCACGTGTTTCAGTTTGGCGGACGTGTCATGATGACCCGCAGGGCCCATCCCAGCGGAACAGATCGTGTGGCGGAGGTGGCACGCCGATTTCCCTGCGATATTGTGATCAACGTGCAGGGGGATGAGCCCATGCTGGACCCCGTCGTGATTCGGAAATTGGCCGACGCCATGCGGCGTGAACCTTCTCTGCCAATGGCAACATTGTGTCACCCCATCACGAATGAACAGGATTGTCGGGATCCCAATGTGGTCAAGGTCGTTTGTGACCGGGAGGGGTATGCGCTTTATTTTTCACGCGCGCCCATGCCTTATCTTTGGAGAATTCAGAATTCAGAATCCAGAATCCAGAATTATCAGCGACATATTGGAATTTACTCGTATCGGCGCGATTTTCTTCTGAGATACGTGCGCTGGCCTCAGTCGTCCCTCGAAAAAGCTGAAAAATTAGAGCAATTACGCGCTCTTGAACGCGGAACTCCCATCCGCGTGTTGCCGACTTCCTATCACGCGATCGGGGTGGATGTGCCGGCCGATGTCCGAAAAGTGGAAAAAGCTCTGCGCGCTCTGTGAGAGGTTTCCTCTGAATCACGCTCCGCACTTGAATCCAGGTATTCCGGCGAGGATACTGAAGAAATGCCCGACCGCTTCAAACTCGTATCTCCTTACAAACCTTGTGGCGATCAGCCACAGGCAATTGAGCAGCTGACGGCATCCCTGCGCACCGGAACTTTTTGCCGGACGCTGCTTGGTGTCACCGGGTCGGGCAAGACCTTCACCATGGCCAATGTGATCGAACAGCTCCAGCGACCGACGCTGGTCGTCTCCCACAACAAGACGCTCGCTGCGCAACTCTATGCAGAGTTCAAAGGGTTTTTCCCGGAGAACGCCGTCGAGTATTTTGTGAGTTATTTCGATTACTATCAGCCGGAAGCCTACATCCCGCATACGGACACATTTATCGAAAAGGATTCGGCCATTAATGAGGAAATTGAGCGCTTGCGTCTCTCCGCAACAAGTTCTCTCCTTGAACGACGGGATGTCATCATTGTCGCCAGTGTATCCTGCATCTACGGCCTCGGTTCGCCGGAGGATTACCAGGGCATGGTGCTTCGACTTCAAGTGGGACAGGAAATGGATCGTCAGACGATTCTTGGGCGACTGGTGGATATGCAATATTCCCGTAACGACATTGATTTTTCGCGCGGCAAATTCCGGGTTCGCGGCGATGTGATCGAGCTTTGTCCCTCAAATTCAGAACAGGCGGTTCGCATCGAGTTGTTTGGGGACACGATTGAACGCTTGACTGTTTTCGACCCTCTAACAGGCGATGCAAACTCAAATCGAGACTTGATCACCCTTTTCCCCGCCAAGCATTTCGTCACGCCTTATGACAAGATTCAGCACGCCGTCGAAACGATCCGGCAGGAACTGGAGGAGCGCCTTCAATGGTTTGAAGGGCAGAACAAACTGCTTGAGGCACAACGACTCAAGATGCGGACCACCTACGACATCGAAATGATGCAGGAAATGGGATTTTGCAGTGGCATTGAAAATTATTCACGACACCTCACGGGTCGCGCTCCGGGTGAGGCTCCCCATGCCCTGCTCGCCTTCTTCCCGGATGACTTCCTTACCATCATTGACGAATCACACGCCACGATTCCCCAGCTTGGAGGAATGTATGCCGGCGATCGTTCACGCAAAACGGTGCTGGTGGACCATGGTTTTCGTCTTCCTTCCGCCCTCGACAATCGCCCGTTGAATTTTGACGAGTTTCTTTCGCGGCAGAAGCAGATTGTATGTGTTTCTGCCACACCGGGCGAATGGGAGTTGCGCCAGAATCCCGTCGTCATCGAACAGATCATTCGTCCCACTGGTCTGGTGGATCCCCGGGTGACGATCAGGCCGTTGAAAGGTCAGATTGATGACCTGCTTGCACGGGTGCGTGAGCGCGCGGAGAGAAAGGAGCGCACGCTGGTTACCACACTGACCAAACGAACGGCCGAGGATCTCACCGATTATCTTCGCGACCTCGGTGTGCGTGTTCGTTATCTCCATTCTGAAATTGATACCATCGAGCGGGTGGAAATTCTCCGTGGACTTCGAAAGCATGAATTTGATGTTCTGGTGGGCATCAATCTCCTGCGGGAGGGCCTGGATCTGCCCGAGGTCTCGCTGGTCGCCATTCTGGATGCGGACAAGCCGGGTTATCTACGCTCGGAACGGTCGCTGATTCAAACAGCAGGGCGTGCAGCGCGTCACATTAACGGTGAAGTGATTCTTTACGCGGACGAAATCACACCGGCAATCCAGAAGCTTTTGAATGTCACCGAATATCGCCGGGGAAAACAACTCGAGCACAATCGCGTGAACGGGATCACCCCGAAGACTGTCACCCGGGCGCTTGGAGAAAGTCTGGCCATCTACGAGGAAGCCAGGGAAATTGAGGCGAGCGTGATATCCGAAACCGGCGGCGATTTTGTAGTATCCGAGCTCATCCATGAGTTGGAAGACCAGATGGAACAAGCCGCCAAAAACCTGGAATTCGAGCGCGCGGCATTATTACGCGATCAAATCAAAGAATTGAAAAAGCGTGGCGCCCTCAAGCCTGCAAACGACACTTCCTACCTGCCGGTGAAGAAGAAGAAACGTTCTCCCGGAGTTAAAAGCGTCTTCTCCTTACCAAGGAGGAGTTAGAGGAGGTTTTCTTGGTATTCCAGAAAGAACGTCCCAATTCCCTTCTTCCCTACCCCCTACCTCCCCCAACCCCTCCTTTGCAAGGAGGGGAGAATTTACTGTATGGTCGAAAATGGAAAGGGTGTGCGTAATGCTTGGGCTTTCTGGCGAAGGCGAGCCAAACAGACGGATTACAAAAGTTTCGTGATATTTGCATAATTCTGGTAAGGAACAGTCCATGTGTGGAATTTGCGGCATTCTGGTGCGCAAGACGTCCGTCAATGCCCCTTCAAACCTGGTCCGATCCATGGGCGATGCGTTATCCCATCGAGGACCGGATGCCAATGGGTGTTATCACGACCCGGTCAGGGGTGTTTTCTTCGAGCATCGCCGCCTTGCCATCATTGATCTGTCTGCCGCCGGACGACAGCCTCTTTACAACGAAGATCGGACCGTGGTGGTGATGGTCAATGGTGAGATTTACAATTACCGCGAATTGCGTGAACAACTCACCCGTCGCGGGCATCGGTTCGCTTCACAATGTGATGTGGAAACGGTCGTGCATCTCTTCGAGGAACAAGGGATTGGCGGATGGAAAAATTTGCGGGGGATGTTTGCCATTGCGGTGTACGACACAAAATCGGGCGAACTTTATCTCACCCGGGATTCCCTTGGAATCAAGCCGCTCTACGTTTATGAAAGTTCGGAGCTGATCGCTTTTTCATCGGAAATTCGCGGTTTTCAGGCTCTTCCAAACTTTGCATCGGATCCAAACCCGGATGGATGGATGGACTTTTTACTTCTGGGATCGGTTCCGGCTCCCAGGACCCACCTGAAAAACATTCGCGCGCTCCTGCCCGGGGAAACCCTGACAATCCGCAAAAATCAGGTCCTGTCCGAAGGAAGCTCCCCTATTTCTGCATGGTGTCACGGGGCAGCTGAGGCGACGCGGTCGGAGGCATCCGCAGCCAGGGAATGCATTCGTGATTCTGTTCGCAAACATCTGGTGAGCGATGTCCCCATCGGGATTTTTTTAAGTGGCGGCATGGATAGTGGAGCCCTGGCCGGCATCGCGTCGGAAATATCCACAACCCCGGTGCACACTGTATCAGTTACCCTGCCCGGGCATGCTTTGGATGAGAGCGCGCTTGCGCGCCAGACGGCCGAGGTGTTTGGCACCCACCATGTGGAAATCCCTCTGGACCAGGCTTCCTTCGAAGCGGATTTCCACGTTTTTTTCGATCATCTGGATCTGCCAAGCATTGATGGGTTCAATACGTTTATTGTGTCGAAGGTCGCTCGTGCCGCAGGATTGACGGTTGCCCTTTCCGGGCTGGGAGGGGATGAGATTTTTGCGGGTTACAATTCCTTTCAGCTTGTGCCCCGGTTGACACGACTTCACCAAATCGCGAGTTGGGGAGGTTCCATCGGGAAAGGAGCTGCTGCGTTTCTCCTGGAAAAAATCCGTCACGGATCAAGCGCAGCGCGTGTTGCCGAAATTTTTCGATCCCGGCCGGCGAATATTCGAAGTGGATATCTGGCGTGTCGTGGATTGTTTGTCGGCCGGATACTGGAAGATCTTCTGGCGCCCGAATTGCGATCGTACGCCCGCGCGGCGCATACACGCTTTCTGGACGAAACTTCATGGGTGCTGGAACGACAGCTGCAGCCTCGTCTGGCAGTGGCGGGGCTGGAGCTTTCCCGTTACATGAGCAGCCAGCTTCTGCGGGATACTGATGTGATGTCCATGGCGCACGGTCTGGAGGTTCGCACGCCCCTTGTGGATGTGGAAGTGGTGCGTGGCTGTCTGCCGTTTCTGGCGCATGATTTTGAAGGTGACGGCCATCCGAAATGGTTGTTGCGCCAGAGCCTTGATCGTCCTCTGCCGGCGAGTGTGGTGCAACGACCCAAGCGAGGATTCGTCTTCCCGTGGCAGGAATGGATGAGCGGATTTGTCCTGAAAGATTTCGATCGGAAACTGGCTTCGCCGAATGGCTGGGCGGATATTCTGCAACCCAAATCCGTTCAATGGTGGCGTGATGCTTATGTCAGGGGATGGGCTCATTGGTCCTGTTTCTGGGCGCTCTATGTTCTGATGAAGTTTCTGGAAAAGACGCGTGGAAGTCATTAACAAGCCTTGATGAAAGCTTCCTATATCATCTTGATTGTTCACGATGGTGATGTCGACCGGACCTCTTCAACCGTTCTTTCAGCCGCGCAAAGCACGACGGAACCATTGTTTGTGGTAACCAACGGCGCTCCTGCGTCCGCGTTCCAGAAGCTGACACATCTGCAATCCGTGCAGTTTCTGGAAACACCGGAGATGGGTTTGGTCAATGCCCTCAATGCCGGTATCCGGAAAGCTGAAGGTCAGGATGTGATTCGCCTCGATGCCGGCACAGAACCTCTGGGGAAAAACTGGGCCGGAAAATTACATGAACTCGCCGGTGAACATGAATCAATTGGCGCGTTGGCGTGAAGCCGTTCTTTGGTAATCACGAGATTTGTTCCTTTGGCCGAAGGATTGTTTCGGCGCTGGGAATGCGTCCTTTCCACGCAAATATCGGATGGGGCGACCGCGACGCGGATCAATTCATTCAGCCCAAAATCGTGGACTCTGTGACCGGATGTCTGGTTTACCTCAAGCGCCGCATGTTGGACAAATGCGGATTTTATGACGAGAGCTGGCAGGAGATGTCGGCGAAGCCCCGGCAGCAACCTCTCTGGATGGAACAGGATGATCTGTGTCTCACGGCATGGGAACATGGCATCACAACAGTGGTCGCCCCCCATATTGGAGCGATGTATTCGTTGTCAATGGACGAGATTGTTTCCCGGACAACCAATGCGCCGGAAGCTTACGCCTCCTATTGGCTTCGCAAGTGGGGATGGCATCCCTTCTTTCCGGATCTCCATGCCATCCGGCGTCGCTGGATCAACACACCACTTTGTCGCGAAATCGGCAACGACCTGCTGGATTCCTGGCCATCAGATCATCCACCGGTGGATGTCATCATTCCCACTCGAAATCGGGTGGACACCCTGAAGGCATTATTTGCCAGCCTTGCAAGAACGGATTATCCAACGATGGAAGTCCATATTCTCAACAATGGAAGCACGGACAGCACACGAGATTATCTGGAGGAAACCCGCAAATCCTTTCCATTCCCCTTAACAGCCATTCATCTTCCTGTAAATATTGGTGTCCCCGCAGCCTTGAACTGGCTGGTTTCCATTTCCAAGGCGCCTTTGGTGGCCCGGATGGAGGATGAGGTGAGTTTCTCTCCCGATTGGCTCAAAAACTTTGTTTCAAGCCTGCGCGATCATCCCTATGTCGGAGTGGTTGGCGGTAAATTGGCTGCAACTCATGACAGCAACCTGATTTTAAACGCCGACAGTCGTTTTCATCCGGAAATCTTCTGTCATTCGGGGGAACGGGATGGTGGTCAATGTGATTATTTAAGCTATGTCAGTTGCATTCTCGAACCCTGTTGTCTGTATCGACGAAAAGCTCTGCTGCGCGCGGGTCCTTTCGAGCTGATATACGGACCTTGTGTGATGGACGACCTGGATCATCCGATTGCCGTTCAGGCCGCCGGCTATGATGTTTTATACAACGGTCATGTCAAAATTCTGCATCCACACAAGGCCTCATCCAAAAAGAACCAGGATCTTTTCATTCTCTCTCACCACAAACTGCACACCAAATGGGGCCGGGATGTTTTTGAAATTCTGGATAAATCGCTGGATTTTCGTGGACGCCGTCTTGAAGATCTGAAAGGATGAGGTTCTGTCCCGATATTGATGATGATTGGGCGCTCGTGGATTCGAGCGGTCGAGGTTGGTCCCATGATTCTGTCTTGATCCCGTTTCACACCAGACCCCAATTGTGTCTTTGCATGAATCTCCGTTCGCGTTGAACATTGTCATTCCGAACCTCGAAACCCTTTGGGATGAGTCAGGGTATTTTTCTTGCTGGAAAACCAATCCAACAGGATTGAAGACTCCATAAATGTTATGAGCAGCTTTTTACCTGATAAAAAAACGGACCCCCACCCTTTCCACCCGCTCGGGTCGTCTCCTCGAACGCGGGAAAGGGTTTCATGGCTTTATGTTGGAATATGGACGGCGATCATCTATGCCGCCATTCCACTGGCGCGGACCATCCAGAAGTTCGTTGCTGGTCATATAGGCCGTCAATTTTTTATTTTTGTCACCCTCGCTGCGGTTTTCACGGCTCTATTGGCAATTATTGTTTTTCACCGGCGCCATCGTGGTGTGCTAACGAAGCAAAACGGTTTCTGGTTGGGGAGCGTGGCAATTGCATACGTTTACTGGACATTCAAGCTCAAGTCTTCACCAGAGGAATCTTTGCATTTCATTGAGTATGGACTGCTCTCATTTCTTGTCTTTCGCGCATTAGGTCATCGTGTTCGGGATATTCTCATTTACTTCATTTCCGTGGGGATCTGTGCCGTCATTGGAACGGTTGATGAGGTGATTCAATGGCTGACGCCACAACGGAGCTGGGCTTTCCGGGATATCGGGCTAAATCTTCTTAGTGCCGGGCTGGTGCAGATCGCCATTTGGAAGGGGCTGCCATTTCTCCATATCAAGGAAACCATAAGTAAAACTTCCATCCAGTGGGCGAGTCGTGTTTGGATGGCCATGCTTTTCCTGTTGGGACTTTGCGCCTCCAACACGCCTCAAAGCCTTGATTGGTGTGCCACCCATGTTCCATTCCTGCGGTTCGTCAAGTTAAGTCGTGAAGTGATGGCTGAATACGGCTATCGCCATGTTGATGCAGAAATCGGGATTTTCCACTCACGTTTTTCACTGCAGGAACTGGCTCGGCTGGATCAGGAGGGGGCTGCGGATAGCGCGCGCATTTTGGATCGTTATCGAAGTCCTGAGATGTATCCGGAATTTCTGGAAATTTACACCGCGGCGAGCCATCCTTTCCTTCACGAAGCGCGTGTGCATCTTTTTCGAAGGGACGTTTATCTCAGTCGTGGGCTGGCACTGCAGGATCATGACGAGGATGGCGCCACGGAAAATTTTTATGTAGCATGGAGCGAAAACCGGATCATGCAGAAATACTTTCCACAAACATTGCAATATTCCCATATGGAGCTTGCCCCGGAAACCATCAACCTGCTTCAAGCAAGAAGCATGTCTGGACGTGTTTATGAAAGCGCTGTGAGCAATACGGTGATTACATCCTGTTCCATGGGCCAGATCTGGCTGGTCTTATGGATGACCATCATCATCTTGTTCAGTTTGGAACGTTGGATGGTCCGAAAACTTCGATCCTAAAATGAAGAAATCTTCGCGTCGGGCATTTTTGAGGACTCTGGGGACGGCTACGGCTGCTGCTGTTTACATGAAATCTGCATGGGGAGACAAACCAGTGACGATTCAACCGGCCAGATCCAAACTCAGGTTTGTCTTTTACACGGATATCCACACCCGGCTGGAATGGAACACGCCTCTGGCTCTCGAAATGGCTGCGGAAAAGATCAATCAATGCCGTCCGGATTTGGTCATTGCAGGTGGTGATCTGATC
>Ga0247727_10015058_pt1 | contig 12746 bp, 13 predicted proteins | sample WisWelCaveWW1625_FD_202498 | JGI IMG/M metagenome (GOLD analysis project Ga0247727, IMG submission 202498) | Biofilm microbial communities from Wishing Well Cave, Virginia, United States - WW16-25 | ecosystem: Environmental > Aquatic > Deep subsurface > Groundwater > Cave microbial mat | place...
CACGAAAGCGGCAATCAGAAGGAATAGTATCTTTTTCAATTTTATCTCCAGATATTTGTTCTGCTTTCTTGACGATAAATATTATAAAAAGTTCCGCAAATTGATAAAATCACCACTAGCACTTTTGTTCTAAAAATGATAAAATCTCCCCTCCTCACAGGAGCAAAAAGACATGTCCCCAGAAACCATCCATGTTGAAAACCTAAGCAAGACCTACCAGGTGCCCGAACGCGAAGGCGGATTCGGCGCGGCAGTGCAAAGTTTCTTCAAACGCAAATATAAAGACGTGAAAGCAGTGCAGGAAGTCAACTTCAAGATCGAGCAGGGAGAGATCGTCGGCTTTCTCGGTCCGAACGGCGCGGGCAAAACCACCACGCTCAAAATGCTTTCGGGCTTGCTACATCCCACAAGTGGAAATGCAAATGTACTCGGCTTCACACCCTGGGAATTGAAAAATGATTACCTGCGTTCGATGACCCTTGTCATGGGACAGCGCAACCGTCTCTCCTGGGACATCCCCGCCGCAGATTCATTTTTGCTCAATCAAGCCATCTATCGCCTTCCCGATGACGAATATAAAGAGACGTACAAGGAACTGGATGAACTGCTCGAACTCGAACCGCTGATGAAAAAGCCTGTGCGAAACCTCTCGCTCGGTGAACGGATGAAATGCGAGATCGCGGCAGGTCTGCTCCACCGCCCCAAAGTTTTGTTCCTCGACGAACCCACCATCGGTCTGGATATCACGGGTCAGGTGCGCATCCGCGAGTTCCTGCGCGAATACAATAAACGCACAGGCGCAACGATTTTGTTGACCAGCCATTACATGGCGGATGTCACCGCGTTGTGCGAACGCATTATTATCATTCACCACGGCAACCTGAAATACGATGGCGGCATCAGTGACCTCTCACACAAGATCGCGCCATTCAAATTGATCGGTATCATGCTGGCGGAATTCAATTCGCACGATCTGTCTCAGTACGGCACACCAGTTCAAAATGAGGAAGATGCGGAGAAGCATTACATCCAGGTGAAAGCGGAGGATGTCACCCGCGTCACATCCAGACTTCTGGCTGATCTGCCCATCCATGACATTACCATCGCCGACCCTCCCATCGAGGACATTATCGAAAGAGCATTCAACGAGTAGGGGCGACCCTTCAGGATTTATCAAGTCGTCTCGCTCCCGCCTGGCGGGTCGCCCCTACGACATGTTTATAAAGGCAAGGTGTTTTTATGTTTCTTATCTTCCAAAGACTCTGGCAAGTGAACTGGGCGGAACAATGGCAGTACCGCGCCAACCTGCTCATGTACCTGCTATACTGGCTTGTCTCCCCCATCATCTATCTTGCCGTGTGGACAAGTATCGCAACGACCAAGGGTGACGTGAACGGATTCACCGCCAACGATTTCATCACCTACTATATGGTGCTCTTGATCTGCGACCAGGTCACCAGCAACATTATCATTTTCACGACGGGATATAAGATACAGGACGGGACTCTTTCTGGCGAATTGATCCGACCCATCCATCCCATACTCACGAACGCGCTGGTGAACAACATCGCGTTCAAAGCGCTGACGATCATGGGGCTGGTCCCCATTTGGATCATTTTGTATTTTGTGTTCAAGCCCGATTTCAGCGGCGTGACGTTGAACGGGGTATTAATTTCCATCCCTGCCATGATCCTGGGGTTCTTCATCAACTATCTGATTTCAGCCGCCATCACATCCCTCGCCTTTTGGACGACGCGCTCGCATTCGGTCCATGAGTTCTTTTACGCGCTGATCTTGTTGTTCTCCGGTCAGTTCGTTCCGCTCTCCCTCATGCCAAAGGTCATTCAGGAGATTGCCCAATACCTGCCATTCCAACTGCTCATGTATTTCCCGATCCAGTCCATTCTGGGAAAACTCTCCACCGAGCAGATCGTTCAAGGATACATAATGGCGGGCGTTTGGCTGGTCCTTTCCATGATGTTATTTAATTGGGTCTGGCGGAATGGCGTCAAGCGCTTCTCGGCAGTGGGAGCATAACCATCACATTCATGTCATGCTGAGGAGCGAAGCGACGAAGCATCTCTACGCCAACACAGAGACTCTTCGTGGCGCCTCAGCGCCACTCAGAGTGACATATGTGGAAACATTATCATGCATACCCTAAAACTACTCTCCGCCTTCTTCAAAGTCAACGTTCAAATGTCGCTGGCATACCGCGCTGATACAGTGGTCAGCATCCTGCTCAACCTGATGTGGCTCGGTTGGGAATTGCTCAGCCTGAACATTATTTTCAGCAACACACAAACGTTGGGCGGCTGGGGCTTCGGCGAATTGATCGCGTTGCTGGGTGTGTTCCGTCTCGTCAACACGTTGATGATCGCGCTGATCTGGCCCAACACCGAAAAGTTCAACCAAAGCATCCGCGATGGCTCGATGGATTACACCCTCCTGCAACCCATCAACAGCCTGTTCCTCGTCACGTTCTCGCGCATCACTGTCTGGCGGATTTGGGATCTGGTTCTCGCCATCGTCCTGATCGTGATCGGTATTAACATCTCTGGGGATATAGCCACCCTGTTCAGCATCCTGGCTTTTTTCCTGCTCACCATTTCGGGAGCGGTCATCATCTATAGCCTTTGGATCGTATTGATCGCGTTGACCTTCTGGTTCACCAAGTTCGATAACAACGTCACCATCCTGCAAGCGCTCCTCGACGCGGGGCGTTATCCCGCAACGGTGTACCCTGTCTGGTTGCGGATCATCGTCACCTTCGTCATCCCCATCGCAGTGGCAACGACGATCCCCCTCCAGGCTCTGCGCGGAGAGTTGAATATCAATCAAATTATTTTATTCTTTGCGGTTGGTATCGCCAGTTTCTTGATCGCCTCACGCGTGTGGAAGGCAGGACTAAAACAATATAGCGGGGCGAGTAGTTAAACAAAGAACTAGCAGCGAAATCTGCTGACACTCCGCCAGTTTCTACAGTAACCTTGCGAAGGTTTTAAACCTTCGCAAGGTTATAATTTATGGAATGGAACTTTGGCTGGCAAGAAGTCCCTGGCTTGGAATGATCTTGTGGATCATTCTTTATATCAGCGATTATTATTTGACTGTCTACTCCGCGCGCGGTTTTCGTGAGATTGGTCATTTCCAATTTGAAGGAAGTTTTGAACTCACCCCGCAATATCAAAAAGATATCGACGCCCTCAAACCGCTCTCGATCCGTCACATCATTCTGCTCATTCTTTACAGCCTGATCATCCTGATAATGTGGTGGGTGTTTGTCTATCTCCTCGGCTTGCCCTGGGCATATTTGCTGTATCTCGGCATGTTCCTCCTGCTTGAGGTAGCAGTACACCTTCGCCATCTCCGTAATGTTTTTCTGATCCGTGAGATCAGAAAGAGCGGCGGCGTAGAGGGTCAGATCACTTATCAAAAATGGTTTTCTTACAGAGTGTCTGCCTTTGAACTGTATTTATATTTCGGACTGTTTTTGATCGTTGCCGCGCTGGCATCCAGCCCATTCTTTCTCGGCGGCGCGATCATGTGTTTTGGCACGGGCTTCAAACACACCAGGCTGGCGAAAAAGGCAAAGTCAAATTCTGCACAAACAGTTGAAGCCAAATGAAAATCATTTATGAAGACGAACATTTATTGGTAGTGGATAAACCGGCTGGACTCCCCGTCCTGCCAGATGGATGGGAACCGAACGCGCCTTATCTGTTGAAGGTGCTGGAAGCGGATCATTCCAAACTTTGGGTTGTCCACCGTTTGGACAAATTCACCAGCGGTGTGCTGGTCTTCGCCCGCGACGCGGAGACTCATCGCGCCCTCAGTATGCAGTTTGAGAAGCGCGAAACGGAAAAAGTCTATTATGCCCTTGTGCAGGGAAACCCGAAATGGAATGAGAAGATCGCGAATCATCCGCTCAGGGTCAATGTGGGGCATAAACACCGAACCGGGGTGAGTGACAAATACGGGAAACCCTCCGAGACGCGATTCAAAGTCCTTAAACGGTACCAGGCTAGCCCTGAGCAAGGTCGAAGGGAGGCGGCTTTGATCGAGGCGAAGCCATTGACGGGGAGGACGCACCAGATCCGAGTCCATGCGTATGCGTTGGGACATCCGCTGCTGGGAGACATCTTGTACGGCGCGGAAGAAACGGATGTCATCACGCGACCCGCGTTGCACGCGCAGTCACTGACAATGGAATTAAATGGAAAGCAGGAGACTTTCAACGCGCCATATCCTGATGACTTTCGAGCGGCGCTCGAATCCTTCGATACGGCTTCGCCACTCAGGACAAGGCGTTTGAAACGCTAATCCTTGTGTGGTATCCTTCGCCCGATGATTCCGAACCTCCCCAATCTCAGAATCCTTCCACTTGAAAGTTTAATTTTGCACGAAGACCACGACATGCAGCGCTCCCTGCCGCTCGTCGAGAAACTGCGCGCGGCCGGAATTTTACGCAACCCACCTATCGTGATGCCGTTGATGGACGGCACGAAAAGATACATGGTTCTCGATGGCGCAAACCGCGTCACATCGCTCACCGAAATGGAATTTCCACACATCGTCGCGCAGGTGGTTGAAGCCGACGACCCGTATGTGAATTTGCATACGTGGAATCATATTACATGGGGCATGAAGACAAGAACCCTGATGAGCGAACTTCGCAAAGTGAAGGGACTCGAAGTCAAAAAAATTGACACGCACAAATCCGTGGATGCGCCGAAGTATGTTCCAGTGCACATTCGATTGCCGGATGGAAAACTTTATTTTCTTTCAGAATCGCCGACCGATCTCGCCGGTCACATACGCACATTGCATGATGTTGTGAACACCTATAAATCCCGCGCCTCAATTGACCGCACAAGCCAGACGCTGGTTGACTCGCTCAAACATATTTATCCCAACCTCACCGCTCTGATCATCTTTCCGAGTTTCAAGATCAAAACTGTCCTCAAACTGGCGGGGCGCAGAATTGTCCTGCCGACGGGCATTACAAGATTCACCGTTTCACCGCGTGCCCTGCATTTGAATTATCCGCTGCATGAATTATCGAGCGGAAAGCCGATTGAATATAAGGAAGAGTATCTCAAGAAATGGATCGAGGAACGCGTGAAAAAGAAGGGTGTAAGGCTTTATTCCGAGGCGACGTATTTGTTTGATGAATGAGGCGATTTGCGATTTACGATTTCAGATTGACGATTTATGATTTGAGACCAGCGACTGACAGACTAACGACCAGAAGACCAAAAGACTAACCCATGGATTTTTTCTTTCCCGAAGACAACCTCAACCGCATGACGCCCGAAGAGACGCGCATCACGTCGCTCACTGCGGAGCCTTATCCCGATGGCTATCGCCTGCGCGTCAACATCGAGATGACGCCTTTTCAGAAACGCCCGTATATCGAAGTCGTGCTCAAAGACGCAGATGGCGATGAAGTTGCATCATCGAGCATCGTCGAGCCGATGGGCTGGAAACTCGAATTCACCATGCACATCCGCGGCGAGTTGAAAAACCCTTACACGATCAAAGCAAAACTTTTTTATCCCGATGGCCCAACCGCCGAGCTGCAGACATTTTCATTTGATGTGAAGCCGCCTCAACCCTTCGATCAACGCTTCGATGAACTCAGCGCGACGCCTCAGGGCAAGCCTGACTCTTTAAACACAAAGGATACAATCCCGCTCGCTGCACTGAGAGATTTGGATGATGCGAGCGGGACAACACCTGCGCCGGACGCAAGTGCAGGAGAGGAATAAAACCGAAAAATCAAGATGTTGAAAACATTTTCACGTCTCCCGGCACTAATATCGATTCTTTTTGTGATCGCGCTTTCCATCCTCGGCTGTTCGCAAGAGACCACAGGGACTGCTACGCAAACAACGATCACGATTGAATTGACTGCAACGAAAGAGTTTATTCCTGTTGTTCCCAAAAATGCAGAAGAGATGGTTATCTTCTCCTTTGAAGAGGACGGATACGCCCACCTCTTTGCATATATTCCCGCGAGAATGCCTCTCACGCGTCTCACAGCAGGGGACTGGGACGACATCACACCATCACCCAGCCCCGACGGCGAGAAGATCGCGTTCGCATCCAACCGCAGCGGATTCTGGGATCTGTATCTCCTGGATTTATCAAGCGGCGGCACTTCGCAACTCACCGACACGTCCGATTATGAAGGCGCGCCCACATGGTCGCCTGACGGGTCGTTCCTTGCCTTCGAATCCTACGTGGAGGACAACCTTGAGATCGTTGTAGGACCCGCGGACGATCCCCTGAATGATGCAGTGCGTCTCACCACGTCACCAGCATCGGATCATTCTCCGGCCTGGGCTCCTGACGGGCGCAGGATTGCGTTCATTTCAAACGGCGAGGTTATTCTGGCGGACCTTGATCGCACGGATGCCAGTCGCTTTCAAAACTTGAGCAGCACAGAACTTGCATCTGAATCTCATCCCGTCTGGTCGCCAGATGGACGGCTGCTGGCGTGGGCTTCGTCATCACAAAGCATTGGCAGAAGCGGTATTTATATTTGGGAGTCGAACCGAAATATCCCCGCGCAATGGATCGGTGACGGGGACTGGCACGCATGGAATACTGCCGGCGACCAGATCATCACAACGCTTACCGCGCCGAACAACACCTACCTCACAACTTATTCCCCGGACGGAAAGCTTCTTCAATCTCTGACTCCTTTCCCGGGGAATCTACGCGGGTTGATATGGGCAAATTTGGTGATACCTGATCCATTGCCAGGTGATTTTCTGCAAGCCGCGCAATTAACTCCAGCCCCGCTCTGGGCGGCAAACGGCGAGCCAATTTCGGAAGGCGTCTTTGGCAGATGGTCGCTTGTGGATTTGCAAGGCGTACAGGCGCCGTATCCGCAAATGCACGACCTCGCGGACGAAGCCTTTGATGCCCTGCGCGAACGCATCCAGCAGGAAGTTGGCTGGGACGCCCTCGCAAGTTTGGAGAACGCGTTCGTCCCGATCACGACAGTGCTCGACCCCGGCTTCAAGGAGGACTGGTTATATACGGGCCGCGCCTTTGCGATCAACTCATTGATGACAAACGCAGGCTGGATGGCTGCGGTGCGCGAAGACGTCGGCGCGCAAACGTACTGGCGGCTGTATCTTCGCGCGCAATTGCAGGATGGCTCGCTTGGCGAACCTCTGCGAAGCACGCCATGGGATTTGAGCGCGCGCTACAACCTCGACCCGAAAGTCTATGAACAGGGCGGCACATACAGCGAGGTGCCGCCAGGCTATTGGGTGGATGTCACCGCCCTCGCCGCGCAATATGGCTGGGAGCGCGTGCCCGCCCTGCCAAACTGGCGCACCTATTATCGCGGCGCGCGCTTCACTGAATTCACGCTCACCGGCGGGCTGGATTGGTACTCCGCCATGCTCGAACTATATCCGCCCGATGTGCTCCTCACGCCGACGAGGGTGTTACCGCCGACTCCCACTTCCACAAAAACACCCATTCCCACATCCACACCATTGCCAACGCGCACGCGGCGTCCCACCGGCACGCCAAGCCTTCCTCCGCCGCCAACCGGCACGCTGATACCATCCAATACGCCGTTGCCATCTCCAACCCCACCGACGATTATTCCATGATTAAATTATTTCCTCGTGCTCCCGAAAGATCATCGGGACTATGTGAGCGGAGCGAGACCGTTCCCTTCGGTCGAGTGCAGACGACACTTGCACCTGGCGCACACCTGCCCTGGCGGGCGGTGCCAGGGAGTGCAGGTGAGCGCACTACTCAATCCAATAGCCGCTTCGTCTACGGATTTCGATACGCCCTCCAAAAACATTCGGGCTACTCAACCCTCCGCTCAGCGCGAATGGTTTTTATTATATTAGTGACAGCCTTGCTCATCACCTCCTGCGCGCCTGCGAACTCGGAGGAAACGGGATCAACTCCTACGGCGGTGATTGCCGGAGAAGCGGCGACCCAGCCCGCGGTTGACGCGAAGCGTGACGCTCCGCGTCCGACAATTGAACCGTTTCGATTCTTCCTCCCAACCCCCGGCGCGGAACCCGTTTCGGGATGGCGTCCGCCTCTTTATCCGGTCCCGTGGGCTGTTTCCGCTTACGACCATTTTTACTTTGCCCGGCCCATCGCAGCGGATAACGTCAACTGGCCCCTTGCAGAATACCGTTATGGAGGTGTGTTCTTCGCGCCTAACATCGTGCACACCGGCGTGGACATCGACGCGGAGGAGGGCACGCCCATCCTTGCCGCGGGCGCAGGCACTGTGATCTCAGCGGACTGGGGCTTATACACCGAAGCGCCCGGCAACATCTCGGACCCTTACGGGCAGGCTGTGGTGGTGAGGCATGACTTCGGCTATAAAGACCAGACTCTTTTTACGATCTATGCTCACATGAGCGAGATCATCGCGGTGGTAGGTCAACATGTGGAGACAGGAGATGTGCTTGGTCTGGTCGGCGACACGGGCGCAACGACGGGACCGCATTTGCATTTTGAAGTACGCCTGGGCGCGAACACTTTTTACAGCACTTACAATCCCGAACTATGGATGGCTCCGCCACAAGGTTGGGGCGTGCTAGTTGGAAGATTGACAGATGAAGATGGAGAGCTGCTGAATCTATATCCTGTTGAGGTGCGGCCCCTGCCCTCTGAAGTTCTATTGCGCAAAGTGCTGACGTATGCCAAAGGCGCGGCGAATGCCGACGCATATTATCAAGAGAACCTGGTGTTGAGCGACTTGCCCGCCGGACTATATAAAATAACCATGGAATACAAAGACAAGGACCTGCAATTTTGGGTGGATATTTACCCGGGTCAAGTCACATATTTCACATTCACCGATGAGGACGGGTTTAGCGTCGTCCCGCCGCCGATTCCCACGTTGGACTTTTTGCCGGGGACAGCGACGGTTGTGCCGTAAAGTCCCTTGACGCCCAGAACATCTGTGCTATACTTTCGGCTACACACAATTCCGACCTTTACACCTTGTATTTGGAGAATAAAACATGTCCCCTCGAAAATCATCCAGAGAATCCAAAGCTGCCGCAATGGAGGAACAACAAGCCAATCGCAACGTGGATGGCGCCAAGCGCGCCGTGCTCGATAAAGCCGTTGGCGATATCCTCAAACGTTATGGCGATGGCTCCATTGTGCGGCTCGGTGAAGCTGCTCACTTCATGCAAACTGAAGTCTTCCCCACTGGTTCTCTATCGCTTGATATCGCACTTGGAGTCGGCGGTGTCCCACGCGGACGAATCACCGAAATCTACGGGCCCGAGTCCTCAGGTAAAACGACGATTTGTCAACACGTAATTGCTGAAGCACAGAAACTAGGCGGAGTCGCCGCGTTCATTGACATGGAACACGCGCTTGACCCCTCCTACGCCGCGCGCGTCGGTGTGGATATTGACAACCTGCTCGTGTCGCAACCCGACACAGGCGACCAGGCGCTTGAGATCACCGAAACCCTCGTCCGTTCCGGCGGCGTGGATGTGATCGTCATCGACTCGGTTGCCGCGCTCGTTCCCAAGGCTGAGATCGAAGGCGATATGGGTGACCCATCCATGGGTATGCAGGCGCGGCTTATGTCCCAGGCGCTCCGCAAACTTTCAGGCGCGATCAACCAGACCAAAACCACTGTCATCTTCACCAACCAACTTCGCCAGAAGATCGGCGTCATGTTCGGCAACCCCGAAACCACCACAGGCGGGCAAGCCCTCAAGTTCTACGCATCCATTCGTCTCGACGTGCGCCGCATTCAAGCCATCAAGGTCGGCGACGAAGTCATCGGCAATCGCACGCGCGTCAAAGTCGTCAAGAACAAAGTCGCTCCGCCCTTCCGCACTGCCGAGTTCGACATCATGTTCAATGAAGGCATCTCCAAATCGGGCGACGTGCTCGACCTCGCCACCAAATTCGAAGTCGTTCAAAAGCGCGGCGCCTTCTTCTCCTATGGCGATATGCGTCTCGGTCAGGGACGCGAAAATGCCAAGGATTATCTCCGCCAAAATCTCGGTCTGATGAACGAAATAGATGCGGTCATACGTCAGAAATCCCTCAGCGGCGAGATTGCCCTCCCGCTCGAGATCGGCGTAAGCGACGACTCAGGCGGCAGTTCAGACGAAGAATAGCAACCCCGTAAGGGCGGAGCATCGCTCCGCCCTTTTTTCATGACGATGAACACCCGCTTCACCCTCAGCCGCAAGTTGATCCCGTTTGTCTGCGTTTACCTCTCGTTAGCCTCAGCCTGCTCCCCCGCCCCTACAGCGACGCCCTTTCGCCCGCCGACAGTCCAAGCCCCGCTCATCGAACCCACCTTCATCATCAACCCCACGCAGCCCGTTGTTATCATCGAATCATCCCCTCTGCCAACCATCATCCCAACAATTAATCCGGATGAATGTTCCAACAATCTCACCTTTGTTGATGACCTCACCATCCCTGATGGCACATCCATCACCTATGGCTCGACCATAGACAAGCAATGGCTCGTCGAAAACAGCGGCACCTGTCATTGGAATTCTGACTACCACCTGAGACATATCGGCGGAGCGATACTCGACGCGTCCGAAGAGATCGTCCTTTACCCTGCCCGCGCAGGCACACAAGCCACAATACAAATTCTGTTCACTGCGCCATTCACAGATGGAGAATACGAAAGCGCCTGGCAGGCCTTCGACCCGGATGGACTGCCATTCGGCGACCCGATTTATATAAGAATCAACGCAGTGGCACCATAATATATATGCTCAAGCCGCCGTCCCTTGCGAAGCATCCTGTGGACGGCGGCGAGGACGCAAACAACTTGCGTTTCGACTGCGCTTACCTACACCTGCACTCCCTGGCACCGCCCGCCAGGGAGTGCAGGTGTGCGCCAGGTACAAGTATCGGCTCGCTCCGCTCAACGCGATCATGTAGATTATTGGAGATAAACATGTCCCCTCAAACTGACTTCCCACTCGTCTTCGAGCAACTCAAATCCATCCTCAAGCCATATGAAAAAGGACTCGCCATCAAAACAGACTCGATGGACTCTTATTATCTCGACGGTCCATACAGCGAGAAATGGAAAAAGGAACTCTTCTTCGGCTCTGCACAGATCAAAAAGAATTACGTTTCCTTCTATCTGATGCCCGTCTATATGTATCCTGACTTACTGGAAGATGCCAGCCTCGAACTAAAGAAACACATGCAGGGAAAATCCTGCTTCAACTTCAAGAGCGTTGAGCCTGAACTGTTCAAGGAACTCGCCGCCCTTGCGAAGAAAGGTTATGAGCAATTCCGGAAAGAAGAATCCTAATCGAACGTCAATAACGGATAAGCAAAACCCATCGTCATGTCACCCTGAGGGAGCGGTTTTCAGCGACCGAAGGGTCTCGGACATGGCGTGGTAGAGATGCTTCGGGGCAAAAAAACGCCCCTCAGCATGACATAGTATCGTTATCCATTATTCACGTTAATCGAACAAACTTCGGATTTCTTTTGGATAAATATTTTCATGTATATTATCATTCCGGTTCTGCATCCTGCGCACACCGAAACCCGCGGCTGAGACCAGGCGACAATGGCTCATGCTTATAGCGTTGATAGACCGCGATTTCACGCCGATCCTCGTTATATGACGCGCTGCGCAGGGATCGCTCGAAACCAGTCAGAGGCCCCTGAGGATTTGAATGAGGGGAGTTTGTGTAATACTTGGGGTCGAACCAATCCGCGACCCACTCACGGACATTACCCGCCAGATTGAGCGCACCATAAGGGCTGACACCCATGGGGTAACGGTAAGATGGAACTGATTCGTGGATCATGGTCAGGTCAAAATTTGCCAGACGTGGATTTGGGAAAATATCCCCCCATGGATACATTCTCCCATCCGTACCGCGCGCAACTTTCTCCCATTCCGCCTCGGTGGGGAGCCGCCTGCCTGCCCACTGACAATATTCATCCGCCTGGAACCACGTCACGTAGACGATCGGGTGGTTTCGATAGGCCCATTTGTCATATAAAACATTATCCGTAGCGGGGGTTGTGCATTTGCCAGTACGAATGCATTTTAGGTACATGGAGTTGGTTACTTCCACCCGATCAAACCAATATGAATCCAGGTAAACAATATGACTCGGTGAATTATGACCGCCGTCGCTTTCGTCCCCAGTTCCCATAATGAATTCACCGGCAGGGACATAAATTTGTATCATGCCATCCAATATGGATATTCTCGCGTTGTCTGGGATTGGAGGTATGGGCTGGCCTATATTATAGGATGCGATATCAAGACGGAGCTTTTCCATCGTCAGCGTTCCATTTTGGTAAGAATGGACGGCGCGCAGGACAACGTCCAAATTCCAGCCTGCAAGACCGAGGATTATTACTGAAATTAACAGAACGATTGCGCCAGAAAATTTCTTGTAGCTGAGAGTATTCATTCAATTCATTATAATCAACTCAATACGAAATAATTGGCATGAAACATGTAGAAATAATAGACCTCCTGGTTGTGAGCTAGGAGGTCTATATTTACTCGCTACAAATTACACACCTACTTCCCCAGTTTCTTCTTAAATGCCTCCGTCAACGCGGGGACGATCACAAACAAGTCGCCCACCACCCCATAACGCGCGACTTTGAAGATCGGCGCGTCGGCGTCTTTGTTGATGGCGACGACCATCTTCGCAGAACGGATTCCTGCGAGATGCTGAATCGCACCAGAGATACCGCAAGCGATATAC
>Ga0247727_10015059_pt1 | contig 12746 bp, 12 predicted proteins | sample WisWelCaveWW1625_FD_202498 | JGI IMG/M metagenome (GOLD analysis project Ga0247727, IMG submission 202498) | Biofilm microbial communities from Wishing Well Cave, Virginia, United States - WW16-25 | ecosystem: Environmental > Aquatic > Deep subsurface > Groundwater > Cave microbial mat | place...
ACGTTCATGCCCATCTTGCTGAAGCGTATGAGGGTGGATCCTGCCGTTGCGGCCGGCCCCTTTGTGACGACGGCCAATGACATCACGGGCATTACCATCTATCTTTCTCTGGCCACCGTGTTCATGGAATACCTTCGCTAACGGGATGCTGAACAGGAACCGTGAAACGTGAAACGTGAAACGAGGATCAGCCGCGGAGCTGAGTTCGGAGTTCGAGGTTCGAGGTTCCGAACACTTCAGCCTTCAGCCAGTCTCGCTCGTCTCGCCTTTCCCGCCAGTCCCGCGTGTATCCCCCATGCCACTGATTAAGACCGCGGCCATCACGCTGAAAAGTCGGAAGTGGGGCGATGCGGATCGTATCGTAACCTTCTATACCAAGGAGATGGGAAAGGTTCGCGGCGTGGCGCGGGGGGCTCGTCGGATGAAGAGCCGGCTCGGCGCATCACTCGAACCGCTCACTATCTGCTATCTGAACCTGTTCGAAAAGTCAGGCGATTCACTCTATCGAGTGTCTCAAGTCGATCTCGTGGAGCCATTCATGCGGTTTCGCGAAGACTTGACGCTGATGACCGCTGCCGCGCGGATGGTCAATGTGGTGGGTGCAGTGACGCCGGACGGGGATCCCGACCCGCAGCTCTTCGAGACGCTAGCGCAGGGCTTGCGTGCATTAGTCATGAGCCAGGACCCGGCGTTGACAACGCTGCTGTTTCAGATTCGTCTGCTGGGCCTTATCGGGTTTCGCCCTCAGACCGATCACTGTGCCGCCTGTGGCAAAGGCCGGTTGATGGGAGAACCGCAGTTCTCGCCTCTGTCCGGAGGCCTGGTCTGTGTGGTCTGTGCTGCGCGTCAGGCCTTCTGCTGTCTGCCGCTCTCGCGAGGAAGCCTGGCGTTTCTGCATCAAGCGTTGCAGCTCTCGCCCGCTGTGGTCGATCGTTTGAAGGCCTCCGGGCAAGTTCGGCATGAGGTGGAAAATGTGATTGAAGGGTATGTCACGGTTGTGGCAGGCAGGCATCTGCCTCCTGTGAATTTTCTGACGTATCCGTCATAAGAATTTGTACGCGAGACAAACGGGACAGGCGAGACGGGTGGAAGGCAGAAGTGTTCGGAACTTCGAACCCTGAACGTCGAATCGCGCCTTTCTCGCCTGTCCCGCGCTTCACGCTTCCTGTTCAGCATCCTGCCAGTCGTGGAAGGGAACTCTTGAAGATGACAGAGCCCGTGTATGAACCGAGAGACATGGCCTGGATTGAGAAGGGTGTGTTGGGCATCGAATGGAACGATGGGCACAAGGCCGTCTATCCCGTGAGGTATCTCCGTCAGCAATGCCCCTGCGCAGCCTGTGTGGACGAGTGGTCTGGAGCACGGCGTTTACAACCGGACGATGTGCCTCTCTTGATCATATTGCAGGATGTGCAACCGGTCGGACGGTATGCGCTGCAATTCACTTGGAGCGATGGTCACGACACCGGCATATACTCCTATGCCCTTCTTCGCCGGCTCTGTCAGTGTAATGTTTGTCAGCCTGTGAAGCCTGTTGAACCAAGGAGCCGACGCCTATTGTGAACAAATTCGCGGGCGTGTTCAGATCGACCTGGTGCCGTGCGCAGCGGTTTCGAGGCTTTGATTTTCTGAAGCGTTCGGGATGGGCCGGTGTGTTAGTCGTAGTCGCTATCGGGTCGGTTCTCGGTTGCCGCGGGATGCCTTCGTTGGAAGAACAAGAGCGCCATGTGCGAAACAACGAGTTGCTGCTCCATCTGTTGACCCCGCGCGCGTTTGTCGGGGCATGGGGAGCGCCGACGTATCAGCATGCCGAGTTCATGCAGTTCTTCGGTATGAAAGACGACTCGCTGATTCCGCGGTCGAGGTTGGCGAGCGGAGAACCGCCGCGAGGGTGGGAGGTCCGTATGGAGGCCGGCGATGCATTGTTTCTGGCTTACCCGGATCACGGGTGGCTGGTGGTGTTTTTCGAAGAAAGGCTTGTCTATCGCGAAGCGCTGACCGCGGCGCAACTCCATTCGTTGGGACGCAGTTGGCAACACGAAGACAAGTTTCGCTCCAGGTTTGAAGTGCCAGCCGTCCCCTAACCCACATTACTCATGAGCATTTCTGCTGCAATCGCGAGCTTTCTGGCGAGAGGCAAGTGGCCAGAGGCTAGGGGCGAAGACTTCCGGTCGGAAACACGGCTCTTCCCTCTAGCCCCTAGCCCCGTGCCTCTCGCCTGGCCTGTTGGCATGCTTTCGTCACGAACCCACGTGAATAATGCAGGCTAAGGCTTCCATGACTCAGCGTCCCATGAATCTGCTCATGGTCTCTTCTGAAGCGGTTCCCTATGCTAAGACAGGTGGGCTCGCCGACGTCGCTGGCGCGTTACCCATTGAGTTGGCAAAACTTGGCCACGACGTTATTCTCCTGCTCCCACGTTATCGTAGCCTAAGTGAGTCAGGACGTTCCTTCCGTTCCGTCTGTCGGCTTCAGGTATCGACACCGCAGGGGTTTGTCGATACGTTGATTGAAGAAGATGTCATTTCAATCGGCGAAGGTGGTCGCCGGTTCCGGGTGTGGACGATTCGGAACGAGGACTTCTTCGACCGGCCGGGCCTGTATCAAGATCAGGGGATCGACTATCCCGATAATCTTGACCGGTTTTCATTCTTCTGCCGCGCCACGATTGTGGTGATCGCCCATCTCCGAACCGCGTGCCGATGGAATACCCATATCCTCCATCTGCATGATTGGCAAACTGCATTGTGCGCGGTCTATCTCAATACCGTTGATCAAGATCGACCGAAGGTACAGGGAGTGCGCACCGTACTGACTCTGCACAATGTGGGGTATCAAGGCCTCTTCCCCGGAGAGCAATTCGACAAAACGGGTCTGCCCCCATCGCTGTTTACTCCTGTGGGTCTTGAGTATTACGGCTTGGTGAATCTGCTCAAGGGGGGAATTGTGTTTGCTGATTTTGTAACGACGGTGAGCCCCACCTATGCACGAGAAATCCTCACGCCGGAATTCGGTTTTGGGCTTGAGGGCGTGCTGCGTAATCGTGCGGACCGACTCCTGGGCATTCTGAACGGTATCGATATCGATCGATGGAATCCAGAAACCGATTTATTTCTGCCGGCCAACTACTCAGTGATTGACCGTTCAGGGAAACTGGTGTGCAAGCAGGCGCTTCAACGGGAGTTTCAGTTGCCGGAATCACCGGTTCCGCTTCTTGGCGTAATTGCACGGCTGACGTCGCAGAAAGGTTTAGACCTTGTGGCGACCATTATACCGCAACTGATGACGATGGATCTGCAGCTGGTAATGTTGGGAACTGGCGAGCGGGAACTCGAAGCCAAGTTTAAAGCGCTTCAGGCACGTTATCCACACAGCCTAGGACTCCGTATCGGCTTCGACGATGGACTCGCGCATCGCATTGAAGCTGGCGCCGATTTATTTGTGATGCCGTCGCGGTATGAGCCATGTGGCCTGAGCCAGCTCTACAGTCTCCGCTATGGAACGGTTCCCGTAGTCAGAAAAACCGGTGGGTTGGCAGATACGGTCCTGCCACTGACCCGGCAGGCTCGGCCAGCGGGACGGGCGACTGGGTTTCATGTTGAAGAGGACACGGCAGAGGCTCTTCTGGTTGTGGTGCGCCGAGCTGTAGCGGTGTATCAGGATCGGTCGAAGTGGGATCAACTGGTTGAGGCAGGGATGACCACGGATGTGTCCTGGGCTCGTTCAGCGAACGCCTACGACCGGCTGTTTGTATCGTTAGTGAAAGGAGGGCAGCCGACTCGGGGAGGCGATAGGCACGGGGCTAGGGGCTAGAGGGAAGAGCCGGTTTCCGACCGGAAGTCTTCGCCCCTAGCCTCTGGCCACTTGCCTCTCGCCAGAAAGCTCGCGATTGCAGCAGAAACGTTCGTGAATAATGCGGGTTAAGGCAGGTTGAGCGTAACCTCAATAACGTTCGCCTCAAGCTCCGCAAGCAAAGCTTTCGCCTGTAGGGCGTAGTAGGCATACTCGGATTGGGGCTGGTAGTTCAAAACGGTCTGAAGGAGGTCTTTGGCAAGGTCAACGTTTCCTGCTTCCACTGCAGCGGAGCCGGCCCGCAAGGAACAGGCTGCTGCCATCGCCTTCACGTCCACCGCAAATCGGGCTGTAGGAGTTGCCACGAACTGTTCAAGCTTGCCTGGTAGGGGGAGAACAAAGGATTCCTGTGTGAGCGAGCGAATGGCCGCGTTTGTCAGGGTCAACGCGTCATCTCTCAGCTGGTCGATATCGGTGGTAGCCTGGCAATGGGAGTAGCTATTCCAAAGGCTCATGAAGCTTCCGTTGTCGATGGCGGCTGCTTGTACTGGTTGACCGGTCTGGAACTCTGCCACGGAAACCAGCATACTCAATAATATTAACCGAAGGTTCTTCATGCTACCTCAGGGCCCATCCTGCCTTTGTCTTGCTCACATCCACAGCCATCGACACAGTCTCACCCTTAGTGTAATGCAATCAATAGACCAAAGTTAAATAACACAAGTTATTGATTCGAAATGATAAAAATAAATATTCTGAAATAGTCCCTGTGTTGTAGAAACCGCACCATGGTATTTTTGACACGGTTACTGTGTCAGATTACGAATTGAAGATGTGAACAAGGATACCTGTCCTGGTCGTGGAATTGGTTTTTCTCATGATGTGTTTTATGTGTTCTTTCACGGTCTGTTCGGTAATCTGAAGAGCGTTCGCGATCTCTTTGTTGGTCCACCCCTTTGCCAGGTGCTCAATGACCGATTGTTCGCGATTGGTCAATTGAAACCTTTCCTTGGCTTGATCGGTGTTAAGCTGTTGTCGCCGCGCTAACTCTTCCAAGGTGACAACGAGTCTCGCATACTGGACCCCGCCTCGATCCGGAAGGCCGAACCCCCGCAACAGGATTGGTTGTTCAGGATTACCTGCCACACGCTTGATCTCGAATTGTTCCCAGTCTTTTGCTTCGGTACGAACGTGAAGGGCCTTGATGATTTCTCCACATAGTTCTGTCAGCGCAGTCGGCAGGACTCCATGAGCCGATTTGAGGTTCCCTCCACCATGCTCTGCTGCGTTAATCTTCTTAGACAACTCTGAGGCTTGACGATTCATATGGAGGAGTTGCATGGAAGCCGAGAGGACGACAATACCTGAGCCCACGCGCTGTTCGGCGAGCGTGTCAGTTGAGTCTACGGGGGGCGATGAATCACTCATGAATAGAAGGACGCTTTCGAAGTTGTTATAAGAACAACGCTAGATAATCCGATACGGTTCTGCTAGGGTAGCACGGAGACATGAGGAACGTAACATTAGAGTGGAAATAGTACCTAACCCTTTTGGGGGAGTCAACACCCACCCTTTGGAGCAATGAGGCCTACGTCGTCGGTATTGTCTCTGTTGTTCGTATCGCCTATAGTCTTCAACAAAAGGAGTGGGAAAGGAACAGAAGGAACAAGAGGCAAGGGGCCTCGAAGGGGCCTCTTTGTTGGGTTCAGTGTTTCGAGACAGAACACGGCGTACTCTCCCCAAAACATTTAATCCGTGAGGCTGAGGACCGAGATATTTCCCTTACAGAGGAGGCGCGAGGTGACACAGGCAGAGTGGGAGTGGCCCATGACGGAGAGTCAGAAAAGTCACAGTGAGCGGGCGGCGTTGTTGAGACCAATACTGTATGAGATGACGACACCCGTAGAAGGGCCAGCTGCGTCATCCCACAGTGGGAAAGCGCTTTCTCTGAACATCAGCAGTGGGGGGATGTTGGTCTTGATGGATCAGGTCCCAGCGGTCGAACAAGTGATGAAGGTCTATGTGCCTACACCGATCAGCATGGCAGAAACTCCGACCCTAGCTGAAGTGCGCTGGACAAGAAAGCTACCGTTTGGGAAGCCCAGTGGCGAGGCGGCCTGCTTCGTTGGGCTGAAATTCATGTTCTGATACTTTGATAGAAGAAGATTGGGACCTGCCTTAAGCCTTCAGGCACTCATTGCCCCCTGGAAAATCCACTGCATATGTTGGGCGCCGGCAGGCGGTATCATGGGGGCCGAAGCAAGAGTCTCCCAAAGACATTCCGGCAGCACGACCTTCATCCTGCTGTCCGGCATTTCGGGGGACGCGGCTCCTATCATGATTGGGTCTTCCAACACCCAAGTTCCTCATCGGCTCAGATCATGCCACAGGGGACTGCGCCAGTTCGATGGCGCCATCAACGCCGGGATCGTCGATTACTCCTGGCGGAATCGCTCCAGCTGCCCAGACAACTCAGGGGCAACCGACCGTGAATCTGTAACCCCTACCAGCGTTCCCTAATCGATTCTGGCAAATTTTATGGCATTCGCTGTGAGAGGAGCGTAAAAGAAGAATCTTCATATGCGTATTCTTATTACAGGCGGAGCCGGGTTTCTCGGGAGTCATCTCTCCGACTTGCTGCTGCAGTCTGGACATTCCGTGATCTGCATGGACAATCTCCTCACCGGACAGGTCGAGAATATCGCTCATCTGCTCGGGCACGAGCAATTTTCTTTTGTCAAATACAATGTGTGTGACCACCTGCATATTGAAGGTCCACTGGATGCGGTCATGCACTTCGCATCACCCGCGAGCCCGCAAGACTACCTTGAATTTCCTATTGCTACGCTGAAGGTCGGTGCCTTAGGTACGCATAAGGCTCTTGGACTAGCCAAGGCGAAGGGGGCGAGGTTCCTCTTGGCCAGCACGTCGGAAGTCTATGGGGACCCACTTGTGAATCCTCAGCCTGAATCCTATCGGGGCAACGTCAACCCCATCAGCCCCCGTGGCGTGTACGACGAGGCCAAGCGTTTTGCAGAGGCCATCACGATGGCCTATCATCGCTATCATGCGGTCGATACCAGGATCGTGCGCATCTTCAATACATTTGGACCCCGCATGCGGCCGAATGACGGCCGCGTCGTGTCGAACTTTATCGTCCAGGCGATCCAGGGAAAACCGTTGAGCGTCTTTGGCGATGGATCTCAGACCAGAAGTTTCTGTTACGTTGACGACCTTGTCCGCGGTATCACCGGATTGCTTCTTCTGGACTCAGACACGAATGTTGAACAACGGACAGATCGCAAGTTCCTCGTCACACAAAATGAGGATGCCGATGGATCCAACATGCATGGTCCGGTGAATATCGGGAACCCGCGTGAGCTGACCGTCTTAGAGATCGCGAAATTAGTATTGAAACTCACCCGTTCATCGAGCCAAATCACCTATCATCCACTGCCCATCGATGATCCAAAAGTCAGACGGCCCGATATCAGTCGAGCGCGCACTCTCCTGAAATGGGAACCTCAAGTACAGCTCGACGATGCCCTCCGTAGCACGATAGAATACTTCAGAAAAGTGATGTGGCAGGACACTGAAAAAGTCAGCCAGCATTAGGAAGGTTGAGGCTCAGGTTAAGGTTGACACAAAGAGTGTCTGATCTTCGCTCAACCTTGACCTCGACCTCAGCCTGTCTTCCGGCTATCCTGTGAATGGCCGCCTTGACCGCGTAGAAACTCCCGCTGTATCCTGTCCCCGTCCAACGTCATGAGGTTAGAGTCTTTTTATATGCTGTCTGACCAGAAGAACCGGGCGGAAGCGGCAGTCCATCCCATCGAACCGGTGCGTGTGGAGATGGTTGCGTCCATACCGATTCCAGAGTATGTCAACGAATTGGTTATGCGAGCCAAAGGTGCCGCGGGCCGACTGGCCACGCTTTCGACTGCAGTGAAGAACCGGGCCCTTCTCACGATGGCAGAGGCGCTGGAAGAGCAGAAGGATGCGCTGCTGGCCGCGAACGAACTGGATCTGGAGGCCTTTGGGACTTCGCCGGACAAGCAGGCGATGGCGGATCGGCTGCGTCTGACGGCCAAGAGGATTGTCGAAATGGCAGCAGGCCTGCGTGAGGTGGCTGCGCTCCCTGATCCACTCGGTGAGATGCCGAAGATGTGGGCAAGGCCGAACGGGATGCAGGTGGGGCGTGTGCGGGTTCCGATCGGCGTCATTGGAATTATTTATGAGTCCCGCCCAAACGTGACGGCGGATTCCGCCGCTCTGTGTTTGAAATCTGGGAACGCCTGCGTGCTCCGAGGAGGGAGCGAGGCAATCCATTCGAATACGGCAATAGCGGCGATCCTATCGGAGGCGGCAGAAAAAGCCGGCATCCCGACCGGGGCGATCAGTTTTGTCTCGCGGCCAGACCGTGATCTGGTTCCTCTTCTGCTGAAGCAAGATCGCTACATCGACCTGATTATCCCGCGCGGCGGCGAATCGTTGATGCGTGCTGTTACCGAGCACGCCACAATCCCTGTCATCAGGCACGACGCCGGCGTCTGTCACATCTATGTCGATGCCGATGCCGATCCAGCCATGGCGGAGCGGATCTGCTTCAACGCAAAGGTGCAGAGGCCGTCGACCTGCAATGCGATGGAGACCCTCTTGGTCCATCAAGGCATTGCGCGTAACTGGCTCGCCCCCTTCATCGATAAGTTGGTGGCGGCCAAAGTCGAGGTCCGCGGCTGCCCCAAAACCTGTCAGCTGTCGTCGTCGGCCACAGCCGCAAGCGACGATGATTTTGGAAGAGAATTCCTCGATCTCACGGTAGCCGTGAAAGTGGTCAAAAACGTCGATGAAGCGATGGAGCATATTGCCAAGTATGGCTCACGCCATACGGAAGCCATCGTGACATCCGACTATCCAAAGGCCATGAGGTTTCTACGAGAGGTCGACGCCAGCGCGGTGCTGGTAAATGCCTCGACCAGGTTGAACGATGGCTATCAGTTCGGGCTGGGAGCAGAAATCGGGATCAGCACGTCCCGCATCCATGCCCGAGGTCCGATGGGGCTGGAAGAATTGACCTGCTTCAAGTTTATCGTCATGGGGAGCGGGCAAGTCCGCGAGTAAGCAGGCTGCTGAAACAGGCCCCCAACTTCGTTCGCAGTCGTTCGAATCCCTCAACGTACCGATTTAAGGATACTTGAGGCAAAATGACTATCCGCTCTCATTTGATCGAAGCGAGCGGTTCAAGCGAAGCTTGGTATGTACCTCCTCGGGGCTCTCTCTCCTTGCGGTCTCGTTGGCTGACCTGTTTGAGCAGCCCGCAGCATCATTGAGATCATTTCTTGTGAATCCCGCAGCGCTCGCCAACCCCGGTAACATCAGCTTCTCCGGGAATCATTTATTTGTTCGCGATCTTGCCGCAGCTGGAGGCCGTTGCGTCGAAAAGCCAACAGGGCATCTTGTCTTCTATCGCGCGGACGGTCGCCGGTTTCTGGCGACAGATCCAGAAGGAAACCCGTTGCATGAATGCGAGTGGGGGACTGATGCCACAGGCGAAGTGATACTCTGCCGCGCTCGGATACGTTTGGATTGGGAGCAATGGGTTGGGTTGAAGCCGGCTGGTTTGGTGAATGAAACCAGCCTCAATCTCGCCAGCAAGCCTGGCTGGCAACGGCTCAAGGCGGATGATTTGCGCTCGATGGCTGCGCAGGCGCTCAAGGTCCCGATGGAGGAAGTGCGATTTTTCTATCGAGATGAGGATCTCCTGATCGAGCCGACCGGTAGGGCGATGATCCGTCAGAGGAAAGACGCCCTCTATATGCTTCAGGGCGGGGATTTCAAACGGGCCTGTTTCATGTCCTGTATGGGGGCGATGCGTTGGTCTTCTATCAATTTTCTGCCGGTCGTCGAACTCTTTCAGGCACTGTTGCCGGGAACGGGATCTGCGGTCTTTGAATTGATTCGAGGACTCTACGACGATCAGAATGAGGGGAAACCGACCCCCCAACCCTTGCGATACCGAGGTATTCCCACCTATCCGTCGAAATCGGCCTTTCGCTTGTTTAGTAGTTTCTTTACCCCGCATGCGTCTGATGGGAGTGACCCGTTCACGCTCTTCATGAATCCTGAACGGTCTCATCAAGTAATCTGGATGCCGGCAGTTACGCCTCCGATTCGATATTTCGATCAGCACGTGGGGGCTTGCCTGACCCTCCAAGGCGGCTTGTTGCATAAGGTGACGGTGGCGTCAGACTCCTCAGGGCTGTTCTATATGAGCCCGAAAGGTCGTCGATTTGCCCCTTGCGATCGAAGTGCACAGATTGCCGGAGGGCATGTCATCCTGAAGGATCGAGATCGTGAGACGACGTTGGCTGTGACTCTGCCGCAGGGGAGTCTGGAACAGTCTGGTGAGCCAGTGGCCATGAGTCCAGTTGACTGGCGATCGGTCTTTGTCGAGGAGGTTCCGCTCATCCCTCCTATCGACGCATACGGCGCGGTGTTGCTTTATCCGGAAGACGAATCTGAAATCGGTGAGTGCGCGGCACAACCTTTCGTGGCCGATTATTTGCAAGATATTGGCGAAAAGGATCGGGAAGTCGGCGCGGTCCTTTCCCAAGCCGAGCGCGTACTCATAGAGAATGGCGATGCTGTGGTTGCGACCTGCATCATGTTTGATCGTCCGAGAGACTATACCGTGTTGGTACGGTATCCGGCCTTTGCACAAAAGCAGGCACAACAACTCTGGAGCGTCTGTGCCGAGTTGCAGCGGTGGGATTGGCTTTCGCGGACTCGATTTGTTATGGACGAAGCGCAGCACGATCGGGAAGCCCCTCATTCCTATGACTTGGTCTACCATTGGGTTCCCTATGACAGCGGCGACCTACCGGCCAGCCTGGCCGAACGCATGAAGGGGATCGGTCAAATTCTGCGGGAAGGAGGCAATGCATTCGTCATCGGTCCGGCACAGCTGGGCCAGCAGGGTTCGTCCCATGGACTCCACGTCTGCTGGGAAGAACCGGTCGAGCAACTCCCCACGTTTCGGATGCATCGCACCATCCTGCCGAAGGCAAGGCTGAGGGCGGGCTTGACACTATTCCAAATGAAGAAGGTAAAGGTATAGGAGCCTGGCGCGCGAAGGGCGAGACATGCGAGAAGGGTGCGACGTGAACAGATTGGATTCCCACCTCGTCTCGCCCGTCCTGCCATTCTCGCTCGACTATCCTGCGGGGACATTATGAGCGACCCGACTCCAGGACAGGTTACCGGCGAGGACCTGAGCGAGAAGATCGTCATCTATTGGGAACGGGAATATTCGACTGCCTTTGCGCCGGAACGACTGAAACTCGACTTCACGCCACATCGGCCGTTGTTGTCAGGGATGTCGCTGAACGAGCAGCGCACACTGGCGGTAGAAGGCTACAAAGTGATCCCTGACGATTGTGGACCAGTGCGAACAGTGGGCCAGTACGGCTGGCTCATCCAATCTCCGGCGGACTGTAAGATTCGCCGAACGGCTGATGGGGTCAAGTGGCAAGCGCCGCCGATCTTACCGGAAGAGCGGATTCTTGGCTACAAGTCGTTTTCAGGGACCTATGTCGATTTGATCTTAAACAGCGGGTATCCCAAGCTCTGCTGCGGTATACGCTTCTACTATCCCAAGCAGGTGGGATTGATGATGAAGGACGTCCCGAACCACTTCTATCATTACCCCGAGAGGACATTTGTTGTGTGGGAGGGGGTGAAGACGCAAGAATATAAACGCACGCCGAATATATGCGACTGGCTTCCGGACTATGACGCGTTCACCGCCAACTTTCTGTTGCAGCTGACAAAGCCGACGACCATCAAGCGTGGTGATCCGATCGGAATCGTGTTTCCGGTGTTCCTCCCCAAACAATTCACATTAGAAGAACTCAAGCCGCGCGGGTGATCACTTCTTAGGGGGATGGTTTCCATCCGGTCGTCCACACTCAAGCGAGACTGGCGGGACGGGCTGGGAAGTTCTGAGTTCGGGGTTCTGAGTTAGAGCCGGACAGGGAAGGTCGGGGTTCGACGTTCCGAACACTTCAGCATTCAGTCTTCAGTCTGAATACCTGAGTAGGCACATTCTTCCAGCTTGACAGGATTCCTTAGGCCTCAGTAAGATGTCGGCAGCCTTTAATGCTCATCCTGCGAGGTGAGTAAGGAGTGCCCATGAACTTCAATCAGGTTTGTGTCTGTCGGCACACCTTGACCTTCTCGCCGGATCTCGACGAGAGGGTTTTTTTATGCGCGGAGTCAAGACGATGAGCGCCACCCCGCAAAATCGACGACAAGAACGGCTGGTGATGGATGCGGGAGACATCGCGCGGGCGGTTACTCGAATCGCTCATGAAATTCTCGAAAGGAATAAGGGCGTACGGGCTCTGGCGCTGGTTGGGATTCGAACCGGGGGGGTGCATCTGGCCCATCGACTGGTGAGGCGGATACAGGAGATTGAAGCTGCGACGGTGCCGATCGGCGAGTTGGATATTACTCTCTATCGAGATGATCTCTCCTTGCGGAAGGAGCAACCGACTCTCCGCAAGACGTCGGTTCCATTCGATATTTCCGACAAGATTGTCGTGTTGGTCGATGACGTCCTGTTTACGGGTCGAACCATTCGCGCAGCGATGGATGGGTTGATCGATCTGGGACGACCGGCAGAAATTCAACTTGCCGTCTTGGTCGACCGGGGCCATCGTCAGTTGCCGATCAAGGCGACGTATATCGGGAAAAATATTCCGACGTCACGGGAAGAAAAGATCCAAGTGCTCTTGGAAGAAGAAGGGGAAGATGATCGGGTGGTGATCTCCAAGGCCTGAGGTGTGGAGGGAACGATGAGTCTCAAACGTAAAGACCTCTTGAGCCTAGCCCCTCTGTCGGTGGATGAGATCCGGTCAATCTTACAGACCGCCGATTCGTTCACGGAAGTGACC
>Ga0247727_10015060_pt1 | contig 12745 bp, 14 predicted proteins | sample WisWelCaveWW1625_FD_202498 | JGI IMG/M metagenome (GOLD analysis project Ga0247727, IMG submission 202498) | Biofilm microbial communities from Wishing Well Cave, Virginia, United States - WW16-25 | ecosystem: Environmental > Aquatic > Deep subsurface > Groundwater > Cave microbial mat | place...
TTACTGATCTCTGCATATAGCCGGTTTCAGATATGGGGCACGGCTGGCGCCCCGATCCTACCTACTACCAATATACCATACAATGAAATCTTATATTTGCATTAGGATTGTTCTTGTTTTAAATTTATGAGCATGGTACAAACAGAACATACCTCACCCGTACATTGATTACCACATTTCTGACAGACTCTTCTTTGTTTACAGTTTGCATTTTTTACTATTGGAACCAATCTCATTACAGAACCATACATGCTATTTTTAATCCCGCTATGATGATTTTCTAAAGAATTTAGAAACTCACGTATTTCTGTTCTTATTCCCTCATTCATGTGTGGGCATTGCTCTGACTGGAAAGGAATTTCGTTTGTAAAAGCATAAAACACAATTTCATTTTCGTAAATTTCACAAAAAGGCTTTATCTTTCTAATTTTGTTTGATGTAGTAGGTTCCATCCATCCAATCTTATTTGTATCTCCAGATAGTACATTAATGATAAAAGTTTGAAGAACATCGTCTAAATTATGACCTGTAGCTATTACATCGACATCCAAATCTTTTGCACCAAAATCTATTGCACGTCTTCGTAATATTCCACAGATCGAACATGATGTTGTTTTTTCATTTTCCCTAAGATCAAGTGATTCTTCTAATGTCAAATCAAAAAGTTCTTTGTATGTATAGGATCTATGCTCTACCCCATGAATATTACAAAAATTTCTTACAATCTCTAATGCTTCATCACGATAACTAGGAATTCCCTCGTCTACTGTTATTGCTGTCAGCTTAAAGTTATGAGATTCAGACATTTTTTTAAGTACATGTAAAAGTGATAATGAATCCTTTCCACCTGATACTGCTACCCCAACTACATCTCTATCTTGAATCATATTGTATTTTGATATTGTTTTAGCCGTTTTTTTTACAATTGAATCTGAAAAGCAGAGCGAGCAAAGACTCTCTCCTGAATATTTTCTAGAATAAACTGCAATATTTCCACATCTGTTACAATTCATAAAGGAACTTTTTTATGCCCAAATTTAACCATATGTGAATTTCTAGGAATTAAAATTGTGATTAGATAGTAATGAAACCAGATTTGGCTACGGAAAATCCAATGTTTAGTGCAAATAAAATAAACGTAAAACCATAAAGTGACCACATAACACTTTTTACTATTTTATCGGACGTATTTTTCTCAATTATGCTGTGTATGAACTTGCCACCATCTAGGATTGGCAGAGGGAGCATATTGAAGATGCCTATGAAAAATGAGAGCATCCAAAGCCATAGTAGAAACGTGAAAGTTTCTGGACTCCATGGTATGTAATAAGGAACTACGGGTTGATAAGATGGAAACGCAGCTCTTGTTATTCCAAGCAAACCTCTTTTCTGATCATCTGGTGATGCCTTAGTTACAACAGGAATTTGCATAGTCTCACCATTTCTAATTATTGTAACAGTTGCTGTTTCACCAGGTACAAGGTTTATCTTTGCAAAATCTTGTGGCTGAACAACAGGAATACCATCTATCGCAGTAATCATATCGTCTTTAAGCAAACCTGCGGCAGCAGCTCCTGTTCCCTCGGTTACAGAAATTATAGGAACTCCTAACGGTTCATTATAAAACATTCCTCTGATAGGTTCTGGTGTCAATAATGCAAAAGATGGATTAAAGATAAGTAGACCAGCTATTATGAAAGAAAAAATAACGTTTGATGTTGCTCCCGCGCCTATCACTCGAAGTTTGGAAATTTTTTTTGCCTTGGCAAATTCTTCCTCATCGGGTTCTACAAAACCAGCAAAAAGCGCAATAAATACCGCAAATCCTCCAGTCTTTATCTTTATCTTTTCTAAAGTAGCAACAATTCCATGCGCACCTTCATGTATTACAAGAACAATAGGAATAGACAACAAAAATGGTATAAGAGCTGACGTACTTTGTATTGTGACTCCTGGTATCAGAACTGTTACTTCGGAAAATAATTCAGGTTTAACAAAGAAATTGAATATGTTGGAGATCAGAAACCAGAAAGCAAAACCCATCATTATAAATCCCGCTACAACACTTGTGTTTGAGAAGATTTTTGTAGCTCTTTCTGTTCTACCTAAAAGTTTAGTTAAAGCAAGTTGTACGTTACTATTTTTATACGTAAGACTATAAGGTGTTATTTCAAAACCACGTTTGTCAAGTTTGGAGACTTTGGCTATTGAAAAAACTATGACCCACACAATCAAAACATAGAAAATGGGATTATTCGCCGAAAAATCAAATGCCAAAGTAATTGATACTCTTTTTAGTTAGGGCAAATTTATCAGTTGCTATGGGAGCAGTCATAATAATCTCAACATATCCTGACAAAAAATCAATTTTAAAAATTGCAAATATGTCAATTAAAGAAAAACTTGCTGCATGTGTAAATTTTACGAAAATAAATTCAATTTATACATGGCAGAACAAGCTTGAAAACACTGCAGAATTTTTGGCATTTTTTAAAACAACAGAAAAGAAAAAAAAATTATTAAAAGATAAGATAAAAAAATCGCATCCATACAAAGTTCCAGAAATTGCTGAGCTTAAAGTAAAATCACTAAACAAACCATATCTGGATTGGCTTGTAACCTCAACTAATTAGGAACAAAACGCAACAATGAAACAATTCCTCCAAGTGCTGAAACTCTTAATCCCACATCTGTAGTAGAGTCGACAGAAAATATTTCAACTCCCCTACTTTCAGCTTGATTTAGAAATTCTATTATTTTGTCTTCATCTTGTTTTTCAAAAATCTTATCAGAAAAAATAATTGAGTTTACAGCTCCTGCCACATTTGCCTTTTCAGTTTCAGCAAAACCCATGGTGAATTTGTTACTCTTTTTGTTAACTAGCAACATTATCTCATCTATTATGTGTGATACTTTGGCAAGTTTGCTGTTAGCTATGGCTTGTTTCATAGCCTGTGATTTTACAAATGTGTAAATTCCATCCTCTCCACCAGAATCAATTCCTTCAATAACTTGGATTTTGTGTTTTTTACCAATTGGTGTTTCCAAAAGATAATTACTAAATCTCTTTCTAGTTTCACCGGGTCCAAATATTATGATCATGTCACCTTCTAGTATGGAAGATGAGACTACCTCTTGAACATCTTCAAAAAATGTTTCAATGTTAAATTTTGCTTTATATCTCTTCCCACTTGCACCCGAGTACATGTTTGGCATTAGCTTCAAGTGAGTACCGCTCAGTCTGCCTATCCCACAATCTCCAGTATCAATTGCTACTAACAAAAATCCAAAATTTTCCTTTTTATCAAAAATCAATTTTTTCTCAAGATCACCCCATTTCTTTTTGGTCAAAGTAATCGGTTCACCTATCTTCAGTGTCAATGAATGATGCGATCCTTTCTGTACTGATTCACTATCTGATTCTATTATTGTTCCATGAATCTTTAATCTATCAACAACATCGTCAATTGAAACCTTTTCTACACTTAATGCAACTCGTATCTTGATCCTCTCACCTCTGTCTGGTCTAGCAAACTCTTTTTCTTGTCTAATAGCACGCGTAGTATCACCAGTAAGTTTGTCTTCTTTTTTTATGATCCTCCTTAGTACAAAAAGATCGTCAGGTTCCTCTGGTATTAACGATACAGAATTTTCATCAATTTTTTTTGTTATCATTTTAATCTACTTTACATTAGAAAAAGAAAATAAAAAAGGAAAGAGGTTAGTTTGTTAATTCACTAGCCTTGGTGGATTGTTCTCCAGCCTTTTTTCTTAGATAATTTTGAACCCATTCTTGAGTTAAAACTCCAGCTTCTGTTAGATTTACAAGCGTGTTTGTAGAGGCCTCACCAATAACCTTGCCCGTGTTTCGTCTAATTTGGCGCCATTTTAGATTGGTGTTTCCACTCTTTGAAGAGTATATCATGCCTAATACGTCCTTTGCATTAACAAAGGTCATATCACGAATTTTTTTCAAAGTCACTTTGTCTGCAGCCTCCACATAAATGAGACCAGGAGTTGTTTCACGTTCTGGGAATACCTCATAATCCTCAAAGTAGCTTTCAGGAACGAAAGAATTACATGTACTAAGGATTACAAATTTCCTAAAACTCTCAAGCGAACATGTAGCATCTATTGCGACCATCTTGACAAAATTTAGTCATTTGCCTTTTATCAAGCTTCTTGAAAGACTCAATTAGTAATTAGTGAATTTAATACTTGCAGGCGTTGATGACCAAATCCCTTTGATTTGATGAGAAGGATCTTGAGTTCTGAGCCTGCGTTCACAATATCTTTATGCTAAATCTTTGTTTGAATACTCATGAAATCATTTACAGAATATCTAACATTCAACGTTCCATCCAGAAGAGGATTTGTAAACATAACCTCACAGGTTGAAAAGATTGTCCAAAAAAGTGGTATCATGGAGGGTCTTTGTTTGGTAAATGCGATGCATATCACAGCAAGTGTATTTATCAATGATAACGAAAGTGGTCTTCATCACGACTATGAAAAATGGCTTGAAGAATTAGCACCACATGAACCAGTAGATCAATATGAACACAATAAGACAGGAGAAGATAATGCAGACGCTCATTTAAAAAGACAAGTCATGGGTAGGGAAGTCGTTGTAGCTATAACCAATGGTCTACTTGATTTTGGACCATGGGAACAAATATTCTATGGAGAATTCGATGGAAGGAGATCAAAAAGAGTTCTTGTCAAGTTAATTGGAAAATAATTAAGAAAGAGATCCGCGCTTTTGACTTGCTTCAAGATTTGATTTTAGCTTGAAACTTTCCTCATGATTTTGTGGGCCATGATTACACTTTACACATCCTATCTTAAAGCCATTAGAATCACGGACATAGGTTTCACACCCACAGAAACAAGTCATAATGATTTGAAATTCTTACCAAGATATAACTTATTTCAAAATTAATCTTTGCAACACTTTCCACGTGGAATATCATGATCATGGGGACATTTTCTTGGATGTTTTAACATTGTACAAAGAGCGTCAGTAAACTGCTCATTCATATGATGTTCTATTCCACAAACCATCTCTTCATCTATGTCTACTTTGAGAGCACTATCCATCAAAACTTCTAGCAATCTACTATTTCGCATCATGTTAGAACCTACCTGTTCCCCGCTTTTGGTCAGCGAAACACCCGTCTTATTATAATTGACAAGTTTGGATTCGTTTAGCTTTTTTAGCATCTGAACAACACTTGGTTGCCTAACATTTAGCATCTTAGATATTGAACTAATCTTCACAGGATTGCCACTTTCTTTTATGTGCCATATGGCCTTTAGATACATCTCCACATGTTCAGCTTCTGCGGTACCAACAAACAAAACTTCATCTTTCGTAGTTGACAGATTATTTTACCTCACTTTACGTCCTTTGATTCTTTTAATAAGTATTCAAAATACTCACGTGCAAAGCCAGCAAGACCAGAATGATCTGCCCATATAGCTACTGCTTCTGTAGATCCTGAGGTGCCAAGATCCTCTCCAAGTAATATCACCACATACCTTTTATCTGATATTACACCACCGCCAAAGAGTCCCTTCTTTATTTTTACTTTAGCCACTCGTGATAATGCTTTGAGGATTTCTGAATTTGCATCCTCAGAAACTAATATTGTGATGTCAACTCCCCTGTCATGTAATAATCTAAGCTTAGGTAATGCTTCCTTTGCTAAATCCTCTGCAACTTTTGGTATTGCTATCAACACCTCATCTCTACACGAATCTACCATTTCCAAAATTTTAGAAGCAATATTTACCACTCCAGAAAGAACCCAAATGTCAGGTCGTTCACTGGTACCACTCTGCTCATAAAGTGGAGTAAGTTCTTTTAAAATTGTGGATTCGTTGTTTTTGAATTCTACTTCTTGAGCCTGTCTCGTATTTTCTATTGCAGTAGAAGGCGGTTTTGCAAAATATTGTGTTGGTCTTGATTCATCAGAACCAATCCATCCCTTTTCTTCCAATGTACCCAATACTTCGTATATTTTTGAATATGGCACACCAGATTTCTGACTTAGATCTGATGCATTTATCTGACCAGTTTTTAAAAGTGCAGAATACGTCTTTATTTCATAACTTGTGAGACCTATTTTTTCAAGTGCCTTTCGTGCCTTATCTGAAAGACTCATCTATTTTCATTCTTAGCCTTTTGATATATATGTAAACTATGGGCATATTCACGAATCAGGCATTTTGAGTGACGCTTAATCTTACAAAACCTCCGGTGTCTTGTAGGAAATCGATTAAATACTATCTTTGAAAACAAGCGATTAGTATGGAACTAATTCAGATTGCCAACCAGAAGGTACCTACATTAGGTAAAAAATCTACTATTAGATTTACTCAAAGTATATGCCCTGACTGTAACATGATTCTGGATGCAGAGGTCTTTGAAAGAGATGGCAAAGTATTCATGACAAAGACCTGCCCAACACATGGCGAATGTGAAGAGCTATACTTTGGTTCCTATGAAATGTACAAAAAGTTTAGCACTTATTGGATGGACGGAAAGGGTGCTCATGCTCCAAACGTTATGATTGAAAAATGCTCGTGTCCAAACAACTGTGGTCTTTGTTCAAATCACTTGTCCCACAGTGGATTAGCAAACATGATAGTAACTAACAGATGTGATCTAACATGTTGGTATTGTTTCTTCTATGTGAAAAAGGGGCTTGAAGGTGCATACATGTATGAACCATCACAGGATCAAGTAAGAGCAATGATGAAGACTCTGAGGGCAGAAAGACCAATTCCAGGAAACTCGATGCAAATAACTGGTGGTGAACCTATGTTGCGTGAGGATATTGTTGATGTTATTAAAATAATGAAAGAAGAAGGCGTTGATCATATACAGATGAATACAAACGGAATTAGATTTGCTCTGGATCCAGAAGCAATGCGCGAAGTAAGACTAGCTGGTGTTAACAACCTTTACCTGAGTTTTGATGGTGTAACTGCAAGAACAAATCCAAAGAACCATTGGGAAGTTCCATATGCTCTTGAAAGTGCAAGAAAGACTGGTACTACAGTAGTTTTTGTTCCAACAGTTATCAAATCAATCAATGACCACGAATTAGGTGGTATAATCAGATATGCACAAAAGAACTTGGATGTTGTACATGCAGTAAACTTCCAACCAGTCTCACTAACAGGAAGAATGGGCAAAAAAGAACGTGAAAAATATAGAATTACAATTCCTGACTGTATCCAAAGAATTGAGGAACAGACTGGAGCTGAAGTTACAGTAGATGACTGGTTCCCAGTTCCAAGCTGTATGCCATTAACAAACGTCATCGAAGCATTTTCAAGCAAACCAAAATACGAATTATCAATTCACTTTGCATGTGGTGCTGGTACGTACATTTTTGAGGATCAAGAAACAAAGAAGTTTGTACCACTGACCAGATTTGCAGACATTCAAGGAATGTTAGAGCTCTTCGAAGACAAGGCAGAAGAAATCCGTTCTGGCAAGAACAAATACTTTACAATGTTAGAGGTTGTACGAAAACTTTCAAGCTTTGTTGATAAGAAGAAACAGCCAGCTGGTCTTGATTTGGCAAAGATGTTTGGAAACATTTTGATGAAAAGATCATTTGACTCTGTTGGTTCATGGCATGTTAAAGGATTATTCTTGGGAATGATGCACTTCCAAGACAAATACAACGAAGACCTGGAAAGATTACAAAGGTGTGATATTCACTACGTAACACCGGATCTTAGAATAATTCCATTCTGTGCTTTTAATGTAATACCTGAATGGTACAGAGACAGAATCCAAAAGAAATACTCTACTACCGTCGAAGAATGGGAACAAAGAGTAGGAGCAAAACTAGAAGATGGATTGTATCGAGGAATCATGAGACGGGGATCTGGAGATGAACTTGCTGCAGGCTGTGCAAAAAGCCAAATGTTCCATGAAGCATCTCAAGCTTTAGTATAGATCTTTTTGATTCTTTTCTTTTAATTTTTCATGATCTTATAAATTCAAGACCATGATAGTGCATACCATGTTCTTCTTATGAAATCCTTTCTTTTCATACATGCTGAACTGATCCAATAATTTTCAGTTAATTGGATTTAAACAAGTCTTGTTTTTGTGAGATGTATTGGTATAGTTTAGAATTAGATTCATTTGCATATGCACCTCTTCTTGCTGGAACATTGAAATTTTTATATCTGTTCAAATACTTCCAAATTTGTTCCCATCATTATTATGCGAAAATGTCTTTTTATAGCCAGTCATTCTAAATATTTTTTTTATTCTACGACATTGAATATCACTAATAAATTTTCTAATTTCTTTGTCATACAAACTATAATAACCACTTTCTTTAGGTGAGAATGTTAAATAACTATAAAACATGAAAATTGCACCTTTTCTGCCAAGAGGTTTACCATAAAGAAAGTATAAAAAAAATCTACCTATTACAAATAAAGGATGATATCCCAATGTACGCATACTGGCACCAAATTCATAAAAATGATGATCTTTCCCCAATTGTCTTACATGTTTGAATTTAATATTATTGAAAATTTTGTATGTATAACCATGTAGAACTGCTGTAAATAAAACAAGTGATTCATAACCTAATTTTTCTGGATAAAATTGATGATGAATATCAAAGAAAGATGTTCTAACAAATCTACCTGCCCCATGCGGTGCAATATTTTTATAATCACCATAATCACCTGAAGCGATTGCTATTTTGGAATTTACATCCAACATTTTTATTATTTTTTCACAGTATTCATCTTCATAAATTGTATCATCAGTAGCAATCATATGATAATCTGTTTTTACAAGTTTTAATTCATCGGTAAGTTTGATTGCTTTATTCCAATTACTTACTATACGTGTTACATCATATCCAAGATCAGGGTTTGTAATTACATAGAGTCTATCAAAATCACGTTGTAATTTTTCTAAAATCTCTGCTGTTTTATCCTTTGAACCATCATTTATTATAATAATATATTCTGGTTTTTGTGTTTGTCTCTTTAATGAATTAACTGCCTCTTCTATGATATTTTCTGAATCTCTACATGTTAAAATCACAAAATACGTTCCCATAAATCTAACATCTCGAAATAATAAGATAATTTTACCCCATATAGTTTTTCATATTTTTCAAATGAAAGGTAACAGTACTTGTTAATAATTCAAAGTTATTACAATTTATCTAATAGAAATAAATTGATTAATTATTATGGTTTTACAAATAACGGAGAATTATTCATGAAGGAAGAATAAATTTTACTTATCAAGAGAACCTCCCTTGATAAGAATATCTAATTTTTTCTGAATATCATTTAATTTATCAATTTCTTCTGCGGTTAATTTTTCATTTGTTGCAATCTTAAGGATCATCTGTGAAAGCAACAGTTGTAAAGGTACTAATACATCTCTTTGATGCCCTGGAGGCAGTTTGAAATAATATGGATTACTTTCTACGCCAATATCTGCTTCAGAACTGTAAGCTTGACTTTTTTTGAAATGGGCATATCCCATAATAACTAACAATGGTATTCCTATTGCAATCATCACTATTGCATAAATTGAAAACGAAGGAAAAATATATTTTAATTCTGATATTCTTTCAATTGCCAAATAATAAGTCACTACTAATGTGTTTACGGCAGAAAAAATGAAAGCAAAATAGGTTGACCAACCCATTCTAAAATAGAACCAAGCTCTGAAAGGCATGGTTTTTTTATATCTTGATTTCATTTTTACACACTATCCATTGTAAATGGTAGTAATGACCAATTCAACATCATAACCATTTAAGCAAACCTATGGTGATTTCCATCATTGTTTATGATACAAAGATGTACACATAAAAAATTAACGAATCATCATGATGGCATTATGGGCTACGGCTGTATGATGTTGTGAATTATTAAAGAAAAAGAACCAATCAAATTTATGCATAATTCATGAAATATGAACTAAATTCATTTCCAAAATACGAACATTGTATATGTTTTTACATTTTATATTATTAATTGATGTACATACCTGTGTGATTTAAAATACTAAAATTCCAATAATAAACAAAAACTAATTAGTCAATCATAAAAGAAGTTCACATTAGTAATATGATAAAAACCAAAAATGTTGTAGTTGGCTTAGGCAATATAGGCATGCCAATCTTACAAATATTATCTAAAACACAAACTGTAGTTGGGTTTGACACAAACCCAAAACTAATGAACAAAAAGAAATTTGAGAAATTAAAAGAATTAGAAACTTCTGTTCTTCATGTCTGCATACCTTTCACAAACAAATTCATATCAAACGTGGTGTTACTCTATAATCAATTCAAACCAAAATGTATCGTCATTCATAGCACAGTGAGTCCTCACACTACAAAAAAATTACAGCCACTTCTTCCTATCCCAATTATTTACAGTGCAACAAGAGGAGTACACAAAAGAATGCTTTATGATTTGAAACGTTATACAAAATTTTATGCAATAGAACCAAGTGCTCCTCAAGCAAACTGGGCGTCTTCATTATACTCTAACATGATGAAAAAATGTAGAATCAAGACAAAGAAAATGTCCAACCCGCTTACCTTAGAGCTTGCTAAAATAATATGTGACACTTCCTATTATGGCTGGCTCATAAACTATGCCCAGTTTAGTAACATGATTGCTATAAAAAACAAAGTAAACTACGATGAGATGTGGTCTTTTGCAGATGAAATCCACAAATATTTAGGAAACCGACCAAAGATGTTTCCTGGATTTATTGGGGGACATTGTGTAATACCAAATCTTGATTTTATAAAAGATGATACTCTTAATCTCATTAGAGAAATTAATTCAGACTATGCAAAGATTCTAAAAAAGCGGAAAGTACAGGGGAAGAAGTATTGAAACCACAAACCAAGACTCCTAGTCTTAGGACCATTGAATGGAAAAACAACACTGTAGTAATGATAGACCAAACAAAATTACCAAATAAGCTTGTCTTTGTAAAATACACTGATTACAAAGATGTGGCAAACGCAATCAAAACTCTAGTGATCAGAGGTGCTCCAGCTATAGGAGTTTCAGGTGCTTTTGGATTAGCTTTGGCTGCACTACAAAGCAAAGAAAAAACAAAAGAAAAACTAATAGAAGATCTTGAAAAGGCAAGAAAGATCCTTCTTGAAACTAGGCCAACTGCCATAAATCTTGCATGGGGCCTTGATAAAATAATGAAAGTTGCAAATGAATCCAATGATGTTTCTGAAATAAAAAAATCAATAGTTCAAACTGCAAAAAAAATGGCAGAAGAAGACATAGAGACTAACATGAAGATGGGGAAATATGGTTCCGCTTTGTTTTCAAACAACGATACAATAATGACTCATTGTAATGCTGGTGCACTTGCTACAGTTGGATACGGAACGGCTCTAGGAGTTATACGTGCAACAAAAGAAAATGGCAAAAAGATCAAGGTCATAGCTACTGAAACAAGACCGGTAATGCAAGGTTCAAGGCTTACTGCATTTGAGTTAAAACATGATGGAATTGATGTCAGTCTAATCCCTGATACTGCAGTAGGATATGTCATGTCAAAAGGACTTGTTAACAAAGTTATCGTTGGGGCTGACAGAATCTTACGTACAGGTCACGTTTATAACAAAATAGGAACATATCAAGTAGCTATGATGGCAAAACAACACAACATACCATTCTATGTGGCTGCTCCCCTCTCAACTTTTGATCTAAAAAGTAATCCTGAAGACGTAATCATTGAACAAAGAAAAGCAACTGAGGTAACACAAATAGGAGATAGAAAAACTGCTCCTGATGATATAGTCGTTATAAATCCCGCTTTTGATATGACCCCTCCTGAATTAATCACCGGAATTATAACAGAAGCGGGAATTGCAAAACAACCATTTGAAGAATCCATCAAAAAATTATTCGAGTCAAGGCTGTAAGGTATTTATTTCATACATGAATGAACTCATTTATGAGTACAGTGACTTCACAACAAATTCTAGAATCTTTAAAACAATGTATGGACCCTGAAATCCCAATCAATGTTGTAGACATGGGATTAATTTACGGAGTTAATGTAAGTGCTGATAATAAAGTAAATATTAAAATGACTATGACAACACGCGGTTGTCCTTTACATGATACATTAGTCAGTGATGTAAAAAGATACGTTAACAAAGTTCCTGGAGTGAATGGCATTAATGTTGAAATAGTTTGGGAGCCTGTCTGGACTCCAGAAAAAATGTCTGAAGCAGGCAAGAAGCTGATAAACTATGACAAACAAAAAACAATCACACCAATAAATTATGAAACTGCAATGCCACAAGGAATAGGTTCTGTTGTAAAACAAGAAGATGGTTCATTGATATTGATGAATGAACATGAACAGGGATTTATGGTAAACCAAGCAATAATTGATTTTTGGAAATTATGCAATGGACAACGAAGAATAACAGATCTTGTGGATGCATTTGCACAAATGACTGGCCTTCAAAGAGGACAGGTAGAAAAAGAAGTGATACAGCTTATTCAGCAGCTACGTGATGGGGGACTAGTTATGATTGGCGAATCCGAAGTATCTAATGTGCAGTTTAAGAGATGAAATCCCACATTCTCACTAAATTTCTTTAATTTCTATTATTGTTCCCTGTACGGAATCCATTTTAACAATGGCTCTTTTTCCATTAAAGCCAAGGGCGACATACCAGTC
>Ga0247727_10015061_pt1 | contig 12745 bp, 13 predicted proteins | sample WisWelCaveWW1625_FD_202498 | JGI IMG/M metagenome (GOLD analysis project Ga0247727, IMG submission 202498) | Biofilm microbial communities from Wishing Well Cave, Virginia, United States - WW16-25 | ecosystem: Environmental > Aquatic > Deep subsurface > Groundwater > Cave microbial mat | place...
GAGGAGGGACAACGAGGGGAGACCCTCTACGTCGTCTTGTCGGGAGAGGCGAAGGTCGTCCGCGGGCGGCGCACGGTGGCGCGGATGTACCCGGGCGATGTCTTCGGCGAGCTCTCAGCGCTCGACGGCGGGCCGCGAACCGCGAGCATCACCGCCGTCACTCGCGTCGAGGTGCTCCGACTCTTCCGGCACACGCTGATGGGGATGCTGGAGCGGGAGCCGGAGCTGTCGTTCAAGCTTCTGAACGTTATCGTGCGGCGTTTCCGCCAGCAGCGTCACCCCGTGTTCGGCTGAACCGGCACCGGGCTACGGGGAGAGCAGGCCGTCGAGGTCCTCTAGCACGGCAGGATCCAGCAACAGGTCGCCCGCGACGGCGTTCGTTCGAACATGCTCGGCGTTGCGGCTGCCGGCGATGGCGGACGTCACGCCCGGCTGGTGCCAGTTCCAGGCCAAGGCCAGCTCCGCCATCGACACCCCGAGCTTGCCGGCGATCGGGCGGATCTTGTCCACGATGTCGAAAGCGGCGTCCAGGCCCGCCGGGCTGAACGCACCCTCCGAGCGGTCCGCACGCCAGTCCGTCAGCCGTTCCGTGTCCGAGCGCGAGAGCGTGCCGGTCAGCAGCCCGAACCCGAGGGGTCCGTACGCGACGACGCCCGTGCCCAACTCGCCGCACCAGCGGATCAGCTCGCGGTCGTCCAGCGCCACCATCGAGAACTCCTGCTGCAGCGAGTCCACGTGGCGGATCGTCTCGCATCGTTCGATCAGCTCGCGAGAGAAGTTCGAGACACCCAGGAACCGCACCTTGCCGGCGTCTTGGAGCTCCGCCATCGCGCCCCACGATCCCTCGACCGGCACCCCCTGCTCATCCGGCCAGTGCAGCTGGTAGAGGTCGAGGTGATCCATCCCGAGGCGCCGCAGCGAGCCCTCACAGGCTTCCCGGATCTGCTCCGGCCGGAACCCCGTCCCTTCCGGCTGAGGCGCGACCTTGGAGGCGATGAGCACCTGATCGCGCCGACCCTCCACGGCTCGCCCAACGAGCCGCTCGGACTGGCCACTGCCGTAGACCTCCGCCGTGTCGATCCACGAGATCCCCGCATCGAGCGCCGCACGCATGGCATCGATAACCGACTCGTCCGACTCGTTCGGACCCCAAGCGTCGCCCCCCGCCTCCCACGCCCCGAAGCCGATCACCGACAGCTCGGTACCCGACCGACCCAGCTTCTTCGTCTGCATGAGACCGGAATCTACCCAGCAGGCCGGGCGCATGCGCAGGGGCGCAGTAGGCTGGTACTTCGACGGGTCAACGCCCCTCGGAGGCCCGGAGGAAGGAGCAGGCCCCGCCAGGCCAGCAGGGATGACCAAGACCGTCGAACAACGCGAACGCGTGGTCGTGCGCTTCGCCGGCGACTCGGGTGACGGGATGCAGCTCACCGGTGACCGGTTCACGAGCGCCACCGCGGTGCTGGGCAACGACCTCGCTACCCTGCCGGACTTCCCCGCGGAGATCCGGGCACCTGCCGGCACGATGCACGGAGTCAGCGCGTTCCAGATCCAGTTCGCCTCGACCGACATCACGACCCCGGGTGATCACGCGGACGTGCTGGTGGCCATGAACCCGGCGGCGCTCCGGGCTGACCTCGACAAGGTGACATCCGGTGGCACCTTGATCGTGAACGAGGATGCGTTCACCCAGCGGAACCTCGAGAAGGTCGGCTACTCCGGCGATCCGACGACCGACGGGTCGCTCGATGGGTTCCAGGTGTATCGGGTGCCGATGACGAGCCTCACGCTCCGGGCGCTCGAGGAGCTCGGCGTCGGGAAGAAGGAGGCCGATCGCGCGAAGAACATGTTCGCGCTGGGGCTGCTGTCGTGGATGTACGGGCGGCCGCAGGAGACCACGATCGACTGGCTCGAACGGAAGTTCACGACCCAGACACTGATCTACGACGCCAACGTGGCCGCGTTCAAGGCCGGCTACAACTTCGGCGAGACCACGGAGCTGTTCGCCACCTCGTTCCGGGTTGACGCCGCGCCCGCCGCGCCGGGCACCTATCGCAACATCGCCGGTTCGACCGCGATGGCTTGGGGACTGATCGCGGCCTCGCAGCGAAGCAGCCTCCCGATGTTCTACGCGAGCTACCCGATAACCCCGGCCTCCGAGCTGCTGCACGAGCTCTCCCGCCACAAGAACTTCGGCGTGATCACGATCCAGGCCGAGGACGAGATCGCGGCGGCGAACATCGCGCTCGGGGCCGCTTTCGCCGGTCACCTGGGGGTGACCGGCACCAGCGGCCCCGGCATGGACCTGAAGGCCGAGACGCTGGGCCTTGCCGTGATCATGGAGTTGCCGCTCGTGATCGTGGACGTCCAGCGCGCCGGGCCATCGACCGGGATGCCGACCAAGACCGAGCAGGCGGACCTGTTGCTGGCGATGTTCGGGCGTCACGGGGAGTCGCCGATGCCGATCCTGGCGCCGTGCTCTCCGGCCGACTGCTTCCACATCGCCTTCGAAGCCACGCGGATCGCGGTGCGGTATCGGACGCCGGTCATCGTGCTGTCCGACACGTTCCTGTCGAACTCTTCGGAGCCGTGGCTGGTTCCGGACGCCTCCGCGTTGCCGGCGATCGATCCTGCGTTCGCGACGGCGAACGGCAACGGGTTCGAGCCGTACGCCCGCGATGATCGGCTCGCCCGACCCTGGGCGGTGCCGGGGACGCCGGGCTTGGTGCATCGGATCGGCGGCCTGGAGCGTGAGGACGTCACCGGGGACATCAGCTACGAGGCGGAGAACCACGAGCGGATGACGCACATCCGTCGGGACAAGGTGGCTGGGATCGCGGCCGACATCCCTGAGCTCGAAGTTGATGACCCCGACGGCGACGGGGAGCTGCTGGTCCTCGGATGGGGCTCATCGCTGGGCACGATCCGAGCTGCCGTGGGCCGGGTCCGAGGAACAGGCCGGAAGGTCGCATCGGCGCACCTGCGCTATCTCAACCCGTTCCCGCACAACACCGAGGAGGTCCTCAGGCGCTACCCGAAGGTGCTCATCCCCGAGATGAACCTGGGACAACTGGCGATGCTCGTGCGTTCGCGGTTCCTCGTGGACGCTCGCTCGTTCCCCAAGGTTCAGGGGCTGCCGATCTTCACGGAGGAGCTGGAGCGCGCCATCGGGGAGGTGCTCGATGGCTGACGCGGAGCGCGGCGGCGGCGTGGGGACGCTCACGAAGAAGGACTTCACCTCGGACCAGGAGGTCCGCTGGTGCCCCGGATGCGGGGACTACGCGATCCTTTCGGCGGTCCAGGGCTTCATGCCCGAGCTGGGCATCGAGCCGCACAAGACGGTGTTCGTGTCCGGGATCGGCTGCAGCGGGCGGTTCACCTACTACATGGACACGTACGGGATGCACGGCATCCACGGCCGGGCGCCGGCGCTCGCGACCGGGATCGCGGTGGCGAACCCCGAGCTCTCGGTGTGGGTGGTGACCGGCGACGGCGACGGCTTGTCGATCGGTGGCAACCACCTGATCCATGCACTCCGACGGAACGTGAACATCAAGATCCTGCTGTTCAACAACCAGATCTACGGGCTGACGAAGGGTCAGTACTCGCCGACCTCGGAGGAGGGGAAGGTCACGAAGTCGACGCCGTTCGGCTCGGTGGACCATCCGTTCAACCCGATCGCGCTGGCGCTCGGTGCCGAGGCGACGTTCGTGGCGCGCACGATCGACAACGATCGGAAGCACCTGACGGACGTGCTGCGGGCAGCAGCCGCGCACGAGGGAGCTGCCTTCGTCGAGATCTACCAGAACTGCAACGTGTTCAACGACGGAGCATTCGACGTGCTGCGCGAGAAGCAAGAGGGCGTGCACAACCAGATCCGGCTAGAGGACGATCAGCCGGTGATCTTCGATAACGGCGCCCGGTGCGTGGCCGTCGGGGAGAATGGCCGCCCCGTCGTGGCGAACGTGGAGGACACCGATCCCGAGCGCATCATCACCTTCGACGCCCAGGGTCGACCCTCGCTCGCCTTCGCGCTCGCGCACCTGTCCCGAGGGCCGACCGAGCCCACGTGTATCGGGATCTTCCGCGACGTGGAGCGGCCGGTGTATGGCCAGGCTGTCCGGGATCAGCTCCAACGAGCGAGGGAACGGCTCGGCGAGGGCGACATGGCCAAGCTCCTCAGCAGCGGCGACACCTGGACCGTCTCCTAGTTCTCCGCGGGTTCGGGTGGGCGGAAGCGGTCGAGCGCGGCGCGCGACGACCGCTCGACCGCTCGTAGCTCCTCGACAACCCCGGGGAGCTCCGAAAGGAACGCCTCGACGTCGGCCTCTGAGGTGGTCGTTCCCAGGCTCACTCGGAAACCTCCCGTGGACGGCACGCCCACCTGCTCGAGGACCGGGGAGGGGTCCTCGGGTCGGCCGCTGCAGAGTGAACCGGCTCCCAGCCGGAATCCACGGTCGTCCAGCGCCATCATCAACGTCATGGCATCGAGCCCCTCGACGCTGAAGCAAACGAGGTGCGGCGTCCGGTTCGTGGGATGGCCGAGCACCCGGACGCCCGGCACGGTCGCGGCGATCTGCTCCCGAAGCCGCTCGGTCAAGGCCCACTGCTCCGCGGCCCTATCCGCCATGGTCGCGACCGACGCGTCCAGGGCCGCCGCCATCCCCGCGATGCCGAGCGTGTTCTCCATCCCTGAGCGCCGCTTGCGCTCGCGATCGTCGCCACAGGGGTAGGCCGTGACGCCGATCCCGCGGCGCACGAAGAGTGCGCCGACACCGGGCGGCCCGCCGAACTTGTGCGCCGACAGCGAGAGCAGGTCGACCCTGAGCGCTCCAACGTCGACCGGTAGTCGACCAACCGTCTGGCAGGCATCCGTGTGGAACAGCACGCCCGCCTCGCGCGCCAGCCTCGCCGCCTCACCGACCTGCTGGATCGTGCCCAGCTCGTGGTTCGCATGCTGCACGCTGGCCAGCAACGTGCCGGCTCGCCGCACCTCGGTCGCGAAGCGATCGATGTCGACGCGGCCGTATCCGTCGACCGGGACCAGCACGACCTGGAACCCATCGGACTCCAACACGTTGCAGACACCCCCGACGGAGGGGTGCTCGACCGTGCTCACCACGATCCTGGTGCCGAGCTCTCGGATCGCGCGGACACCGCCCCAGATCGCCAGCGCGACCGACTCGGTGCCTCCCGAGGTGAAGACGATCTCGTCAGCCTGCGCCCCGATGTTCTCGGCCACCCTCGCCCTGGCGTCGTCCAGGACGTGGCGGGCCCGCCGCCCCGGCTCGTGGATGTTGAGTGGATCCCCGAACTCGTCTAGAGCCGCCACGACCGCCGCGCGCGCCTCGGGGAGGAGCGGCGTCGCCGAGGCCGCGTCGAGGTACACGTCGCCGGTCATGGGCCGGCAGGCTACCGCGTCCTACGGCGTGGCCGGTTCGCGATCGCGGAGGAACGTCGCCCAGTATCCGAGCCCGGCCAGCACACCGCCTGCGAGCGGTCCAACGATGTAGACGTACCAGTCGTTCCACAGCCCGCCTGCGACCGCCGGCCCGAACCACCTCGCGGGGTTCATCGCGGCCCCGGTGTACGGCCCGAACGCCAGGATGTCGAACGCGATCACGAGCCCGATCGTGAGCCCGGCCGTCTTGCCGAAGGGCCCGCGATCGTCCACGGCGGTGCCGAAAACCGCCCAGACCAGGAAGAACGTCGTGACGGCCTCGATGATGATGGCCCGTCCGATCTCCACGCCCTGGGCGACCTGGGGGGCTCCGGCTGCCGCCTGCGAGAACACCCGATGATCGTCCACGAGGTACTTCAACAAGAACGCCCCCGCCACCGCGGCCACGAGTTGGACGACGATGTAGGCCACAGTGCGGGCGCTGGGGAGCCTGCCCGTCACCCACAGGGCTACTGCGACCGCCGGGTTGAACACGCCCCCAGACGTGTGACCCGCGATCGACACCATGATGGCCAGCACCAGTCCGTGGGCAAGGGCGACCCCCACGAGGTCGAGGTCGCCGATGGAATTGAGTACGACCGCCCCGGCGCCGATGAGGATCAGCGCGAACGTTCCCACGAACTCAGCGACGAGCGCCTTCCCTGTCGTCTCCACATCCCCCTCCTCGTCATGCGAGATCCCGGAGCCCGAGGCTCGCGGGGCGCCGCGAGCGTATCCGAGGGTGCGCGAGCGGGCAAAGAGCGGCCGCGGGGGGGTAGTAGCATGCCCGCGATGGACGTCTTGCTCGTCTCCCCGGATGAGCGATCACGGGAGTTGATGGCGCTCAGCGTTCGCTCGATCGAGCGACGCATCGGCAGCGAGCTGCGGTTCCGAGCCGCGGCGAACGGGGAGCTGGGGATCCGGGCGGCCCTTCGCGACCGACCGGATGTCATCGTTGCCGACGAGTTCGCATCGCGAGCGGGGGCGTTCGCCCTGGCCAAGAGCCTGCGGGACGACGCCGAGCCGTTCACCGGCATCATCATCATCCTGCTGGAGCGCAAGCACGATGCGTGGCTGGCGCGTTGGTCGGGCGCCGACGCGTGGTTCGTCAAGCCGGTGGATCCGTTCGAGCTGGCCGACCGGTTGTTGGAGATCGTGAGCGAGAAGGAGATCGCGTGAAGATACGGGGCACGTGCAAGCGGGACGACCGGGACTTCCTGGTCGAACAGGTCGTGGCCGGGGGCGGGAAGTGTCCCTGGGACGGCGAGCCGTTCAACGCCGACTACGCCGCGACGCTGGTGAACGCCTTGCGTGAGGCCGATGAAGCCGGGTCGCGGCTGGAGCAGGCGCTGGAGCAGGTGGCGGCGCTGCGCCCGGACTTCACCCTTCACGAGGGAACCGTGTTGGGGGGCTTGCGGACGCAGCTCGCGAAGCTCGAGCGCAACCTCGTCCAGCAGGGGTGAGCGTGGGGGACAACGGCTTCCGGGTGGTGGTGCGCGAGGACCCGCACGGGTGGCGGGTGACCATCGTCGGGCCAGATGGCGGGATGCTGTCGGAGCGCGCATGCCGGGACGGCGCGGAGGCCCGCACGTACGCATCGACCGTGCGCCAGCACATCTACTGGCTCTCCGAAGAGAAGCTGCGGTCCTACTACGGAGCGGAGGGATAGGCATGGGATTCAACGCGATGCAGCCGGGCAAGGTGAAGAAAGGCGACCTCATCATGCTCGGCATCGGGCTCCTCGTGTTGATCGCGCTGGTCGTCTGGGCCCTCGCGTGAGCTCAGGCGTTCCCGCCGACCTCGACTTCTGTTACCTGACCACCTCCGGTCGGATCACCGGCCGGCCTCCCGGATCGAGATCTGGTTCGCGCTGCACGAAGGAACGGTGTACCTCTTGTCGGGCGGAGGAGACCGCAGCGACTGGGTCCGCAACCTGATGGTCTCGCCCGACGTTGTGGTCGAGATCGGCGACTCGAAGCGAACAACAAAGGCACGCGTGATCGAAGATCCCGACGAGGACGCGTTGGCGCGTCGTCTGCTGCTGGTGAAGTACCGCCCTCGCGATGGCGGCGACTTGAACGGATGGGGGAGCGTGGCGTTGCCAGTCGCGGTCGATCGGGCCTGACCCCGGGCGCTATTCCGCCTCCTCGAAGCCGATCGAGAACATCTGCTCGAGATCGTGCCTCGAGTACACCTGGAAGGCGATCAGCGTCTCCGTGCGTTCGACACCCTCGACCTTGGCGATGCCGCCGGGGATGACGACGGCGAGGTGATCGTGCTCGGCGACGCGAACGATGGCGACGAGGTCGAACTCCCCCGCGACCGAATACACCTCCGACACACCCTCGATGTCTGCGATCGCCTTGCCCGCCTCCGGGATGGCATCGATCTCGCACTGGATCAGCACGACCGCGTGCACGCTCACGTTGACTCCTTCCTCAGGGCCGTTCGAGCACAACGGCCAGGCCCTGGCCGCCGCTGATGCAGAGGGTGGCGAGGCCGAGCGCCGCTCCGCGCGAGCGCATCTCGTACGCGAGCGCAAGGACGATACGTGCGCCGCTCATGCCGATCGGGTGTCCGAGCGAGATGCCTCCGCCGTTGACGTTCAGCTTCTCCCGATCGAGCTTGAGCTCCCGTTCACAGGCGATGACCTGGGCGGCGAACGCCTCGTTGATCTCGACCAGGTCGATGTCGGCCAGGCTCAGGCCGGCCTTCTCGAGCACCTTCTGGGTGGCCGGAACAGGTCCGATGCCCATGATCTCCGGCGGCACGCCGGCCCACGACGTCGCCACGATCCGCGCGAGGGGCTCGCGTCCCTCCGCCCGGGCGCGCGGCTCGCTCATCAAGACCATCGCGGCGCCTCCGTCGGTGATGCCGCTCGAGTTGCCGGCGGTCACCGAGCCGCCCTCCCGGAAGACCGGGGCGAGCCTCCCGAGACCCTCCATCGTTGCGTCGGGTCTGGGATGTTCGTCCTCGGAAACCATCGCCATATTCAGGCCGATCGTCGCCTCGACCGTGAACATCTCCGCAGCTCGATGGGCCGCCCCCGACGCGGCCTTCGATTGGGATCCCAGCGCGAATCCGTCCTGCTCCTCACGCGAGATGTCGTAGCGGTCCACGAGGTTCTCCGCCGTTTCGCCCATGATCAAGCCGCACAGCGGATCCAGCAGGCCGTCGCGGTACATCGCGTCGACAGCCTCGGCGTTCCCCAGGCGGTAGCCGCGGCGCATGTTCGGGAGCAGGTACGGCACCTGTGTCATGTTCTCCATGCCGCCGACGAGGACGACTTCCGAGTCGCCGAGCGCGATCTGTTGGGCGCCGAGCTGGACCGCCTTCATACCGGAGCCGCACGCGATGTTGACGTTGAACGCGGAAACCTCTTCAGGCACGCCCGCTCCGATGCTCACCTGGCGTCCGGTGTTCGGGCCGTTGCCCGCCTGTCTGGCGTGTCCGAAGATCGTCTGGTCGATCTGATCCCGCGCGATCTGCGAGCGACGCATCGCCTCCTCGGCAGACAGCACACCCAAGCGCACCGCCGGCGTCTCGGCGAACGACCCCAGGAACGTGCCGATAGGCGTCCGTGCACCCTCCAGGATGACCGCCGTGTCCACGCGGCCAGTGTACGGCGGGGTGTCGGCTGGTCTCGGTCGCACGTCGCGCCGACTCCTCACCGACCTAGATCGTGAAGGTCTTGCCCTTCTTCGCCGGCAGGTAGATCGCGTTGCCCGCGTATCGCGCCACGCACTTGTACGTGCCCTTCGGGCCCTTCGCGAACGACGCGGTGTAGAGACCTTCGTTCAGCCCGTCGCCATCGCGGTCCATCAGGCCCTGGAGGGGGGCCGTCTTGCGGCCGACACGCTTGAAGACACCGTTCACCTTCCGGAAGAGCGTGACCTTCACCTTCATGCCGCTGACAGCCGGCTCCAAACGGCCCTTGGCCTTGACCAGCGATGGCGTCTTCACGACCTTGAGGGTGATCACGGTCGGGGTCTTGTCGTCGTCGAAGATCGTTCCTGTGCCGATCGCGTCGGCGAGTGTCGCGTCCACCGGGTTCGAAAGTGTGACCGACACCGTCTCGGCCGGCTCGTCGACGGCGTCGCCCGTCACCGACACCTGGATGGTCTGCGACGTCTGGGCCGGTCCCAACGTCAACGTCCCGCCGATGGCCGTGTAGTCCGCCCCGGCTGCGGCCGTGCCGTCGACGGTCGCCCAGCCGATCACTGCGTCGACCTCGGTAGCCCCGGTCTCGGTGACCGTGAAGGTAGCGGTCGCGTCGGAGCCCGTCTTCTCGGTGACATCGACGTCGTCGATCGCGAGCGTCGGCGCGGCGTCGTCGTTCGCGATCGAGCCGGTGCCCGATCCGTCTTGGGTCAGCCCGTTCGTGATGTTGGACAGATCGAGGGTGTAGTCCTCATCATACTCGTAGGCGACGTCGTCCGTGATGGGAACGACCACCGGCTCGCTCGTGTCACCAGGCGCGAACGTCGTCGTGCCGGACATCGAGGTGAAGTCGGATCCACCGGAGGCCGTGCCGTCCGCGGTCGAGTGGTCGACCGTGACCGGGAGCGCGTTGGGCATCGAGAGCGTGATCGTGAACGTCGCGGTGCCGGCCGCCTCCGAGACCGTCACGTCGTCCACGCTCGCGAGCGACACGTCCTCGTCGTTCTGGATCGTGCCCACGCCCTGGGCGTCGGCGATCGTGGCGTTCGAAGGGTTCGATAGGTTCACGCGGAAGGTCTCGTGGATCTCGTCGACCAGGTCGCCGTTCACCGTGACGTCGATGGTCTTCGTCGCGTCGCCCGGCGTGAACGAGAGTGTGCCCGAGGTCGCGACGTAGTCGAGGGTCGCCGTGGCGGTCGCATCAGCCGTCACGTGGTCGACCGACGCCGCCAGCGCCGTGGCTCCGCTCTTCGTGACAGTGAACGTCGCGGTGGTCGTCCCCGCGTCGCCCTCGGCGATGGTGACATCGTCGATCGAGAAGGTCGGGGCCGCGTCGTCGTTCGTGACGGTGCCGGCGCCCGACCCGTCCTGGATCAACCCGTTCGTGATGTTGAACAACTCCAGCGTGAGGCCCTCGTCGTTCTCGTACACGGCATCGTTGGTGATCGGGACGAGGACGAGCTCGCCGGTGTCGCCTGGCGCGAACGTCGTCGTCCCAGAGACCGACGTGTAGTCGGATCCTGCCGCGGCCGTGCCGTCCGCGGTCGCGTGGTCGACCGTCACCGGCTGCGTGCTCTGTTTCGACAGTGCGATCGTGAACGTCACCGTGCCGGCCGCCTCGGAGACGGTCACGTCGTTCACACTGGCGAGCGGCACGTCCTCGTCGTTCTGGATCGTGCCGGTGCCCTGGCCGTCGGCGATCGTGGCGTTGGTCGCGTTCGACAGGTCCACGCGGAAGGTCTCGCTGGCCTCTGCGAGGACGTCGCCGTTCACCGTGACTTGGATCGTTCGGGTCGCGTCGGCAGCTGAGAACGAGAGCGTGCCCAAGGTGGCGACATAGTCGGATCCGGCGGTCGCGGTCACATCGGTGGTCGCGAGATCCACCGATGCGGGAAGGGCCGTCGAACCGCTCTTGGTAACGGTGAACGTGGCGGTCGTCGTGCCAGTGTCTCCCTCCGAGACCGTGACGTCGTCGATCGAGAAGGTCGGAGCCGGGTCATCGTTCGAGATCGTCGCCTGTCCCTGGGGATCCCTGAGCTCGCCAATGGACGGGTTCGACAGGTTCACCAGGAACGCCTCTGGGGGCTCGTGGGTAGCGTCGTTCAGGATCGGCACCGTCACCGTCCCGCACTTGCATCCGCCCTTCACGAGCGTGACCGTGCCGTTCGACGCTGTGTAGTCAGCCCCCGCAACAGCTGTGCCGTTCACGGTCGAGTAGTCGACGGTGATGCTCGCGTTGGGGCCCGAGTAGGCGACGCTCAGCGCTGCGGCCCCCCCGTTCTCCGCCACGGTGACGTCCGAGATGGAGATGCGGCGGGCCGGCACCGCGTGGGCGGCACCGGGCAGCGCGGCAACGACAACCGCGGCTGCAAGGCCGATGCCGATCGCTCGTCGGATGGTTGACGCCAAGGCCTTCACCACAACCGTCACGGATCCTCCTGGACTTCCACACGGGCACACGTCGCTCGCGCGATAGTGAGGATGTCGGTCGCTCCGGGGACACGCCCGATACGTCCGATGGGGTCATTGCGGCTACCAGGATCGAGGCGGTTTCGCTACCCGGATCCGGGTAAGAGGTCAGCGCTCGATCTTGTGCCGTGCAGGGCCAGCTCGCGCCGCGAATCCTCCGGAGGACCCGCGCGATGTCGCCGCCGCCGTCGACCGGTGGTCTCGAGGTCCACGATGCAGAACGTGACCTCTGCCAGGGGCACGGCCTGCTCGAGCGAGGCCTGGAGCGGTTCCCACACCCACCGATCGTGACGCGGGGTACGACACGGCGGAGGCGAGCGTCGCTCGCGTGGGGGGGGTTCAGGCGACGCGTCGCTGGAGCCGGCGGCGTTGCTGCTCGGTGGTACCGCCCCACACGCCGTACCGTTCGCCGTTCCTGAGCGCCCACGCCAGGCACTCCTCGCGGATCCGGCAGCTCCCGCAGTAGGTGAGGGCGGGCCCGGCTTCCTCTTCGGAGATGGGGAAGAAGACGTCTGGTTCGATCCCGAAGCAGGCGGCGCGGTCCTGCCAGTGGTCGGGTGGCGACGGGTTGGGAGGCAACGATCGAAGGTCGACGTCAGGGAACCGCTCGATCCTCAACCGCTCCCCCTCCCCCTCGGGTGGCCAGGGCCGCCGGCCCCAGTGTCCGATTCATAACAAACGGAGGTCGCCCGAGGGAAGGGGGTGGAGGCAGGTTTTCCACACCCGCCAGGTGGAGGACAGGAAATGACCCGTTCGGACTAGTCCGCACTTGCTACGGAGGTCAGCGGGACGCCCGCGTCGGTAAAGAGCGCCTCGTCGACGGCTCGCCAGCCGACCCGCGCAAGCGCCGTCCACCCCTCACCGGTGTCCTTGGCGACGCTGGTGAGGGATCCGACCGGAAGCCCGCCGGCCAGAACGCGCTCGTTCGCTCGAAGCGGTTGGCCGGCGTGAACGTGAACGAGGGCGCTGGTGGGATGCCCCATGTTCCTCACACGAGCAACGGACTCCTGGCCGAGGAAGCAACCCTTGCTCGCGTCGATGGTCCACTCGAGGCCCACGTCGGCCGGGAGGGAGTCCGTGCCGAAGTCGACCAGCATCCGGGCGATGCCCTTGCGGATCCGCCAGATGTCGAGTGCGGTTCCGGAGGCTTCCGCGAGCCCGGGGGCTGCAAGCTCC
>Ga0247727_10015062_pt1 | contig 12745 bp, 7 predicted proteins | sample WisWelCaveWW1625_FD_202498 | JGI IMG/M metagenome (GOLD analysis project Ga0247727, IMG submission 202498) | Biofilm microbial communities from Wishing Well Cave, Virginia, United States - WW16-25 | ecosystem: Environmental > Aquatic > Deep subsurface > Groundwater > Cave microbial mat | place...
AGGAAAAAATAAAGCAGATCATTCAGGAAGAATATTTGAGGCACAACTATCTCAAGACGGCAAACGAACTAGACGCTCCCGAGAAGCAATACTTTGAAAAAATATCAAACCTGGAGGCCAGCCAGGCACAATATGAGAGCGCATTAAAGAATTTATCCTTTTATCTGAGCCGTCATTTTAACCAAAAAGCGATCCTGCTGATCGACGAATATGATACACCCATACAAGCCGGCTATATCAACGGCTACTACGCAAAAGTCGTGGGCTTCATGCGCAACCTTCTCAGCGGCGGCTTGAAAGACAATACGAATCTGGAGAAGGGCGTGCTCACCGGCATCATGCGCGTTGCGCAGGAATCGATTTTCTCCGGCCTGAATAATCCGGGCGTTTTTACTTTACTGCGCCCCGAATTTTCGACGGCCTTTGGCCTGACGGAGGCGGAATTGGAACAAGCCCTGAAAGATTTTAATTTGGAAGACCGTACCGCGAATGTCAGGGACTGGTACAACGGCTATGTTTTCGGCGGTCGCATCGTTTATAATCCGTGGTCGATCATCAATTACCTCAACAGCGCCGATAAACGATTTCGTCCCTATTGGCTGCACACGTCCGACAATGCGATTGTGGAAAAGCTTTTAACCCGGGGCGGAAAAGAACTGAAACGGGAATTGGAAAACTTGCTTGCCGGCGAAAGTGTTGAAAAGCGCGTTGAAGAGAATATCGTGTTTGGCGACATTGAAAAAAATGACAATTTGCTGTGGAGTTTTTTGCTGTTCGGCGGCTACTTGAAGTATGAGTCCCTGCGGCCGGATGATTTTGACCCGGCGAAGATTTGGTGCCGGCTGGTCATTCCCAATCTGGAAGTTCGCAGCAGTTATATCGACATCGTGCAAAAGTGGTTTTCAAGCCGGCTTGAGAACGACAAGCTGGAGGTGCTGCTCCGGGCGTTGCTCGGGGGAGAGATGGAAACCTTTGAGGATCTTCTGGCCGAATTTGTGGAAAACAGTTTCAGCTTTTGGGATGCCGGCGGGCGCGACGCCGAAAAGGTTTATCAGGCTTTTGTCATCGGTTTGCTGGTCCGGCTTTCCGGGGAGTATGAAGTGAAGAGTAACCAGGAATCGGGCTTTGGCCGGTACGACGTGATGCTGATTCCGAAGAACCCTCAAATCACCGGGACGGGAATCATCATCGAATTTAAAAAAGTGAACACGAAGCGCGGTGAAACCAAAGACCGCGCGATTGCCCAGGCTTTTCAGCAGATTGAGGAGAAAAATTATGCCGGCGCGCTAGCGGCGCGGGGCGTGCAACGAATTCGCAAGCTCGCGATCGTGTTCAAAGGCAAACAGGTGTGGGTGAAGGAGCAGAACGCATAGCGCAATACAGAAAATGCCCGGTTGTTTTTTCTTGTATCGCGGTGGGTAGATGTTTATATTGAGTAGGCCTGCAAAAATTCGATTATCTTTATTCGGAGCGTAATATGCAATACACCGTCTTAATTCAACCAAGCCGCGATGGAGGCTTCACCGCCTTTGTACCGACGTTGCCGGGCTGCCGAAGTCAAGGAACAACTGAAGACGAAGTCATTGATAAAATTCGCACGGCCATCGCCGAAGAACTAAAGCACACTAAAATTGTTCACGTTGACGTCAAGGAAAATGGCGCCGTGCCTAAGAATCCATGGGATTCGATGATTGGGATATTCGAAAATAACCCTATTTTTGATGAGGTTGAAAAAGAAATCAAGAAGGAGCGCGAAAGGGAGCGCAAGCGAATTGGGTATAAACGCAGCAAACGATAATGGATACACAGCTTCGTATTCTTGATACCGACACCTTGAGTTTAGTCCAGCGACGCCATGCAATCGTTATGAGCCGCTTGGAATCGCTGCCGAGAAGCCAGGTTGCAACCACCATCGTTACAGTCGAGGAGCAAATGCGTGGCTGGGTTGCAAGAATCAAGAAAGAGAAAAGATTAGAACGCTTGATTCTAACATATAAGAATTTTCAGACTGTAGTTCTTGCTTACAGCCAAGTGCCCATTTTGCCATTCGACGATAAAGCCGTATATCATTTTCAAAATCTCCGCTATCTTCAAACTCGCCTCGGTCTGCGCGATGTGCGCATTGCCTCTATCGCTCTGGCAGTCAATGCGTTCTCGTGACCGCCAACGTTCGTCATTTTCGCCACGTTCCCGGATTGACTATTGATGATTGGACGGCATCGCCCGCTTAAAAATCCAACCTCGCCACCACCCGCACCTCCTCCGGCGAAGCCAGCACGCCGAATTGCGGGACGTTAAGCTCCCCTCTCTCCTTCTCATTTTGCGATGAATTCCTGTGCGCGACCCAGGCCGCGTGAATGCCGCTGACAATATGATTCGCGATCACGCCGGCGGCAACCAGCTCGGCGCGGGCAAAGGCTTTGTCGCTGCGTTTACGCATGTTGAAAAATTTCTGCCGATTGGCGTCGGTATCCCAGCGCCAGAAATGCGTGGCCGGATCATACAACCCTTCCACGTCGCGGCGGCGCAGGCGAGCCTGATTGTATTCCTCGACGCTGATAAAATTTCCCAGCTCCACAAAAAACTGATCGTCTTTGCCGGAAATTTGCGCGCCCGCATGGCTTGCCGAAAAAACTTTATAATCGTTTTTCTGCCAGCCGCCATAAATTTCAAGCGCCGTAAAGCCGCTCCAGAGCAAAACCTCCGCGACAAAAAAATTCCGCGCCGCCGTCTTCGCGCCGCCGCGCCGCTGTCCCCAGCCGGGAATCAGCAGCGACCGCATAAATGCGCCGCCGATCGTCGGCGTTTTCGCTTCGCTGGCTGGTGAAGATGGGTTCTGGGTTAAGGAGTCGTTCAAGAGCAATTTAGAAAAACCGCGCGTGTTGCTCGAATAAGAATTTTCCTGCGTAGACGCTGCGACAGGCAATAAAATTAAAAAAGATAAAAAGAGGGAAGGTATCTTCATATTAGCAGTCGATTTTAAAATTTGCTTCTGCAATCCCTGGAATTTTTTATAATCCGTTGGCCGCTTCTCATCCGTTGGTGAATGCTGCACGTCTTTTCGACACCAGCATCAAGGATCAAGGATTAAGCCTCCAGCCCTTACCAGCTCATCCGCAAACTCAACGCCGGCAGCAGTTCGTCATGGTACCTTTGCATCTCCAGACCCATCGTCGCTTTCGCCTGCTCGCGATTGAAACGATACGTTGAATACGCGGCCTCAAACATGCTGAACACGTGATTGATCAATATCGCGGATGCGCCGTACGTGGCAATTTTAAACTGATCGTTGGCCTTCTTGCGCATTTTAGTATACGCCTCCCGATTCGCCGAATCACGGCCCAGCTCGACATTGGTATCGTCCCAGCCGAAATTGAACTGATCATATTTGCCGATGTTTTCGTAATAGGTTTGATTTTTTTCTTCCGGCAAAAAATGGCTGAAATGATCGCGCTCCCAGCGCCGCAGCGATTTCAAATCGTCGCGCCGGCAATTGTAAGCGGCGCTGTGCTGGTCGCGTTGACACATCGCAAAAATAGAATCCCAGTATTCCTCTTCGCTCCAATGGGCGTCGGCATAACGCTCAAAGACGCCTTCCTGCTCGTTGCCACGTTGCGTGTAAATCGCATTGATCGCGATGGCGCCGGCTTCGATGCCGACAAAGGCAAGGCCCTTTAACCAGGATTTGTTGTAAAATTGGCCGGTACCGGGAATCACCGCGGAGAAGAGCATCGCTTTGCCGGGGGAGCGTTCCTGTGGTTTCGCTGACGTCGTGTTGAGTGAATCCGTAAAGTGACGCGAAGGATATTCCGCTAACGTCAGGGGCGCGTCCTGATTGTGGTGCAGGACGGCGCGTGAAAAATTGGGGGCTTGCGCCAGCGCCGCGAGCGGCAGGCCGATCAAAAAAAAGGCGGTGAATAATTCTGATTTCATAGGCAAAAACTCAAGAGCTTTAAATTTCACTCATCCAAAAATCCGAACGCCAGGCCGAAATAATAGCGCCATTCCTGGCCGTAAGTCACGTCGCGATATTTGAATTTGTCAAAACCGTACGCGGCGTTGAAAAAAATCTGCGTGGGAAAAACATAGAACGACGACAGGTTCATGCGCATCTGCAAATTAATACTATCATGAAGTTTTTGGCGCATGCCGGCCGTTTTCATAAACGCGCCGCCGTAATCGTACGACACGCCGAGGTAAATTTTATCAAAATACAGGTGCAACAGCGACAAATCCATATGCCGGAAAACAGGCACGCGCAACGTCGCGCGCCCGAGCGCCAGATAGCGGCCTTCCATGCTGTAATAAGGATAGCCGCGCACGCCGGGCAAGCCGCCGGCATGAAAGTAAAAGAAGTTGTCGACGTCCGGCGTGAGCAAGCCGCCGCGGCCGTACAGCGTCAACCCGGCACGGCCGGGCAAGCCGAAATGCTCGGTCCAATCAAGCTCAACACGGTGCAAATGGTGTGGCTCGTAAACTTCGACAAAGCTGCCGTAATCCGAAAGCTTGACCCCTTGAATAAAGTCGTTGTATTCGCGATCATAACGCAAGCGCACTTCACGGCCGGCGCGGGGATTGATCTCGCCATCCACGGCCCGCTGCGATTGCTTGTAGAGATGTTCAAACGAAATAATCTTGCCGATATAGTAAGTGGTTCCCTGGCTTCCCTTAATGCCGCCCACTCGAAAGCTGGCTTTGGCATCATAACGATTATAAATGAAGCTCAACTTGGAGTGGTGGTGGGCATTGCGACTGCTGCGCACGCCAACCTCGGCTTGCAACAGATTGTAGCGGTAATCCAGCCTTCCCAAATCAATTTCGAAGATGGCAGGGTCATAAATCGTCGTGTGAAAAACCTGATTGTAAACTTCGAGAAACAAATTGGGGCCGAATTTTTTATAGTCCAACAGCAGAAAGGCGTCATAATCTTTCATGCGATTCATGGCGGCGCCGCCAATGAAATTGATTTTGTCCAGCACGTCGCCGGAAAAAAAATAGCCGCCGAGCTTCGTCGTGCCGTAATCAAACGCGACGCGCGGCAAAAACGACACCGCCGTGTAATGGCCGCGGTAGGGCTTGGCTTGATAATCGGGAATCTTGCTGTCATCGTAAGCCGTGTGCTTGATGCCGCTGACGTCGAGATTGGCGAGCTGGCCGTTGCCATTGCGCGACGCGAGTTTCACGGCGTCATCTTTGTAAGTGAGATAGCGCGTCTGTTCGGCCGGCAACGGTTCAGGATTTTTGAGATGTGCGATCTTATAGCCTTCGGCCACAAACGTGCTGAACACCAACTCGCCGTTGGCATTGACAGACGGCATGAACGCGCCGCCGATGACATTCGTCAAGGGCGCAGTTTGCCGGCTCGCGAGCTCAAGCTCATAAATATTAAAAATCCCGCTTTCATCCCAACTGAAATAAATTTTTTTGCCGTCGGCGCTGAACACCGCGTCACGGCGATCCGTGGCATGATCGCCGTTGCTCGCCGCGTCCGCGAAAACCGGCGCCATCTCGTTCGTGGCCAAATCAAAAAAATAAAGCTCGCGGCCGCGGCGCAGCGAATGCGAAAATAAAATCCTATTGCCGTCCGGCGCCCATTGCGGCGTAAAAACCTGTTCTTGATTTTTGTAAGCCGTGAGCATTTTAAGCTGCTTCTTCGCGAGATCGTACACCGCGAGATTTTGCGTGCCGTCGCCGTTCACCACACAGACGATGGACTTGCCGTCCGGCGACCAACTCGGGCTGTGTACGCGCGCCGCTTCCGTCAAACGTTTTTCTTGGCGCGCTTTCAAATCGTAGAGAAAAAGATCATAAAACACGGAATGCCCGGGATTGTTCTCGGATTTGCGCGCATAAACCATTTGCTTGCCGTCGGACGACCATGAATAGGAATAATGCACGCCGCTTTTGATCGCTTTCATTCGACCGCTGGCCTGATCGCGCACCACCAGCACGGTTTGGCCGAGATAATCCGCGCCTTCGTTGGTGAGAAATGCGACCACCTTGCCGTCCGGCGACCAGCGCGGAAAGAAATTCGCCGTGCCTTTCGGTTGCAACAGCTCGCCTTCGATTTTATGCGCTTGAATATCGCGCAACTGCGCCGCATATTTTTCTTCGAGATATTTTTTCCAGTCGCGATACAGCTCCGAACCGCTTTTGCCGGTGGCTTTGTCAATCGCGCTGTCAAAAGAAAAGCGCAACAGACTGCGCATGTTGTTGGAAATCTTTTTCAGCGCCTCGAGACCGTAGCGCTCGGCGATGTAGCCGGAAAAAGAATAGCCCTGATTGTAAACCCGCTCGCTGCCGATGCTGTTTTTGCCAAAGGAATTCATTTCGGAATAGGTGAGCATCTTGCCTTCGACTACGGCGGTGCGCAGCATCATATCGCGGTGCGAATCCCACAGATCATATTGCAATTCCGGCAGTTGATATTGCGCCACGCCTTCAGCGAACCACGGCGGCACGGTGGTGAAGGGAATCGGATAAGAGATGATGCGATTGGGATAACCGAGAAGAACGTCTTCGCGCTTCTCTTTTTCGTAGCCGATATTTTGCAAATAAAGCGCGGGAATATGCCGCGTAATTTTGCGCGAAGCGCCGAGCGAGATCATGTGGGTAAATTCGTGCGTGATCACATTGCGCAGCCAGTTGTGCGTGCCGCGCAATTCGAAGTCCAGCGCGCTCGCCCAGATTTCAACTTTGTTGTCGAGATAATACGCCGCGCCGTTGGAGAGATCGTCGTAATCTTTGATGACAAAATGAATCCTGCCGTCCGGCACGTAACCGTAAAGCGCGGTGATCGGCGTGAAAACGTCTTCCGCAATCTTCGCGGTTAATTTCGCCGTCTGCTCCGCGCCATTGTGAAAATGCACGTAAAAATGCGGCGTTTCGATCGTGCGCCATTTGAGCTCGGGATGGGTGAACTCCGGCTCGTCCTGGGCGCGCGTGACACTTGCCAACAATAACGTCGCGAGCATCAGCAGATTGGAAGAATTTTTTTTAATGCGTTGAAGGCAATTCATTATTGCATAACTCCGAAAACTCTAACGACCGCAAAAATTGTGTAGCGCAGGCATCTTGTCTGCCTGGCTTGCCCCGCCGCGGCGGGGAAAGTCTGCGCTACGCTTCTTCTTAAAAAGGCAGTTGATTCATCCCAACTGAAACCGTATAAATGCGCCATTCATCGATAAACGATGACTCGAATGGCGTAAATTGGGCAAACGAAAATCGCAATGCCGGCGGACCGATGGAATAGCCAAAAGTGTTAAAGCCGTATGTCTGGCCGCCGTCCCAGTAACGTCCGAGGCGAATAGCCGCCAATTGCAAAAAGCTCGCTTCCACGCCGCCGGTATAAATCGCTTGGCTGAACTCGTCGCGCAGGCTTTGATCGCGCCACGTGGTAAAAATCGCTTTGAACGCATCGTCGGCAGAGCCGGTTCGGTTGGTGTTGACAAAAACCTTGTTGAATTCGCCGGTGGCAACCAGCCCCAGCACATCGGTGTCGATTACATTCCACGCCAATCCCACGCGCAGATTTTGCGGCAACGGATCCGCCTGCGCCGCGTCAATGAACTCTAATTTCGAGCCGGTATTGGCCAGCGCCACGCCCAGCGAAAATCCGGGCGGCAATTTATCGCGCGTCCATTTCTGCCACGGCAACGGCTGCTGCAAGATTTGTCTGGAAACGTGCGCTGATGGCAGGAAGCCATCATACAAAAAACCAAGATCAACGGCAAAAGCGGAGGCGGACAAATCTTTGCTATTCAACGGCAACTGTTGTGGTCCGAAGTTGACACGAACAAGCTTGAAGCTGGTTCCCACCCGCGCGCGTTGTCCTAATTTAACCGCCGCGGCCAGCGCCAACACCGATTCATAAGGCTCGAATTTTCCCAACACCTCCGGGCTGTCTTCGCCGGTAATGGGTTGCTCGCCCAAACCGGTTCGCGTGTAAGCCGCTCCGAACCAAAAGTTGCTGGTGGCGCCGATTCGCGCCGCACCGGCGAGATGATAGTAACGCGCATCGTTTTTAAATTCCGGCAACAGTTTGAACGTATTCCCTTCCAGCGCGATTTGCCCAAGTCGTGACAGCGCGGCGGGATTGTAATAAATTGCCGACGCTTCAGTGCTGGCAGCAACCAGACCGGTGCCCAGACCACCGGCCACCGCGCTCGGTGAAAATAATAATGAAGGCGCGCCATAAGAACCGATGCCCTGCGCCCATCCGGGTTGACACAGCAACAGCGTCAGGCAAATAATCATACCACTTTTTGCAACAGGGCCGCGGCGACGATGGAAGAGTGGTGAACGCATTGCGATTTTCTCCAAAATTTGGTTTAATGGCAATGGCGGCGCGATGGTTGATTTCATAAAACGGATTTTATTTAGGACTACTTCGGCGGTTCGACAGTTAATTTTCCAATCGCAAACCAATCAATCTTTCTCGTCACATACATCACAATGGCAAGAATAATAAACAAACCGAGGCTGCCGAGCAACAGGGCATAATCCTGCAATTGCAAAATAATATAAAGGAAGCCGTATAAAATAATCAAGATGCCGGCAATGATCGCCGTGGCCATATTATTCGACAAAACACTTTTCGTGTACGCCGTGATGAGCGCGACAATCGCGGCGCTGGCGAGCAGATAGGCGGAATTGAAACGAACGTGCTCGGAAAAAGAGAGCAGCAGCGTATAAAAAAGAATCAGCGCCAGCCCGATCAGAATGTACTGAATCGGATGAATGATTTTTTTATTCAGCACCTCGGTGAGAAAGAACGTCAGAAAAGTCAGCGCAATAAACATGATGGCGTATTTGGCCGTGCGCATGGTTTTCTGATACTCGTCAATCGGCAACAACAGTCGCACGCCGAAGCCTGACTCAATAATTTTGTGCTGGCTGCCGAGCCATTGCTGAGGATAGTTGCGATTGAGGTGCAACACTTTCCATTCCGCATTAAACTGATCCGGTTGAACCTGCCGGCGGCTCGGCAAAAACTCTCCCATAAAACTCGGGTTGCCCCATTTTGAGGCGACCATGACCCCCGTTTCTTTGCCAACCGGCGCGAAGCCGATTTCGCCGCTGCCGTTCAAATCGAGATCGACGGCGAAAGTAAAATTTTCCGCCGCCGTCGTGACTTTGGGCTTGACGCTAATGCCGATTTCCAAAACATCTTTCGAGTCGACGCCGGCGTTGGCGGTCAATTCATCTTCATTCCATTTGATTTTAACGACGTTACGAATGCCTTTCAAATCACTCAAGCCCAAAGCGATGGACGCGTCTTTCCAGAGAATATTTTCCGGCGCAATGCTGAATTGATTAAAACTCGGCGGCAAAAAATTGCCGCGAATTTGCAATTTGGAATTATAAAGAATGACTTCGTAAATCCCGCGATAGCGCAACTCCGGAAAAAGCTCGGCGTTGATCGTCAAGTTCTCCGGCAGAAAATGCGCGTATTCGATGACGGAAAGCAGATTGCCCTTTTCATCTTTGATCAGATTCTTGTACGGCACGGTCAAGATCGGGCCGGCAATGATCTGGCGCTCGCCCCATTTGTCGCTGACTTCAAACACGGCGCTGTCGCGGCGTTGCTCGCGTTCGCTGATCAAGCCTTGAATCAACGCCGCCGGAATGAGCAGCACGAGGCTCAAAAAGCCGATGATGGCAAGCCGCAAGCCAACGGAGTTTTTTAGTTTGTCGCCGGGCATGAGGTTTTTTGTAAAGATCAATAATTTCGCCAGTGCAGACGCCTAAAGGCGTTACTACGAACAACTACTTCACCACGGCAATCTTAATGATCGCCACTGAAGTTTCGCTTTGCCCTTTTGCTTCAACGCGCGCGAGATAGACGCCGCTTTGGACGCTTTGCAAATTCCAGCGAATTTCATTATCGGCCTGCGCGAGGCCGGGGCCGGTCAATTCTTCGACGAGATCACCGGCGGCGTCGTAAATGGAAATTCTCACATTGGCGTCTTCATTCAAACGATAGCGAATGGTGGTGGCGTTGCCTTCGGTCGGGTTGGGATAATTGTAAACCGATTTCGTCGGCATCAATTTATCCGCCACCACAAAGGGCGATTCTTTTGCGCCATTCAAACTCGTCTGCGCGGCGTCGTGATGATACATCGGCCAGTCGGCTTTGTTGCTGCTCGCGGGCAAACGCCAAACCTGCACGTAACCGTTTCCTGAAACACCAACGAGTTCAAGCTTGCCATCGCCGTCCATATCCGCGGTCGCGAGGCTGCCGAGTCCGGTTCCGCTCATGGCCAGCGGAAAACCGGGAACGAGCTTGCCGTCGCGGCGATACGCATAAACATTGCCGTCAACGCCGGGCACGATCACGTCTTGCGTGCCATCGCCGTCGGCGTCGGCAATGATCGGTGTAATCGGATACGGCGTCTTCGCATTCGGCGCGGCATTGATGGGCAGCGGAAAATTTTCCGTCTGCGCGCCGTTGAAATTGTACGCCAGCAGACGATGGTTTGAAACGAGCACAATTTCTTTGCGGCCATCTTTATTCATTTCCGCGATTGCAACGCCGGATTTCTCCGCTGCGGGCAAATCAACCGGGGAATTCAAACCGGAAATTTGCAGTTTGCCGCTGGCCTCACGAACGATGATTTCGAAGTTTCCATCATTATTCAAATCGGCAATCGCTGCCGCTTCCGCAGCATTGCCCGACAATGTACTGAATGCCGGCGAAACCGTTGATGGAACAATTAAGCGGCCTTGATTATCCACGAAAGTCAAATTACCGGCGACAGAAGTAACAACACTGAGGCGTGAGTTGTACAGACTGAGGCCGCGCACCCGCAAACTAGAGGACGTCTCCCAGCGCGGCGCGCCATTAAACGCGAAGCCGAATAATTTATTCTCCGTGCCGCAAATAATCAGGCCGCTATCCGGCCGCACCGCGATATTCGACCGGCACTGCGCCAAGAGCTTGCGTTGCCACAGCAGATCAGCGCGGCCATCGAGATTCACGTCGCTCGCTTGCCACGCGCGCAGTGTGCTGTCTCTGCCGGCGGTCAACACTTCGGCGCGGTTGTCGCCATTCAAATCAATCAGCACGGGCGGCGCAAAAAGCGAGTCCAGCAAAATCGCGAACGTGGCTTTCAAAACACTTTCGGATAATCCGTTCGGTTGAACAATTGTGGCAACGTCGAGGTTGTCGATGATTTTACGGCCGTCCATTTGCCACGCGAAAATTTCTCCGGCGGAAGTGGCGACGACGATATCGAGTTTGCCGTCGCCGGTGAGATCGGCCAACAGCGGCGACAGCGTATTGGGCTTCGCGCCGGCGTATTGCGGAAAATTCGGCACATGAAAAGCGTTGCGCACCGAAAATGTCATCACCGGTTGAATTTCGGAAAAATTCGTAATGACGATGCCGGTTTGCGCGCCGGAATTGGCGGCCGTGCTCGGCGTCGTGGTCGGGCCAAATTCCACCGGCTTGTCTTTGCGCAAAAATTGCGTGATCACCGGATTGCTTTTCCACCACGCATCTTCGGCGACGCCGTTTTCAGCGCCGGAGCCGGGATCGAGAAAGCCGTAGACGCGGCCGAGGTCCTGCGCCCCGTCGGCTTCTTCGAGATCGACGCCGCGCTTCGCCGGATCGGCATTGACGCGGTTGCTCGCGTAATTTTTGCGGATCACTTCTTCATCGATATGCCAGATCAAAATGCCGCAGGCTGGCAGAACGCGATTGTTTTCACCGATTGCATACGGCAGGCCGAAATCATATTCGTCAACTTGGGTTATAACCCCGATGGATTGGCCGGCAATGAAACCGGTTTCTTTAAATTCGATGCGCACACCGTTCATGTCGCGGCCGATGGCGATGCGGTTGCCGTCAACATCACGCTGGCGATTTTCCAGCAGAAAATATTCGCTGTCGGTAATCGGAATTTTATAAATCTTGCCGGGATTGGCGTGCAGCGCGGCGGCGATTTCCAAATTTTCGCCCTGCGTGACGACGATCGGTTTTTCCCAGCCGAGAAAAACCTTCGACCACGCTTCCGGTTGCGCCGGCAGGAGCCCCTGAAAGTTATTGCTGCCCTGATCCATCAACCCGAAATAACCGATGCCGGGCGTGCCGATGTCGGTGTTAAAAAGATTGGGCAGGCCGATTTGATGGCCGAACATCAGCGCCGTGGTTCCCAACAGGCCGAACTCGACGAAACCCGCGCCGGGAATATCGCGGCTCTGCGTTTCCGGCAGAATGATGCCGTCGGGAATAAAAAAACTGCCGTTGCGCACAGGAATGCCTTGATAACTCGCGCTGCCATTGCCGAGATTTTTGCGCAAATCTTCGCGCGTCAAAAATGCGCTCGCAATATCGTTCGGCGTGTTGTCCGTCTCCGAAGCAAAGTCTTCGCCGACGCCGGCGTGGAAAAGAATGAAACTATCGAATTTGGAAAAATCCATGCCCCCCGCGACGTCCGCTTTTTTGAAACCGTCCTGCAGCAGCTCGGATAAACGTTTATCGCTGTTCGGATCATTGCGGCCGGGCGCGTAGTAATTCATCGGCTGGTCGAGATGATAGGCCTCGTCGCTCGCCGCCGGAAAAACCTGATAGCGCAAAATCAATTTGCCGCCGGACACACGGGCATAATAATTTTTGAGCGCGAGCAATTGCGCTTCAAAATACGCACGATGGTGCGGCGGCGTGTCGATAATCACATTGTTGTTCTGCCGCGCAAACAGAAAGCGCCCGTCGCCGGTGGTTTGCGGAATGGTGTCGCGCTTG
>Ga0247727_10015063_pt1 | contig 12745 bp, 8 predicted proteins | sample WisWelCaveWW1625_FD_202498 | JGI IMG/M metagenome (GOLD analysis project Ga0247727, IMG submission 202498) | Biofilm microbial communities from Wishing Well Cave, Virginia, United States - WW16-25 | ecosystem: Environmental > Aquatic > Deep subsurface > Groundwater > Cave microbial mat | place...
AACACTCTGTTGTGTTATGTTCCGTCATGCGAAAGCCTCTCTCTTGGTAGAAACACTGCGTGCACAACAGCTTTTTACCACGAAGAGGCTTTTCGCACTTCTAAATTCACGAATTATCCGGGCTAGACAGGGCTTCTGAAACAGTCTTGCTTGACAATACAGAGCAGGGTTACTAGAGTAACCGGCAACGGGGGTGTGGGTGTTGGGCGCGCGTGCCTGCCAGACTTTTATTACGAGAGTGAACCCAGGGGTATCTATGGGGTGGTGTGTTTGTTGCCTGAAGAATCAGGACAAAAAGATCGAGGAGGAAAATGCGATGCGTGGACAAACGTGTCGGAGCGGAATCGTGGTGGTGGCTGTGTTTGCAGTGCTGCTGGCAATGGCACCAAGCGTTGGCGCACAGTCGCAGGCGGGCACGGGGCAGATTGTGGGAACGGTGTATGACTCGCAGGGAGCGTTGGTGGCCGGGGCGATGGTGAAGTTGGAGAACAAGGCGCTGGCCATTACGCGCGAGGCGAAGGCCGGAGACGAAGGCGATTACCGGTTTATCTTGCTGCCGCCGGGGAAATACACGGTGACCTTCACGCAGGCCGGCTTTAAGACGTACAAGGTGGAAGTTGAAGTGGCGGTGGGAGCAGCGGTCACCGTGAATGCGACGCTTGCGGTGGGGGAAGTAACGCAAGTGATCGAGGTGAGCGGGACGTCGGGGGTCGAGACAACGACCACGGTGAGCACCGCGACGATCAACGCGCAGGCGATCACCGACCTGCCCATCAACGGGCGGCGCTTCCAGGACTTCGTGGGGCTGACGCCGACGGCGCAGGTGGAATCGCAGCGCGGGCAGATTTCGTTTGCGGGCCAGCGTGGGATCAACGGCAATGTGACGATTGACGGAGCGGACTACAACGAGCCGTTTTTCGGCGGCATCCGGGGCGGAGAGCGATCGAACAACGCGTTCACCATCCCGCAAGAGGCGATTGACCAGTTCCAGATCGTACCGTACGGGTATTCGGTGGAGTTCGGGCGATCCACGGGCGGGATCATGAACGCAGTGACGAAGTCTGGGTCGAATGAGTGGCACGGCAGCGTGTTCTACTTCAACCGCAACGGCGACCTGGCCAAGAAGGATGCGCTCAACAGGAAGGCGGTGACCGACCTGCATCAGTACGGAGGCTCAGTAGGCGGCCCGGTGATCCACGAAAAGACGTTTGCGTTTTTTGCGTACGAGCAGCAGACGAACGACAACCCGCGGCAGGTGATCTTCCGTCGGCTGGACACTCACATACCAACGCTAACACCGGCGCAGCTAACAGCACAGCTCGAGGCCATCTGCTTCCTGCGGGTGATTTCGCAGTGCCCGGCGGGCGCAACCGGACTGGAAGAGCCGTTCACGCAATCGAATGATGCACGGACGTTCCTCCTGCGCGGCGACCAGCAGTTTGGGTCGAATCACCGGGTCGCCATCCGGTACCACTACAGCAAGAACGAAGCAAGGAACGCGGTGGCCACGGGCGATGCCATCGGACCGGAGACAAACCGGACACTGGAAAGCAACGGGACCGAGGGAGACCGGACGCATACCGTGACCGGGTCGTGGACGGCGATCTTCACACCGAAGGTGGTGAACGAATTTCGCGGGGTCTGGTCGAAGGAAGCGCGACCGCGGACTGCGAACGCCCTAGTTGCCGGATTTAACAGCTCAATTGCGGACACGGGCACGCGGAGCTTCCTGCCAACGACACTGGATGATTACCGGGTCCAGGTGGCGGACAACGTGACGTGGACGCTGGGGACGCACAGCTTGAAGTTTGGCGCGGAAGTGAACCACCTGAACGCGAATCAGTTCTTCAAGTTCAACCAGTTCGGACTGTTCACATTCACGTCGACGGACAACGCCACTGTGCTGAACATCCTGGCTCTCGATCCGACAAATCCAAACGACCGGCGCTTTGACAGCTCAGTGGCCCGATACAACCTGAACATTGGGAACGGGGTATTGGACTTAAGCGGCCAGGAGATTTCTGTGTTCATTCAGGACACGTGGCGAATCACGCCGCATTTCACATTCAACTACGGGTTCCGGTGGGAGGGTTACCTGAACCCTTCGCCGGACGTGAGCAATACTGCGCTTTACAATGCTGTGCGGAATTTCCCGTTCCCGGTTGGGCGGACCGTGGACCCGGCGATCATCCCGAATAACTTGAGGCAGTATATGCCCCGGGCCGGCTTTGCATGGGATCCGTGGGGCAATGGCAAATCGGTGATCCGGGCGAGCGCGGGAATCTACTATGCGCGTACGCCGCTGCTGCTCTATGCGGGACCGCTGAACAATTTCCGATTGCCGGCGGGCGACCTGACGGTGCAATTGCCGCTTACGGTAACTGGGGCATGCCCGGCAGTGCCCGCGGGATATCCAGGCACGGCGCCAGCCAACTGGTGCACCACGGTGTTTGGTCAGATCTTTCTGGCGGGAATCAACCTGAACAGCCTGAGTCTTGGCCAATTGCCAACCCTGACTCCGGATAACCTGACCGCAATTTCCAGCGCTCTGGGGATTACGCCGAACTTGTTCCAAGGCGCGCAGCCGCTGAGCTGGGCAAACGATTACGAGAGCCCGCGGTCGTGGCAGTGGAGCGTAGGCGGAGAGCGCGAAGTTGCCAGGAACTGGACGGTAGGTGCGGACTTCGTTTACATCAACACGGTTCAGCTGCAACGGAACCGAGACCTGAACCTGCCGGCGCCGATCCTTGTCGGGAATGACTTGAGCCAACGGCCGTGCTTCCGGATTGCAGCCGGGACGGCACCATGCGGCACTTCGACGACGGGCACGCCGCCCGGCACGGGTACGATTTTGCGGCCGATCACGTCGCTGAGTAGCCTGACGCTGCGGGAGAGCACGGCGAGGGCGCTCTACCGGGGCTTCACACTGCGTGCGACGCACCGCGGACCGAAGTATCAGATGCAGGCCTATTACACGCTGGGCTATAACAACTCCGACGATGACAACGAGCGGAGCGCGACCGGATTCAACTACGACAATTCGTTCAACCTGTCGCCGGAGTACGGCCCGTCGAACCTAGACGTACGGCACCTTTTGGCGGTAAGCGGGATCTGGCGGCTGCCGGCCGGATTCACGGTTTCGGGCAATGGACGATTCAGCTCGGCGCGGCCGCTAGACCAGGTAGTGGGAAGCGACGCGAACGGGGACAACAACCGGTTTGGCGACCGTCCGTTTATAGGGCCAGGCGTGACGTTTCCACGGAATGCGTTCCGAGATCGGGCGGTCTATGCCACGAATTTCCGGTTTGCGTGGGATGCCTTCACGCTGCTGCGTAAGACAGGGTGGAGCCCGCGCGAAACAATGCAACTGGACATCACGGCGGACTTCTTCAACATTTTCAACTACGACAACGTGACCTATGGTTCGACGAACCGGGAGTTCGGGTTGGGAATCAGCCCGACGTCCGGTGCTGTGGTGGCGCCAAATGCGAGGTTCCAGCGGCTGCGGGTGTCGACAGCGTGCCTCTCGCCGACGAATCTGACGGGGAACAAGAACTGCTACGATACGGTGAATAACGTTGGATCACCGTTCCAGATGCAGCTTGGTATTAGGTTCCAGTTCTAGCGGCTGAAAAGAAGAGGTTAGAGGTTCGGGATAGATAAGACGGGCGTTCCGACGTCGCAAGCTGGTGTCGGAACGCCCGTTGTGTTTTTGGAGCTTGGAGGTTTGAGGTTGGATGTGAGCAAGGAAGTGGCAATCAGGCGGAGATAGAGAAGGCGGCGGCATTGAAAGAGAAAAGAAAAGCAGATCCCTCTTCCGCCTGCGGGGGACTCGGGATGAGAGCCTAACAACAGTTGCGAAAAGAGCTACGAAGCAAGATGGCGGGCTGAAGCCCGCCACTCCATCGAGGAATCAGGCGGGAGTGAAACAGACGAGAGCAATCAGGCAGGGGCGGAAGTGGGGAGGCTGGAGCGGATTTGCTGCCAGCGGCGCGGACGGCGTTTGGCGTCGAGAACTTTCTTGCGGAGGCGAATGGAGCGCGGGGTGACTTCGACGAATTCGTCGTCGGCGATGAACTCGATGGCGGTTTCGAGAATGAGGACGCGGTGAGGAACGAGGCGGATCGCCTCGTCGGCGGTGGAAGCGCGCATGTTGGTCTGCTTCTTTTCCTTGGTGACGTTAACGTCCATATCGGCTTCGCGGGAGTTTTCACCGACGACCATGCCCTCGTAGACCTCGGTGCCCGGCCCGACGAAGAGTTCGCCGCGCTCCTGAAGATTCCAGAGGGCGAAGGCAGTGGATTTGCCGGTTCGGTCGGCGACGAGCGCGCCGGTAGAGCGAGAAGCGAGCTCGCCGGCGTAGTCGGTCCAACCGGCAAAGAGAGAATGCAACAGGGCAGTGCCGCGCGTCTCAGTGAGCAGCAGGCCACGGAGGCCGATGAGCCCGCGCGAGGGAATACGGAACTCCATGCGGACGCGTCCGGAACCGTGATTGACCATTTTGGTGAGCTCGCCGCGACGGCTGCCGAGAGTTTCCATGACAATGCCGACAAAGGATTCGGGGCAGTCGAGGACAAGCTGCTCGAGCGGCTCGAGGCGGCGGCCGTTTTCCGCGCGAACGACGATTTCGGGCTTGCCAACCATCAGCTCGTAGCCTTCGCGGCGCATGGTTTCAATGAGAATGGCGAGCTGCAGCTCACCGCGGCCGAGGACGCGGAAGACGTCGGTGGTGTCTGCATCTTCGACGCGGATGGAGACGTTGGTGAGGAGCTCTTTCTGGAGGCGGTCGCGGATGTCGCGGGAGGTGACGAGAGTGCCTTCGCGTCCGGCAAGGGGGGAAGTGTTGACGGTGAAGATCATGGCGAGAGTGGGCTCGTCAATGGTGAGTGGCTCGCAGGCCATGGGAGAGTCGAGGCTCGTAATGCTCTCGCCAATCTGGATGCCTTCGACGCCGGCAATGGCGACCAGGTCGCCGCAGGAGACGGAGTCGGCATCGTCGCGCTGCAGGCCGCGGAAAGTGAAGAGCTTGGTGATGCGGGTGGGAACCAGCTGACCGGAGAGCTTGGCGATGGCAACCTCCGCGCCACGACGGAGGGTGCCGCCAAAGACGCGGCCAATGGCAATGCGACCGAGGAAGTCACTGTAGTCGAGATTGGTGACCTGAATTTGCAGGGGAGCGGCGGGATCGCCCGCAGGCGCGGGGATGGCGGCGACGATGGTCTCAAAAAGTGGCTGAAGAGTGGTGGAGGAGTCGCCGGGAGAACGATGGGCGACGCCGGTTTTGGCGTTGGTATAGAGGATGGGGAAGCCAAGCTGATCTTCGGTGGCGTCGAGATCGATGAAGAGGTCGTAGATTTCGTCGAGGACGGCCTGGGGCCGGGCGTCGGGACGATCAATCTTGTTGAGCACGATGATGGGAGGAAGCTTGGCCTGGAGGGCTTTCTGGAGGACGTAACGGGTCTGCGGGAGCGGGCCTTCGCTGGCGTCGACGAGAAGCAGGACGCCGTCGACCATGCGGAGGGCGCGTTCGACTTCGCCGCCGAAGTCGCTGTGGCCGGGAGTGTCGACGATATTGATTTTGGTGTCGCGATAGAAGAGAGCGGTGTTTTTGGCCAGGATGGTGATGCCGCGCTCGCGTTCGAGTTCGCCGGAGTCCATGACGCGCTCGGCGACGACCTGATTATCCCGGAAGATGCCGGACTGGCGGAGCATGGCGTCGACGAGCGTGGTCTTGCCGTGATCCACGTGGGCGATGATGGCGATATTGCGAATGGGGGGCGTCATGCGTAGTCCAATTCCCTTTCCTGTGCGCCGCAAATGAAAGGGGCTGCAAGCGCGACCTTGCAGCCCCGGAGAAAGAGTTCGATGACGAACTGCTGTAAGAGAGCGACAAACGCAACTTCATTATAGCACGAGCGCGGGAAATTCGAGGCCGGATGAAGAGCGGACGGCGCGTGTGCGGCCATGCCTGGGCGTGCTATGCGGCGCAAAACGATGGTGGAACCGGTTTGGGGGAGTCGGAAAGAGCCACGGGGGACGCGGCCCTTCCGGTTGCGCAGGTAAGCCAAGTTGGCGGCGGAGTTTGCGCTCGCGTTTGCCTACAGTGGGACGCGCGGGCGAGGCCAAATCAATGATCCAGTGCTGATACGTCGTCGGGGCGGCGAGGTCTTGGGCAAGCGTCGCGACTTCTTCCTCGGTCAAGTAAACCAGCAACCCCTCGGCGACAACCAACGCGCGCTTCGTTCGGCGGCCCAGCTCTGAGAGGCGATTCGGGCGGATTCATTTTGGGCCTATGTCGAGAGCGGTGGGATGTGTGGGCTGGTAGAGGCCGATCTCGCTGCCGCTGGGCAGCGGAATGGAAGACCTGATGCCCCAGGGTTCTTCCTCGATTTCGGTGCATTTAACGTTTTGGGCTTCCAGTGACTTGATGAACGAGTGCAGGTCGTCGCACATCAGGTAAACGACCGCGCCCATCATGTGGCGGCCAGCATGCGACTGCCAGAATTGGCCGTCCGACGGGTGGATCCCGGCCTCAGCGGTCGGCATGGCGAAGATCAGCCAGCCCTCACCGGCGTCAACAGAGCGAAAGCCCAGAACGTCGCGGAAGAAGGCGCGATCGGCCTCCGGGCTGGTGCTGTAAAAGAGGATGTGCGTGCCGAGAATCATTCACCGTGCCCAGGATGAGATTTATTTTGCCGCCCGCGCGATAGGAGCGGAAAAATACCACGAATTGCCGTGCGAGTCTTTCACGCCGGCGCGACGCTCGCCGTAGGGTTGGTTGGCGGGCAGCTCGATGCTCACACCGCCGGCGGCGACGGCACGCTGGTACGCGGCGTCAACATCGGGCACATAGAGCAGGAGCATGGCGGTGGTGGGCTCGATGGGGCCGCGGGCTTCGCCGATTTCGAGAACGGAATCGCCGATGCGCACCGAAGCGTGCGCAATGGTGCCGTCGGGCAAGCGCTCGCAGCTCTCTTCCTCTGCACCTAGGCCGCGCTTCAGGAAATCCATCAGTGAATCGGCGCCACGCGGGTGCAGAGTCGGGGTCACCGTGCGCAGGCCCTCGCGCAGGTGCCCTGTAGCCTTGTGCGTGGCGATGTACCAGTTGTTGCCGAAGCCGTCCTTGACGCCACCTTCACGGTCGCCGTAGGGCATGTCCATCGGCTCGTAGAAAGAGGCAGCACCAGCGGCAATAGCGCGGTGGTACACGGAGTCGGCATCGGGCACATAGAGATGAATCGCCACAGGTGCAGCGGGATGGCCCGGAGCGCCGCCGGCCATGATCATCGAGTCGCCGATGCGCAGCTCGACGTGGGTCCCGCCGGCGCTGCCCGGCGCACGAAAGGTTTCTTCAGCACCGAATGCCTGCTTGATGAAGGCGAGAAACTCAGCGGGCCGGTCAACCACCAGGTACGGCGTCACAGTGTGGAAGCCTTCGCGGACGGGTCTTTTCGCAGCGGGCGGGGTGCCTTCCTGCTGCATTAAGGCGTTGAAGCGCCGCTCGATCTCGGCAAACGTGAGCGCTTCTTTTTGCGTCGAGACGATCCAGGTGTAGCCAAACGGGTCACACAGTTGGCCTTCGCGGTGGCCATAGAATTCATCTTTCACTGGTCGCGTGATTTTTGCGCCCGCCGCCACCGCCTGCTGCACCAGCGCATCCACGTCGTCGAAGAACAAATGGACCTTCATCGGCGAGCCACCAAGCGATTGCGGGCTGTCGAAGCCATATTCGGGGAGCTCGTCCGCAAGCATGATGGTGGCACCGCCGACCTGAATTTCGGCGTGGGGGATCTTGCCGTCGGGCTGCACGAGGCGCCCCAGTTCGATGGCTCCGAAGGCCTTCTTGTAGAACTCGATGGCCGCAGCCGCATCACGAACACACAGATACGGCGTGGCGGCGGGGGCGGGCTTGGGAACTGGCACCGGTTTGCTCGCCATTTCTGCTCTCCTTTGCAAGTCGGTCTTGAGGCGGGCCTTGAACCCAGTGCCAGGCAGATCGCGCAAATCGGCGGCTAGGCGAACAAGTGCGGCCAGCTCCGCGTCCGCCGGAGCGGGAAGCGGCGCCTCCGGGCGGTCGAGAAGCGCCTGGACGGCCAGGTCGAGTTGTTCGATCCTCGTTTGCTCAGCCATGGGATTCACTCATGCGCGCGGAGATTCCCGAGCGCGCGAAACTGCAACTGCTTAATGGCACCCTCGGTGCGGCCCAACTCGAGGGCCATTTCGCGGATGCTTTTACCCTCGACGAAGCGCATCTCTACGACGCGCTGCTGGTCCGCGGGCAGCTCGCCCACGAGGCGGAAGAGCCGGGCGCGCAGCTCGAATTCCTCGAGGCCGGTGTCGCTCGTGGCAGATGGTTCGCCGGCGGTTGGGTTCCCCTGTTCGCGCGCAGTTCGCCGCCAGTGATCGGCGATGGCATTGGCGGCGATGCGGTAGAGCCAGGCGGCAAACGGGGCGCCGCGCCACTCGAAACGCTGGAGATTGGCCAGCGCCTGGTGGAACACGTCGGAGGTGAGGTCTTCGGCCTCGGCGCGGCTGCCGACGCGGCGGGCAACATAGGCGTAGATGCGCTCAAAGTGCAGGTCGTAGAGCGCGGCAAAACGACGCGGATCGGCCTGAGCCGCTTCGACGAGAAGACGCTCGTCCTGTTGGTGTCCGGGCGCTGGCAATCCGGGTTCTCCGCGCGGTGACTCCAATAGCATAAACGGGCGAGGGCAGGAAAGGTTACGGTATGGATTCACCGGCAAGAGGGCGCGCGGCGGCCTCGTTGCTCGCCCCGCGCTGCTAAAACCGCCCTCTCCCGCGTCACTTTACGTGAGCCCTTCCCAACCATCCCTGACAATTTGTCTCGAACTGTCGTCGGACATGCGCAAGTCCTGACCCAACAGCATCCCGATACCATCACCACTGAGGCCTCGCTTCGCACGAACCACACCCGACCGAGTTCTGCCTCGCACCCTCACTCGACACACCACTCGTGGGAAGTCCGGGCTAGCTGCGGTGGTTCAAGGCTTCAGCAAGACCTTCAGCACGCCCCGCCGTGCAGCGAAGCGAATTGCTTGATCCGCTTGCTCAAGAGGGAAGCCGCGCCTGATGAGCGGTCGGAGATCCACCCGGTGTTGACGCAAGAGCGCAATCGCTTTTGGAAACGGTCCGCATCGCGAACCGACCAGGGTCAGTTCGTTCACAACCATCGGCCAGGAAGCCATTGCTGCCGTGCCGTGAAAGGTGGATTTCAACACCAGTGTTCCGCGAGGCGCCGCGAGAGCCACGGCTTGCCGCAGCCCTTGCGGGGAGCCTGTCGCTTCCACCACCAGTGAGTAGAGCGCTCGACCTCTGTGCCCTGAAGTCGCCGAGCGACTCAGAACTGTGCCGATGCCTGCGCGGCGCGCCAGAGCCAGCTTCCGGGCGTGCTTCCCAAACATCACGGTGCGCAAGCCGGCGTCCTGTAATACCCGTGCAATTAACTGCGCCAGCTTGCCGTCGCCCAAGACTGCGGCAGCCCGATGCCGGCGGATGTCCACTTGCTCGAGGATTTCGCAGGCAGCGGCCAGCGGCTCGGTGAAAACGGCCTGTTCATCAGGGATGGCAGCGGGAACGAGATGCAAGTTGGCCAGCGGAAGCGAGAGGTACTCGGCGAAGGCCCCATCGTGAGCAACGATGCCGAGCACGCGACGATAGGCGCAATGAGTAGACAAGCCGCGACGACACATGGGGCAGATCTTCGCGTAGGAGAGGGATGCGCAGGAAATATTGATTTCGCCCACCACGCGCCTTCCGACGATGCGTTTCGCGGTTCCGGGACTCGCGTTCACGCGAACCACTTCGCCGACGAACTCGTGCCCCGGCGTGCCGCGGAAATTGTGATAGCCGCGCAGAATTTCCAGGTCGGTGTTGCAGATGCCCGCCAAACGCACCCGGATTAGCGCCCATCCCGGACGCAGCCGGGGGATCGGCTTTGACTGCAGGAGAAGGCGGCCACGGCGAACAACGAAGGCAAGCATACCGTCCCTTAGCAGAGGGCCGCAGTGAGGGCAGAGAGCAAGTCCGGCTCCTGTTCGGGAAAGACGGTGCGCAGGTCAAGAACCAGCCGATTCTCTTCGACGCGAGCGAGCACGGGCGTGCCAGCGGGGGGCAAACGCAACTTCCGCTCGAGTTCAGTAGCGGAGGCGCGAAGACTGGAGATGGTGATCAGCGTGGCAGGAAGATGTTGCTCTGGAGTCGAGCCTCCGCCAATGACCGATTCGCCGACGCGGACTTCGATTTCTATCTCACCCGCAGACACCTGAGCACGCAATCGCTCCGAAAACTCCTTCGCGCGACGCTCAAGTTCCGCGGCTGGAAGTCGAATCATGCGCAGGGCCGGAATTTCGCCCCAAGCGCCGCGTAGGACGGCATTCAGCGTGGCTTCCAGCGCAGCAATGGTGAGCTTGTCCACGCGCAGCGCACGAAAGAGCGGACTTCGACGAATGCGCTCGATCAGGTCTTTCTTGCCGGCGATGATGCCGGCCTGCGGACCACCCAGCAGTTTGTCGCCGCTGAAGGAAATGACTGAGGCCCCAGCTTCGAGGCTTCTGCCCGCCACAGGTTCCTCGACGCCGAAGGCAGAGAGGTCCACCAGGCAGCCTGAACCGAGGTCCTCGAAGACAGGGACACCGCTGCGGCGGCCGAGCTCAACCAGTTCCTCGAGCGAGGGTCGCTCCGTAAAGCCGACGATGCGGAAGTTCGATGGGTGCACGCGCAGCAGCAGGCGCGTGCGATCGGTGATCGCCCGCTCGTAGTCGGCCAGCCGCGTGCGGTTAGTGGTGCCGACCTCGCGCAACACGGCACCGCTTTCGGCCATGATGTCCGGAATGCGAAAGGCGTCTCCAATTTCGATCAGCTCCCCACGGGAGACAATCACTTCGCCACCGCGTGCCAACGCGTTGAGCACCAGAAAGACCGCCGCGGCGTTGTTGTTGACAACGATTGCGGCCTCGGCGCCGACCACTCGCGCCAGCAGCCTCTGTGTGTGGGCATCGCGGCGCCCGCGCGCGCCGGCGGGGAGATCGTATTCGAGGTTGGAGTACTGTGTGGCGGTTTCGCGAATGAGCTCGATGGCCGCCGCAGGCAGCGGGGCGCGGCCGAGGTTGGTATGCAGGATGACTCCCGTGGCATTGATTACCGGCTGAAGGGAAAAGGAGAGTGCGCGCTCTACCTCCTGCGCGATGCGCGCGTCGAGCGCCTCCGGGGCCAGCGAAGTGGAAGCGGCGCTGGAATCGCGGGCAATCTGCGCGCGCAAATCCGACAACACTTGCCGAGCGACTTCGACCACCAGAGAACGCCCGGCGCGTTCCGTCAGTCGCACCAGCATCGGGCGAGCGAGTAATTCGTCCATGGCAGGGATTTGCCGGAGCAGGTTTTGCCGGGGGGTAGAGTCGGCTGTAGCGCCCATGGTTCGACTATTTCAGCACAGGCCAGGCAACGAGGCAACCACTGTAGCTGGCCGCTGAATTTCATCACTGCCTGTACCAATGGCCAGTAGACGGGTGACGGGCGACAGCATTAGTCTGGAAGCTCATACCTGTACGCAACGACGATGGCGACTACCGAAGAAGACCTGAACCAGCTCGAGAGGGACGTCCGCCAGCTGAAGATCGAGTACGAGCAGTACTTCGGCGGAGGCCGTACCCGCCCGCCTTCGGAAATCGAATGGCGGATTGAGCTTGTGATCAAGCGCCACGCCGACCGTTCCGCAGAAATGAACTTCAGCCAGCGATTTCGGTACGCCAACCTGGCCCAGACGTACGCGAAGTACCGCGAGATTTTTCGCAAGCGCTTCCGCGACCGGGAAGAAGGCCGCACCCCTCGCCATTTTGGCGCCGCCGCACGCGCCATCGAAGCCGACCGAGCCAGCGGCCGCAAGCATGAGCCAGGAAAGAAGCCACCGCGGGAACACAACGGGAACTTCAGCATCGCTTGCTCGGACCCGGCTCACGAGACGGAAAAGGTGAAAGCGCTGTACGACGCGCTGGTCGAAGCCAATCAAGCTTCCGGCAAGACCAATGGACTGATGAGCTTGGACGCGTTCAGTTCCTTTGTCCAGCAAAGGACGGAGCGGCTGAAGAAAGAAAAGGGCTGCCAAGCGGTTGAGTATGTGGTCGCCATTGAGCGCGGCCAGGTGAAGCTGAAGGCCCGCGTCAAGTAAGAGTCTCTCCCCACATTCAAACCCCGGTTTGAAAAATCAGGTCACGCGCTTACACTAGGGGGCTTTTTCCATCCCAAGGAGAAGGGTGTGTCCATCCAGCTAGCACTCATCAGCGTTTATGACAAGACGGGCATCGTAGATTTTGCGCGTCGGCTTACCGACGCGGGCGTGAAACTGGTTTCCACGGGGGGTACGGCGAAGCTGCTCCGCGAGGCGGGGCTTGCCGTCCGCGATGTCAGCGAGCTGACCGGCTGGCCGGAGATGCTCAGCGGACGTGTGAAAACACTTCATCCCAAGGTACACGGCGGCCTGCTATTTCGTCGCGACAATGCGGAAGATTGCAAGCAGGCTGCCGAGCGTGGCATCGAGCCGATTGACATGGTGGTGGTGAATCTCTACCCCTTCGAAGCCGCCGCAGCAAGAGAAGGAATCAGCGCCGAGAAGCTTATCGAGAATATTGATATCGGCGGACCGGCTATGATCCGTTCGGCAGCAAAGAATTTCGAGAGCGTAGCAGTGGTGACCGACCCAGCCGATTATTCCCAGGTCGGGGATGAGCTG
>Ga0247727_10015064_pt1 | contig 12745 bp, 18 predicted proteins | sample WisWelCaveWW1625_FD_202498 | JGI IMG/M metagenome (GOLD analysis project Ga0247727, IMG submission 202498) | Biofilm microbial communities from Wishing Well Cave, Virginia, United States - WW16-25 | ecosystem: Environmental > Aquatic > Deep subsurface > Groundwater > Cave microbial mat | place...
GAGGAATCGCGACGCGGCCGAAAGTGCGCCCTCGATGTCCTGCGGCGACGGGATGAAGCGCGCGAACTTCACCATGTCGGCGCGCGACAGGAAGCCGCGCAGGAAGCCCTGGTGCGATTCGCGCAGGTCGGGTGAGGCGGTGGCGACCTGCAGGAACTCTTCGGTGGTGAGCTCGGGTGCGCGCAGCTCGAAGCGGTCTTCGAGGTAGCGGCGGATCAGCGCCGACAGCTCGACGAAGAAGCCGTCGATGTCTTCTTCATCCGTCGGACGCGCGTGCGACGACAGCGCGTCGAGCCGTGCGCGCGCGACCTCCCAGGCGCTGCGGCGCCGGGTCTGCGCGCGGGCGGCCTGGAGGTAGCGCCACGCAACCGGTGCGGCGATCGCGGCCAGGGCGAGCACTGCGACCAGCCAGGGCCAGAGCGGTCCCGGCTCGCGCAGCGGTTCGAGCCGCGCACGCAGGGGTTTCAACTCGCTCGTCGCGCCCGCGGGAACCACCGAGGTGACTTCGAACGGAATGCGCTCGGTGACCAGCTCATAGGACTGTTCGCCTTCCGGAGCAGGACGCTGGCCCGGTCGGTGATCGATGAACTCGATGAGAAGGGGTGGGATCGACTGCGGCCCGGACAGCGGCGGCTCGAGCAGGTAGCGCTGGGTGTAGACGCTGGTGCCGCCGTCGCCGACGTTCTCCTTCGGCACGAACTCGCGCACGGAAAAGCGGTCCAGCGACTGGCCGAACTCCGGCATCATCACTTCGATACCGTCGGCCGCGGTGACCTCGATTCGCAACGTGACGGTATCGCCGATGACAGGGGCTGCCGGATCGATGCGAACCAGCGCCTTGACCGGGCCGCGCTCGGCGGTCTTTTCCACGAAGCCCGGTGCGTCCGCGGGCTTGTTCGCGTCGACCGCGTCGCCGGCGATGCAGACGCGTGCACCCAGCAGCGCGAGAGTCAGCGCGAGCGCTGCGCGGGCCGTCACCGGTTCTTCCTCCGCTCTCGCATCCGGAAGAAGCGCACGATCGGATCGACCACCGAGCCCGCCGCATCGATGTGGATGAAGTCGATGCCGACGCGGCGCAGGCGCCGCTCCAGCGAGGTGACCCTCTCCTTCGCGGCCTGCTCGGCGTAGCGACGGAACGCGGCGGAGCCGGTGTCGAGCAGCTCGGTGCGTCCGGTTTCGGCGTCGCGCATGGCGATGAGGCCGGCGTCGGGGATCTCGAGCTCGCGGCGGTCGGTCACCAGTACGGCGATCACGTCGTGCTTCTGGTTGGCCGTCAGCAGCGCGCGCTCGAAGCCTTCGTCCAGAAAGTCGCTGACGACGAAGCAGACTGCGCGGCGGCGCGTGACGGACATGGTAAAACGAACCGCACGCGCGATGTCGGTGGCTTCGCGCGCGCGGCGCAGCGTGCGCCGCGCCGGGAGGACGCGCCGAACGCTGTTGCGCAAGCGGGCGAACGCGCCGGGAGCCATCGACCGCGCCTGCGCAGCGTTCGCGCGCGGGACCAGGTCCGGGACCTGGTCCCGGACCTGGTCCCGCATCCCGTCGGTGAGGACTTCGCGGTCCATTTCTCCGTGCGCGAGTACCTCGCGCACTACGCGCAGCGCGTGCTTCTGCCCCTTGCGGGGCGGGATGTACTGCTCGACGCCGCCGTGAAAGAGCACCAGCCCGACCTTGTCGTCGTTCTTGATGGCCGAGAACGCCAGCAGAGCGCACAGCTCGGCGGCCGCTTCGCGCTTCGAGCGCGACGTCGAGCCGAAGTCCTGCGATGCCGACACGTCCGCCATCAACAGCAGGGTGAGCTGGCGCTCTTCGACGTAGCGCTTGACGTAGGGCTCGCCGATGCGGGCGGTGACGTTCCAGTCGATCGAGCGAACGTCGTCGCCGGGAACGTAGGGACGGACTTCCTCGAACTCGACGCCGCCGCCCTTGAACACGGAGACGTACTCGCCGGCGAGCACGTCGGCCACCTGACGGCCCGTGCGAACCTGGATCTCGCGAACTCGGCGTATGATCTCGGAAGCGTCCATGCATCTCATCGGGCGACCGGGGTCGCCCAGTTGTCACCGGGCGACTCCCATCGCCCTTGGCGGGCGAGAACTAGGGAACCAGCACCGTGTCGAGAATCCGTGCGATCACCTGGTCGGTGCTGCGTCCTTCGGCTTCGGCCTCGTAGGTGAGGCTGATGCGGTGGCGCAGCACGTCGGGCGCGAGCTGCTTGACGTCGTGGGGAGTCACGTAGCTGCGCCCCTGCAGGAACGCGTGCGCACGCGCACCGCGCAGCAGCCACAAGGAAGCGCGCGGGCTCGCGCCGTACTCGATCATGCTCTCGAGGTCGGCCGCGCCCGAGCCCTTCGGATCGCGCGTCGCGCGCACCAGGTCGACGATGTAGTCGCGGACCTTGTCGTCGACGAAGACCTGCGAAACCGCGCGCTGCGCGCCCGCAACCTGCGCCGGGCTGGCGACCTTGCTGACGTGCGGCTCGGCAGCGGCAACGCCGATGCGATCGAGGATCTTGCGCTCCTCGTCGCGCGTCGGATAGCCGACCTTGATCTTCAGCATGAAGCGGTCGATCTGGGCTTCGGGGAGCGGATAGGTACCCTCCTGCTCGATGGGGTTCTGGGTGGCCAGCACCAGGAAGGGCTCGTCCATCTTGTAGGTGCGGCCGCCGATGGTGCCCTGGCGCTCCTGCATCGCCTCGAGCAGGGCCGCCTGCACCTTGGCCGGCGCGCGGTTGATCTCGTCGGCCAGCACCAGGTTCGAGAAGATCGGGCCTTTCTTGATCGAGTAGGTGCCTTCTTTCGGATTGAAAATCTCGGTGCCGATGACGTCGGCCGGCAGCATGTCGGGCGTGAACTGGATGCGCGAGAAGCCGGTGTCGATCGCGCCGGCCAGGCAGCGGACCATCAGCGTCTTGGCCAGGCCCGGCATGCCCTCGAGCAGGATGTGCCCGCCGGCAAGCAGCCCGGTCAGCAGGCGCGTGACCATCGTCTCCTGGCCGACCAGGACCTTGCCGATCTCGGCAATCAGGGTGGGGCCGAGCTGGGCGTGGCGGGCCAGGTCCTCGGCGTTCGGTGGTCCGGCGGTGCCGGTGGATGTGCCTGCAGGCGTACCTGAAACGGTCGCTTCGGTGCTCATCGTGCGATGCGTGCTCCTTTTCGTTGAGGCTCGGCCGGGACAGGGCGTGCCGACGAGAGCCGTGGACTATGCGTCATGCCTGCGGAGAGTTCCAGATTTTCGCGGGACGCGCGGACGGTGGCGGATATTCAGTTCTCCGGGGGTCCAGGTTCACGGACGGTCTGGACGCCCGCGCGGCGTTGGGGCGCTCCGCAGTCACCCGGACGCGCGATGGTGCAGAGTCGGGATGAGGGGCGGGACAGCGCCCGGTATCTTCTACCGATGCACGACAACGAAGTCCCTTCCCACGGCAACCGTCGATCGCAGGTTGTTCCGCACCTCGAGATCTGCCCCGCCTGCGCCGGGCCAATGGAAGGACGCAGCTGCAAGGTCTACTGCGTCAATCCGGGCTGCGAGCTGTGTGGGAGGGTGATTGAGAATTGTGCTGGGGACTGACTAGCTCCGGATGAGGAGGAACAGATGTCCACAGAGCAGCAATCGGCAGCGACCCTTTACGAGCGGCTCGGCGGCATCTACGCGATTGCCGTCGTCGACGACGACTTCGTCGATCGCGTCATGTCCGATCCGCGGCTGAACGCCGATCCGGCTGTCGACGAAGCGCACCACAAGGTGCCGCCGCCGGGTTTCAAGTACCTGGTGACCGAGATGGTTGGCTGGGCCAGCGGTGGACCTCAGAAATACACCGGCCGGTCGATACGCGACTCGCACGCGCACTAGAACATCACGCCCCGCGAGTGGGACGCGTTCATGGACGACTTTCAGCAGACCCTCGACAAGTTCGGCGTTCCCGGACCCGAGCAGTCCGAGCTGAAGGCGATCGTGCAGAGCACCTACGGCGACATTGTCGTTGGCAAAGACTGAGAGCATCAACGTTCGGGCCGCGACGGGCGCCGACGCGCAGGCTGTCGACGAGGTCGTCGCGAGCGTGTTTGGCCGCGACGACGAAGCGCGGCTGGTCCGGCAGTTGCGGGGCGCCCCGGGAGCATTCGAACTGGTGGCGGCCGTGCGGGGGGAGGTCCTCGGGCACATCATGTTTTCACCCGTTCGCGGCCGGGACGACTCGCCGGTCCTCAGCGGCGCCGGGCTGGCCCCACTCGCCGTTCAGCCGCGGTGGCAAAGGCGGGGCATCGGGTCGGCGCTCGTGACGCGCGGCCTCGAGGAGTGCCGCGCTCGCGCGCTTGGCCTGGTGGTCGTTCTCGGTCACGGCAGTTACTACCCGCGCTTCGGTTTTGCGCCCGCCGACCGCATCGGCCTGCGCTGCAAATGGTCCGGCGACGGCGACCGTTTCATGTACCTGGAGCTTGTTGCCGGGCATGCCGCGCTCGCGAACGGCCTCATTCGCTATCGCGCCGAGTTTGAGAATTTGTAGGCAGTGATGAAGCGGCGGCGACCGATTCTCGCTCTGCTGGTCGACATGCTCGCCGCTCCGCTCGGCCACCTCTACGTGGGTGCCCCGGTGCGCGGTCTCGTTCTCACCGTGGCCGCCCTTCTCGTGGGTCTACTCGGGATCGTGTCGGGTCTGCGAGGCGTCGCGTCGTTTCCGGTGATGTGCCTGGTGGTGATCGTTGCGGCACTCGTGCCACCGATCGACGCCTACGTCCTGGCCCGGCGCGTCGGCCCATCCTACCGGCTCAAGAGTTACAATCGCTGGTTCGCCTACCTCGGTGCCTTCGTGGTTCTGGCGGGAGCGGGAGAGTTGCTGTCGAGAGAGGTCCGGCACGATGTCGTGGAGGGATACAAAATCCCCGCGGCTTCGATGGTGCCGACGCTCCAGGTCGGCGACCGCATCCTGGCCGACAAGATGGTCTATCGCAGCGACGCGCCTCAGCGTGGCGACATCGTCGTCTTCGAGTCTCCGCAGGATGCCACCAGGACTTACGTCAAGCGCGTGATCGGGCTGCCGGGAGAAACGATCGAAATCCGCGACAGGAACGTCTGGATCAACGGTTCCGAACTGCAGGAACCCTATGCGGTCCATACGGAAACGAAGATCGAGCCGGGCAAGATCCGCGACCAGCTGAGGCCGATTCGCGTTCCGGACGGCAGCTATTTCATGATGGGAGACAATCGCGAGCACAGTCACGACAGCCGCTTCTGGGGTCCGGTCGCACGAGACAAGATCTGGGGCCGGGTGCGAACGATCTACTTCTCGTGGGCTGTCGAGACGCTCAGCGTGCGATGGGATCGCATCGGAATGGCGCTCGACTGACACACGGCACGAGGTGACCGCCTTGAAGCTCTACTGGGCAGCCTCGATGAGAATGCGGACGTGAGCCTGCTGGCCGCCGGCAAATCCTTGATTCGCATTGCCGCGGTGTTCCTCGCCGTCGCCTGGTTCGCGCAACGCAGCGTACTGTTCCCCGCGACGAGGTTGCCGCCCGGCTCCTGCCCGCCGGGGGCCGAACCCGTAGCACTGCAGTTGGCTTCGGGCGGCGTCGGGGAGGCGTTGTTTCTTGCTCCGATGTCACCGCGGGCAGGTCGCTCGCCGCTGATCATCTTCACGCACGGCAACGGTGAGCTGGCCGACCACTGGGTCGACGAGTTCGCGCGGCCGCAGTCGTGGGGATGGGCAGTGCTTCTGGTCGAGTATCCAGGCTACGGGCGCTCGCCCGGATCGCCGTCCGAAGAGAGCATCCTCGCCGCCCAGGAGGCCGCCTACCAGTGGGCGCTTGGCGATCGGCGCATCGATGCGAGCCTCATTGTCGCCTACGGCCGCTCGCTGGGCGGCGCACCGGCTGTCCGGCTGGCCGCCCGGCATCCGATCGCGGGCCTCATCCTGGAGTCGGCCTTCACCAGCGTCCGCCCGCTGGCCGCGGCGTACTTGCTGCCGGGATTCCTCGTTCGCGATCCGTTCGACAATCTGGCCGCGCTGGCAGGCTACCGTGGACCGCTGCTGGTGCTTCACGGACGCGAGGACAGGGTTGTGCCGGTGGCTCACGGCCGTGTGCTTGCGGCGGCGGTTCCGGGAGCGGAGTTTCACGAGCTCGAATGCGGACACAACGACTGCCCGCGACCATGGCCGATCGTACGGCGGTTCCTGGCTCCGACCGATTTCAAGGGCGCGGGAGCCGAGCCGGGAGCGTGACGGTGACGACCTGGACCAATGCCGATTTCGAGCAGCTGTCGTGGCACGACTGCTGCGTGTACGGCCTGCGTATCGTCGAAGGCGAGCACGGAACCGGCGGACTCGAGCTCGATCTCGACTACCTCGTCGAGTGGGTCTGCCACACCGATCGCCGATACGAGTTCCGGGTCGCGCCGGCGACGCTGACCTTTCACGAGATCTTCCGTCTTCGAATGCTGCTCGACTATGCCGCCGTCAGCGCCGGCACGGTTCCATTCTCACTCGACGGCGTCGAGCGGGAAGCATTCTCCTACCCGAATGGCCACCAATCGTTTCGCTGGGTGCTGAAGATCAACTGGCCGGGCGGTTCGATCTCGTTCGAGAGCCCCGGCTTCACGCAGGCGCTGACGGCCGAGCCGGTGCTGCTGGAGGCGCAATCCTTCGCGCGCGGAAGCCGGCCCGTGACGCGATAGCTTTCCACGGCTATGCTGCCGAGGTGACCATCGCGCGCCTTCATTTCGTCTACAACGTCGAGCTGACGCCAGCGGCGCTGCTTCGCGATTTCATTCACCGGCTGACGGATCCGGCCACCTATCCGTGCAAGCTCTGCGATCTGACCTATGGCCGCTTCGTGAAGAAGCCGGGCTGGCAGCTCTTCCTCTACTCGCTGCCCGTCCGATCGTCGTTCTACACTCGCGACCAGTTTGCGAAGAGTCATCCTCAGCTTGCCAGCCACGAGTTCCCGGTCGTTCTGGCGGAGCACGACGACGGCAGCTTTCGCGTCTTTCTTTCCCGGGGCGAGATGAAAGAGATGACAACGCTCGACGAGCTCGAGTCCGCAGTTCGCTCTCGCCTCCAGCCCGAAACAGTCAGGAGTGTTTCATGAAGCTCCAGGGTCGATGCCACTGCGGTGAGATCGCAAACACGCGTTCGTGATCTCGAAGCGACTAGAACCGGCGCCGGGGGGATGAATCGATGAGCCTCATAGTACGCCAGATGAAGCTCGAGGAAGTCGACCTGATCGTCGACTATTTTTACGGGTCCTCGCTCGAGTTCCTCGAAAGTCTCGGCGTCGACCCGACGCGGCGCCCGCCGCGCAACCAGTGGAAGGAGATGTACGAGCAGGACTACGCGCAGCCGATCACGAAGCGCAGAAGCCTGCTGCTGTTGTGGGAGCTCGATGGCGCCGCCGTGGGATTCTCGACGGCGGACAAGGTCGTCTACGGATCGGAAGCATTCATGCACCTGCACCTCGTGCGCCCGGAGCTGCGCCAGCGCGGCACCGGCGCCGTCGCCGTGCGCAAGTCGGTGGACCTGTACTTCGGGACGCTGCGGCTGAAGCGCCTGTTCTGCGAGCCGAACGCTTTCAATGAAGCGCCCAACCGGACCCTGCAGAACGCCGGCTTCCGCTATGTGAAGACCTACATGACCGTTCCGGGATTGCTCAACTTTCACCAGGCCGTCACGCGTTGGGTCATCGAGAGGAACGCGTGAAAGGGAGTGGCGTAAGGGCACGAAGATTTCGAGACCGGTGCCGAGTACGGCACCCGCTACCGCCGTCGCCCCCTTTGCGAGACGCCCCGCTCGGGAATGACACTGCTGTCGTAGTCGCGGCGAAGGGTTTCGTTGCATTGTCGAGTCCGTTGCACCAAGCAACGCAATTCCTTGACGATATGCATACGATACGTATAGTGACGATGACGACATCGAGTTCGATCCGGCCAAGGCTCGCGCCAGCGTGCGGAAGCGCGGTGTCAGCTTAGGACACGCGGAGCGAAACCATGGAGAAGGAATATGACTTCCGAGGGGGCAAGCGCGGCGCGGTTCTGAAGTCGCCGGGGAAGACTCGCATCACGATCATGCTCGACGATGACGTACTGGAGCATTTTCGCAGCCGTGCCGAAACGAAAGGCACGGGATACCAGACGATGATCAACGCCGCGCTTCGATCAGCACTGTCGAGCGATCGACGCGGATCGCAGAGCGGTCCGCTCACGGTGGAGACACTTCGAAAGATCATCCGGGCAGAGCTGAAGGCGGCGGGTCGGGGCTGACGCAGAAGACTTGCGACTGGAGCGCGAGCGGCTAGAAGGCGGGCATGCGCTTCACCTACGCCGAGTCGATGTGTGATCCGTCGCAGCTGCTGCCGCTGGCCAGGGCCTGCGACGAGTCTGGCTGGTCGTCCTTCGTGGTGCCCGACAGCATCGCCTACCCCGAGCATTCGGACTCGAAGTATCCGTATACGCCCGACGGCGACCGGCGCTTTCTCGATGGCAAACCGTTCATCGATCCGTTCCTCCTGATGGCCGCGATGGGTGCGGTGACGAGCCGGCTTCGCTTCACGACCTTCGTCGTCAAACTGCCGATCCGGCACCCGGTGCTGGTTGCCAAGCAGCTCAGCTCGGCTGCCGTGCTGACCGGCGGGCGCGTGGCCTTCGGCGTCGGTACCAGCCCGTGGCCCGAGGATTTCGAGATCACCGGCGTGGCGTGGAAGGATCGCGGCCGGCGCATGGACGAGATGATCGAGATCGTTCGCGGGCTGCTGACCGGCGGCTACTACGAGTTTCACGGAAAGCACTTCGATATCCCGAGCATCAAGCTCTGTCCGGTTCCCGAGCAGCCGGTGCCGATCCTGATCGGTGGCCACTCGGAGGCGGCGTTGCGCCGGGCGGCTCGCAGCGGCGATGGCTGGATGCACGGCGGTGGTTCGGAAGATCTCGATGAGCTGCTGGCCAGGCTACGCACGCTTCGTCGCGAAGCGGGAACCGAGAACAAGCCCTTCGAGCTGCACGCGATCTCGTTCGACGCCTACGACGTCGACGGCGCCCGCAAGCTGCAAGACCAGGGCATCACGGACGCGATCGTCGGATTTCGCAATCCGTACGTCGGAGAAGATGACGTACCGCTGCAGGAGAAAATCGACATCCTGCGGCGCTTTGCCGACGACGTGATCGCCAAGGTGTGAGGACAGCGCCGTGACGGTCGTCATTCGCCCTGTCGGTGCTGCGGATGTCGCCGCGATCTGCGACATCTACAACCACTATATCCACGACACGGTCATCACCTTCGAGGAGGAACCTGTCAGCGAGAAGGAGATGGCCGGCAGGATCGCCCTCGTCACCGAGCGCCATCCGTGGCTGATCGCCGAGTACCACGGAGAGCTGGCTGGCTACGCGTACGCAACCTCGTGGAAGACTCGCTCCGCGTATCGTTTCGCCGTCGAGACGACGATCTACCTCTCGCACCGCCAGACCGGCCAGAGTATCGGCACGAAGCTGTACCGGGCCCTGATCGACGAGCTTCGCCCGCTCGGCGTCCACTGCGCGCTCGGCGGTATCGCACTGCCGAATCCGGCCAGCATTGCGCTGCACGAAAAGCTCGGTTTCACGAAGATCGCCCAGTTTCGCGAGGTCGGATGGAAGTTCGGTCGCTGGGTGGACGTCGGCTACTGGGAGCTGCTGATGGAGGGGCAATGACCCTGGCACTTCTCGACAACATCGTCTGGCACAGCCTGTCGGGCCCGCACTCGGGGTTCTCGGCAGGAACCGCGACTGCCAGGCGCTACGCGCGCGGTCTCAGCCCGCTCTGCGGCTTCGCCGACAACGAGCGTCCCGACTTCGACGCGCTCGCGCCCTTCTGCGAGATCGGCGAGCACGTCTTCTGCGGCGGCTGGTCGGGACCGGCGCCATCCGGGTGGAGAGTCGATGCCGACGTGTTCGCGCAGCAGATGGTCTGGAACGGCGCGATGCCCGCGGGCGACGACGATCTGGCAGCCGTGCGTCTCGGCACCGAGCAAGTGAAGCAGATGCTCGAGCTGGTCGGGCTGACCCAGCCCGGGCCCTTCGGACCCCGCACCGTGGAGCTCGGCGACTACTTCGGCGTCTTCGACGATGCGCAGCTCATCGCGATGGCCGGCGAGCGCATGCTCGCCGAAGGCCTGCGCGAGATCAGCGGCGTCTGCACGCATCCGGATCACCAGGGCCGCGGGCTGGCGCGCCGGCTGATGCAGAAGCTGATCCGGCTCGAGATGCAGCGCCGGCTGCAGCCGTTCCTGCACGTGATGATCTACAACAGCCGCGCGATCGACATCTACGAGCGCATGGGATTCCGCCGCCACCAGCAGTCATCGCTTCGGGTGATCTGTCGCGAATGAAAGGGAGACGAAATGAAACACTGGACTGCGGACGAGGCGAGATTTTTTGCGGAAGAATGGCTGCCGGCCTGGACGGGCAACGATCCGGAGCGCCTTGCGAGCTTCTATTCCGATGATGTGCTGTACCTTGACCCCGCCATTCCTGCGGGCGTGCGCGGCAAGCCGGGGCTGCTCGCGTACTTCGGCAAATTGCTCGCGAGCAACCCGGACTGGGTGTGGACGCAGATCGAAGGATTCCCGATGGAGGACGGCTTTCTCAACAAGTGGCGCGCGGTGATTCCGGTGGGCACCAGGACGCTCGAAGTCGTAGGTGTCTGCTCGGTACAGTTCGACGGCAACGGCAGGATCCGCCGCAACGAAGTGTACTTCGATCGCTCCGAGCTGCTCTCCGAGATTGCAAAGCAGCGCGAGGGCCGGCCGTGATCCTGGAAGTCGCGATCCTCAACGTCCGGCCCGGGCAGTCCGCCGAGTTCGAAGCTGCTTTTGGCCAGGCGCGCTCGATCATCGCGTCGATGCCGGGCCACGTCTCGCACCGGCTGCAGCGCTGCCTCGAGGTGCCCGACCAGTACATCCTGCTGGTCGAGTGGCGACGTCTCGAGGACCACACGATCGGGTTCCGGCAAAGCGCCGAGTATCAGGAGTGGAGGCGAATGCTCCATCATTTTTACGATCCGTTTCCGCGCGTGGATCATTACGAAACAGTCTACGCGACCGCGTCGGCCGGCGGCGCGTAGATCGCAGAGAGGCCCATGCAGATCCTGACCGAGCGCCTGGTCCTGCGCCGTCCGCGCGACGAAGACGCAGGCGCCATCTTCGAGCGTTACGCGTCGGATCCGGAAGTGACGCGCTATCTGAGCTGGCCGACCCATCGCACGATCGATGACACGCTTGGCTTTCTGGTGTGCTCGCATCTTGCGTGGGCCCAGTGGCCCGCGGGCCCGCTGCTGATCGAATCTCGCGATTCCGGGCAGCTGCTTGGATCCACGGGTCTGGAGTTCGAGACGGCCGAGGCCGTCAGCACCGGCTACGCGCTGGCCCAGGATGTGTGGGGCAACGGTTTTGCGTCAGAAGCGCTGCGCGCCGTGATCGCGATTGCCGCGTCAGTCGGTGTGAAGCGACTCGCTGCGTGCTGCCACACCGAACACCAGGCGTCGATTCGGGTGCTCGAGCGCTGCGGCTTCGAACGCGACGGCTTCTTCTGCGGCGAGCCGAGTTTTCCGAATCTGCACGGCGCCCAGCGGGCGTATTCCTTTGTGCGCCGGCTCTGAATCGGAAGATCGGGACCTTCCTCGATTTCCCCCGCTTTCAGTCGGGGCGAATCAGTCTCAGCAGCGTCGCTGCGCCGGCCACTACAGCGCCGTCGCAACGCAATTCGGCGAGCCCGCCTTTTCTCAGCGCGACGATGGCGTGCGGCGCAGTGCCGGTGGCGAGCTCGGAGACGAGCATCGAGAGGTCCGGCTCGTGTCCGACAACTGCGATGAAGGTGTCGACGGACTCGCGGGCAAGCAGGTCGATGACGTCCTCGGCGCGCGCGCCGGGCTCCAGCGCCGGGCACGCGGTCGGCACCGGCCATTTCGCTTCCTTGTGAAGGATCTCCGCCGTCTGCCACGCGCGAGCGAGTGGACTCGACCAGAGCGCGGTTGGAGTCGGCAACTCGGAGCGCCACTGACGCGCGCTGCGCGCGAATTCACGCTTGCCGCCCTCGGTCAGCGGCCGGCCGCGATCATCGGGCCACTTGTCGAAGTCGTGCTCGAAAGCACGCGCGTGCCTTACGACGAGAATGCGCATGGGCTACCTCGCTGGCTGCGAGATAGACCTGGCGCCGCAGCCTAGCAATCCCGGGCGTAGTCCGCCGCGGGCCGCTGCGTGCCGGGTTTCGCTGGCGGACGCTCGTGACTGCGAACGCCGGCTGCGCTATCACGCGATGCAAATCGGGGTCAGACCCCGATCTACATCGCGCGCGGGAATCGGGGTCTGACCCCGATTCCCCCCGATTCCCGATTCCCGAGCGCGCAACGGAGGTTCCGATGGGGAAGATCACGGGTGGATGCCTTTGCGGCAAGGTTCGTTACACGGCCACGGAAGACCCGGTCTTCCAAGGGGTTTGTCACTGCAAGGACTGCCAGCGCCAGGGCGGCACGGCGTTCGCGGTGGTCGCCGCATTCATGGAGCCGGCGATCCAGTTCAGCGGCGAGCTGAAGACCTGGGTCGGCACCGGAGATAGCGGTGGCGACGTGCGGCGCAGCTTCTGTCCCGATTGCGGATCCGGTGTCGTTTCGCGCCCGGCGAGCTCACCCGGCCTGGCCTTCGTCAAGGCCGGGACGCTCGACGACACCAGCATCCTGGCCCCGATGGTGCACATCTTCTGCGACAGCAAGATGGCGTGGGTGCCA
>Ga0247727_10015066_pt1 | contig 12742 bp, 14 predicted proteins | sample WisWelCaveWW1625_FD_202498 | JGI IMG/M metagenome (GOLD analysis project Ga0247727, IMG submission 202498) | Biofilm microbial communities from Wishing Well Cave, Virginia, United States - WW16-25 | ecosystem: Environmental > Aquatic > Deep subsurface > Groundwater > Cave microbial mat | place...
CGACAGCCCATGAGTCAGAGAAAAAGTGATTTGGGAATCCCTCGACTGACGACGACAACAACCGCCGCGCACGATTTTTGATGCGGCGTGGCTCGACAGACTCTACTCAACTGACGACAGGCCCTAGCCGGCGTCGAATGGGCCCGTACTTGGAGATCGACCGGACGCGCGCACCCATTCATCCCTCCGGATACCGCCACGGCATATCCGGCTGCGCCGCACCCTCGTCGATCGCCCACTGCGGCAGCGACAGGCCCGGCGCCACATCGGCGAACACCATGCGCACGCGGGTGCCGATGCCGACACTCCTGACCAGCTCGGGTGGGGCCAGCTTGCCGTTGGGCGCGGCGAGGTTGCCGACGACACGCAGCGACTCGGGCTCGGTGGGCTGGCCTTTCTGGGTGTCGAGGTCGACCAGCAGCACGAGGTAGGGCGTGTGGGCCTTGAAGGCCGGCTGGATGGCGTGGTGCACCTCCGTATAAGAGTGCACGGCACCCTTGCCCTCGACCGGCACCCACGTCGATTTGGGGCTCATGCACCAGGGGCAGGCGGTGGTGGGCGGATAGCGCAGCAGCCGGCAGGCGTCGCAGCGCTGCAGATGAAAATCGTGCGCGGCGCAGTGCTTGAAGTAGGCGAGGTTCTCGACGTCGAGGTCGTCGACGCTGAGCGAGAACCCGAGATAGTCGCCCTTGATCGGCATGATGCTTCCTCTCTTCCATCCTGTCATCCCGGCCGAGGGCGGAGCCCGAGAGCCGGGACCCAGGGCCCAACATCCCACGTTGCCCTTGGGTCCCGGATATTTCGCTGACACGAAATTCCGGGATGACAACGCTAGCCGCGCCGCATGACCATGGCCGAGCCGGTGCCGGGCATGGCCCAGCCGAGGTTGGCCGTCACCTCGCAGCGCTGCACCTGCCGGCAGCCGCCCTCCTTGTAGTCGTAGGTGTGCCGGCGTTTGCCGTCGGCGCCCACGGGGCAGCTGTCGTCGACGTCGTGGCGCAGCTGGCGCACGTTCTCGATCACCATGTTCATGCCGTGCGTGTAGCCCTCGCACAGGTGCCCGCCGCTGGTGTTGTTGGGGCGCCTGCCTCCTAGGCGAATGGTGCCGTCGCTGACGTAGTGCCCGCCCTCGCCCTTCTTGCAGAAGCCGTAGTCCTCGAGCTGCAGCATGGTGGTGAAGGTGAAGGCGTCGTAGGAGCCGGTCGCGTCCACGTCCTCGGGCCCGACGCCGGCGTTGGGCCACAGGATCTCGCGCGCGTATCTGCCGGCGACCGTCGAGATCGGCCCGTGCTGGTAGTGCATGTCGATGCGCGGCTTGCACACGCGCCCGGCGACGCCGCGGATCAGCACCGGATGATGCCGCCCGTCGCGCGCACGGTCCGCGGTGGTGACGATGATCGCGGTGGCGTTGTCGGTCTCCACGCAGCAATCGAGCAGGTGCAGCGGCTTGCAGATGATGCGGCTCGCCAGCACGTCGTTCACGCCGACGCGCTGCTTGTAGTAGGCCTTGGGGTTGTTGGAGGCGTGCATGCTGTGCGCCGAGCGCACGGCCGCCACTTGCGCCGGCGTGGTGCCGTAGTCGTGCATGTGGCGCATGAAGGTGAGGCTGAACAGCTGGCCGGCGCTCTGCCAGCCGTAGGCACGGTTGTGCAGCATCTCGCCCGCCACCGGCACCGCCGAGCGCGCACCCGTACCGCCGATGCGCACCTGGGAATAGCCGTTCATGGCGCGGAAGATGACGACGCACCTGCACATGCCGGCCTCGATCACGCCCATCGCCATGCCGATCAGCGCCTCGGTCGACGAGCCGCCGCCGAACACGTCCATGTAGAAGTCGAGGCGGATGCCGAGGTCGCCGGCGATGAAGGGCGAAAAAGTCGAATCACCCGACTGGTAGGACAGCATGCCGTCGACGTCGGACGCCTTCAGGCCCGCATCTTCCAGCGCGTTGCGAACGGCCCAGGTGCCGAGCCCGCGCGTGGTCATGCCCGAGCCGCGCGTGTAGGTGGTCTCGCCGACCCCGACAATGGCGTACTTGTCGCGCAGGCATTTGGGGCTCGAGACGTCCGTCTCGGCAGGGAGCGGCATGGGTGGTCCTCCGTATGTCAGGCTTTTTGCGGCAATTCTGCCCACACCCGCACGGAAACGCCAGCGGGCGCAAGACCGCCACCTTGTGCCGTTAGCGCGGCGCACGTAGTCTGATCGGGGGCTCGGGTGATCGCACTCGGGAGACGGATTCATGCCGGAGGGATCGAAATCGGCCAAAAGCCCTCGATCCGAACAGCGCCAGCGGCGCCTTGCCGCCGAGCTGCGCGCCAATCTCGGCAAGCGCAAGGCACAAGCGCGTGCGCGTGCCGCAGCCGAGCCGCCAGCCAAGACGGGAAAGCCGGACCGATAAGAAGTGCCGGCTGAGGTTGCGTGATGTGTAGCTAGTGTGGTGGTTCAGAAGTTCCCTCACCACTATGCCGAAGGCGTATCTTCGACACGACGCGGCGAGGTTGTCCAGGGAACTTCTGAACCAAAAACCACACTAGAGTCATAGGTATCTAGTGTCCCGAATCCGAAGTTCGCAAATGCGTGCCGCGAGGTGTGTGCGAACTTCGGATTCGGGACACTAGCAGAGCCAAAAAAACAAAACGGGGCCTCACATGGATCGCATGAGCATCGTCGGCGGCAGGCCGCTGAACGGCACCATCCCGATTTCGGGCGCCAAGAACGCGGCGCTGCCGCTGATTATCGCCAGCCTGCTCACCTCCGACCGGCTCACGCTGAAGAACGTGCCGAACCTGGCCGACGTCAACCTGCTGACCCGCATCCTGCGCAACCACGGCCTCGATCTCACCATCGACGGCAAGCGCGCCGACCCCTCGCCACACCTGGGCGAGACCTTTCATCTCAACGCGCGCGACATCGTCGACACCACGGCGCCCTACGAGCTGGTCAGCCGCATGCGCGCGAGCTTCTGGGTGCTGGGCCCCCTGCTGGCCCGCTGCGGGGTGGCACGCGTATCGATGCCGGGCGGCTGCGCCATCGGCACCCGGCCGGTCGATCTGCACCTGATGGGCATGAAGGCGCTGGGCGCCGAGATCGACATCGACGGCGGCTACGTGGTCGCCAAGGCGCCGAAGGGATTGCACGGCGCGCGCATCACGTTCCCGAAGGTTTCGGTCGGCGCCACCCATAACATCATGATGGCCGCCTCCCTCGCCAAGGGCGAGACGGTGCTCGAGAACGCCGCGCGCGAGCCCGAGATCGGCGACGTCGCCGAATGCCTGATCAAGATGGGCGCCCAGATCGAGGGGCTGGGCACCTCGACGCTGCGCATCCAGGGCCGCAGCCGGCTCGAGGGCGCCGTGCACACCGTGCTGCCCGACCGCATCGAGACCGGCACCTATGCCTTCGCGGTGGCGGCCGCGGGCGGCGAGGTGGAGCTGCTGGGCGCGCGCAAGAGCCTGCTCGAGACCGCGTTCGCGGCGCTGGAGAAGACCGGGGTCGCCATCACCGAGACGGCGGGCGGCGTGCGCATCGCGCGCAACGGTGGGCTGCTCGAGCCGATCGACATCGAGACCGAGCCCTATCCGGGCTTCCCCACCGATCTGCAGGCGCAGCTGATGGCCCTGATGACCAAGGCCAAGGGCACCAGCGTGATCCGCGAGACCATCTTCGAGAACCGCTTCATGCACGTGCAGGAGCTGGCGCGGCTCGGCGCCGACATCCAGCTGCAGGGCGACACCGCCACCGTCAAGGGCGTCAAGACCCTGCGCGGCGCCCAGGTGATGGCGACCGACCTGCGCGCGTCGGTGTCGCTGGTGATCGCCGGCCTGATGGCCGAGGGCAAGACCACCATCAACCGCGTCTACCACCTCGACCGCGGCTTCGAGCGGCTGGAGCAGAAGCTGTCCGGCTGCGGGGCCAGCATCGAGCGGGTGGTGGCGGGCTAGGATTGTGGCCCGCCGGCTCTGATCTCAAGCCAGATCGCGCAGAATGGTGCGGGCCACCGCGATCGCCTTCAGACCGTCGATGGGCATCGACATCTTTCGGATGACACCGTCCGGCGTGGTGGTGCGCACGGTAACGATCTCTCCGTCGAGGCTGTAGGTGCCGCGATAGCTCTTGCCGCCCCGCGTGACGCTGAATTGCTTGGGAATGGTCGAGGCCACCTGGTTGCTCCTGCCACGCCGCGCGTTCTACCCCGGCGCAACGCCCGTCTCATGCTATGCTTAGTCCAAAGCACGGAGAGACACCATGTCCAGCCCGCGGTTGAACGTCGGCATTGCATCCAATGATCGTCGCATGTTCGAGATCGTCCTGCCCGACATCGGCAAGATCGTGTGCGAGACGTCGACTAGGCTGCCGGGCCCGACCGCCGGTCGCGAGGACGAGCGCAAGATCCTGGCCAAGCTGCACGGCAAGCAGCTGAGCGAGGCGCTGACCCGCGCGATCGAGGAGTACTGAGGCGGCGTCCGGCTAGTCCAGCACCAGGCCGCCGTCGACATTGAAGCACTGACCGGTGATGTTGCGCGAGCCCGGCGAGGCCAGGAACACGACCATGGCGGCGATATCCTCCGGCTCGTTGGCGCGCTTCAGCGGCACGTCCTGCACGTTGCGCTGCTCGATCGCCTCCACGCTCACGCCTTCCTTGCCGGCCATCACGCCGACCATGTCGCGGTAGAGCTTGGTGCGGGTGAGGCCCGGGCACACGGCCGTGACGTTGATGTTGTGCTGCCCCAGCTGCTGCGCCGCCGTCTTGGTCAGGCTGATCACCGCGCCCTTGCTGGCGCCATAGATGGCGTTGGAGAGGCCCGGATAGCCGCGCCCGGCGATCGAGGCGATGTTGATGATCCGCCCGCTGCGGCGCGGGATCATCTCCCGGGCCACGCGCTGCAGGCAGAAGAACACGCCCTTGGCATTCACCCGGTGGATGCGGTCCCAGTCTTCCTCCGTGAGGTCCATTATGTAGGCGCGCCGGGTCACGCCCGCGTTGTTCACCAGGATGTCGATGCGGCCGAGGGCTGTGATCGTCTCCGCCACCATGCGATCGATGTCGGCCACGCTGCCCATGTCGGCCTGGATGGCGAGCCCGCGCCGCCCGGTCTTGGCGACGGCTGCGGCGATGTCCTTGGCACTCGCGCCATTAATATCGATGGCCACGACATGGGCCCCGGCTGCCGCCAAGGCCAGCGCCGAAGCACTGCCGATGCCCTGCCCGGCCCCCGTCACCATCGCGACCTGATCGGTCAACTGCATGCGTGCTTCCTCCTCGATTGATCGTTCTCTAGTTGGCGCGAAGCCGGTACAGCGAGGCCCGCGCGACGCCTCTGCCTCATCGTGCGCAGCGTGGATCACGCAGGTAGCGCCCAGGAGGGTTATCTACACTTTCTGCAAAAGGTAGATAACCCTTGGCGGACAAACTAGGAATGTCGCAATCGACGAGGCAGAATCCGGAACGTGTTCAAGAACTCGGTGCGCTTGCAATCGTCCAGTTTTGATCGCCTTCAGCCGATGTAAGCATTGCTCACGCGGCTCTCGCCAAACGGCGCAACGCTCCATCAGACACGTCACGGGTAATAACGCTGCCCGCTTGCGAAAGCACGTTTAGTAGCGTGCCAAATTGCTCTTTAGACCTCACTACGGAGACCCGTCCCGGCGCGCGTTCCAGTAGAGCGATGTCGTGGAATTTTGTAACCACGCTCGCTACAGAGTTGCGGTGATTGAGAACGGGCTCAAATATGGTCTCCGCTCGTCCAGCGCGAACGAGGTTGGCCACGGGCCACGCAGTAGTGGAAGCTCCCCTTATTTCGACGTTCTTGGCCACGCTGGGCGCTGCAAACACCTGAGTGAGGCGTTCGTACAATCGGTCCGCTTCGTCGGCTGCCTTGCGCTCCGACAATTTGTGGGCTGCCACGCTAACGGCCTCTAGAGAGCAATTCGCAACAGCAACAACCGCTCCCGCTAGCTGGCCTCTTGATGCCTGCACGACAAAGAAGCTGTGGTCGTCGAAGCCAACCCCAGCGTCCTCCCCGATCAGACGAGCGTACCGTGAATAGATGAGTGACGCGCCCATCATGTCAGCTTCTTGATAGCCGAAGCCCATGTCCGAAATGAAGTAGCTATCACCCGAGAAATCCACACGCACTACGACCCCCGTACCGCTGGGATACAGCAGTGGCGTTGAGATAAATGATCCCTCGACTCGGTGGTCAACAGTCGCAAGTTCACGCGCGACCTTCTCGATAAAGGCGCGGCGTTTGTCGACGTCGGTGTGACCTTGACTCATATCATTCTTGCCTGCCAAAGGGGCCTAGGAATTGAGCCCATGTTGCTGATCCTAAACTCTTTTCCAGCCAACTCAAGCGCCTCCTCGAACGTGTCGGGGTCTGGCGTTACCGGAATAGCGATACGAAGATTGCGGCTTCTAGTTGATCGCATACTCTCGGCGAGGTTCATTTCGAAAGGGTGCAGATGCGACCCCCTGATTTTGCGAAATCTCAGCTCCTCTGGTCCGCGCCCCTTGTTGTCGTGAGGACTCAGGGGTCGCCATTCGAAGCGGCACATCGGCTCGAACTTCTGCCGCCGCCCGTGGAACTCCATCTGAATGCAGAGTTCTTCGTCCGGCAGAAACTTGAGCACGCCCGCCCGCAGGCGCAGTCCCTCGACTGTCACACCCTCGATTTCGAGGGAGCAAACAAGCGTAAACGTCTCCTCGCGATGTCCGTCTACCCACCGCAGATCGCCTGACAATCTCTTCTCGGCAAAGAACAGATTCCTCAGTTCTTCAGACATTCGGTGCACACCGCGCTCTAGGGTGCACACACCATCAAACCAAATTTGCGCCGGAGCAACCTTAAGGAGGCGAATCCTTTCTTGCGCTGCACCTAGCTGCTTGCAGGGATATGCTTGCTTACCCCTTGACCGTTGCGCTGCAACATGAGATAAGGCGCACCATCGCAGAACAGCGATTTCCGGCGCTCCAGCCGCGTGAAAGGACTTGTCAGGGCTCAATCGCCCACGTTCGTCCTCCTGTTGAGCGCCTTCAGAAGTCTCCATCGACAGCCCAGGCCACGCGGGGCGTCCAACCCGACCCGCCGTACGCGTCATGCGTGCTTCGCCGAACCCTGTTCGGCGCACCTATGACGCCCATTCGGCTTGCATTGAAAGACCACATACGTGACCACCTTTTCCGACTTTTCACTCAATCCCCTGCTTCTCAAGGCGCTGGCCGAGCAGGGCTACGACACGCCGACGCCGATCCAGGCCCAGGCCATCCCGAGCGTGATGGCCGGCAAGGACCTGCAAGGCATCGCCCAGACGGGCACCGGCAAGACCGCCGCGTTCGCCCTGCCGATCCTGCATCGCCTGGCCGCCACCAAGCGTGAGCCGATGCGGCGCGGCTGCCGCGTGCTGGTGCTGAGCCCGACGCGCGAGCTCGCCACCCAGATCGCCGAAAGCTTCCGCACCTACGGCCGCCATCTCGGCGTCCGCGTCGCGACCGTGTTCGGTGGCGTCGGCCATCGGCCGCAGAAGGATGCGCTGGCGCGCGGCCTCGATGTGCTGGTGGCGACGCCCGGACGCCTGCTCGACCATCTCGACGAGCGCAACGTCGTGCTCGACGGCGTCGAGATGTTCGTGCTCGACGAGGCCGACCAGATGCTGGACATGGGCTTCGTCGTGCCGATCCGGCGCATCGTTTCCAAGCTGTCGGCCCGGCGCCAGAGCCTGTTCTTCTCGGCGACGATGCCCAAGGAGATCGGCCGGCTCGCCGCCGAGCTGCTGAACGATCCCGTCAGGATCGCGGTGACGCCGAGCGCGACCCCGGTCGAGCGCGTGCGCCAGCAGGTCTACTTCGTCGAGACCAAGGCCAAGCCCGCGCTGCTGGTCGAGCTGTTCGCCAATCCCGAATTGACGCGCGCCCTCGTCTTCACCCGCACCAAGCGCGGCGCGGACCGCGTGGCGCGCAACCTGGAGGCGGCTGGGATCAAGGTGGCTGCCATCCACGGCAACAAGAGCCAGAACCAGCGCGAGGCGGCCCTTGCCGCCTTCAAGGCGTCGCGCATCCGGGCGCTGGTGGCGACCGACGTCGCCGCCCGCGGCATCGACATCGATCTCGTCAGCCACGTCGTGAACTACGAGCTGTCGAACCTGCCGGAGAGCTACGTGCACCGCATCGGCCGCACGGCGCGCGCCGGCGCGGACGGCAGCGCCATCTCGTTCTGCGACGGCGAGGAGCGGGCCTATCTGCGCGACATCGAGCGCCTGACGCGCCAGTCGATCCCGTCCACGGACCGGCGCGGGCAATTCCCGTTGCCATCCGGGGGAGCAGGCGAGCGGGACGGCGAGCGCCGGCATTCCGACCGGCAGCCGCGCCACAACGGCAAGCGCCCCGAGCGCCATGTGCGACCAGGCAGCGCGGCCCACCGCGGCCGGCCGCAGCAGGCAGCCAACGGCGGCGGACGCGATCGGCCGCAAGCAGCGCAGGATCGCCCAATCGAACGTAATGGCGAACGCAATGGCGAGCGCAGTGGCCACCGCAGGCCGGCTCAGGCTGGAGCTGCGCCCGCAAACGGCGGACACCGCGCCGCCCCCGCGCGGCCGGACCAGGCCCGAAGCCGGGACGATCATCGCAACGGCCGCCAGGACGGCGGCGACCGCAAGGCGCGTCCATCCTTCCCGCGATCCGGCGAGCGCGATAGGGGGCCCAAGCGCGAGCATCGCCAGGCGGGCGGCTATCGACCCCGCTAGATCCAAAATCGACCCGCTCGTGTCCGGTCGCGGACATTCGAGTCCCTCGGTCATCCCGGTGCTCGTCACCGGGATCCATCTGACCGCATGCTCCGGCGCGAGCTGATGGCTGGATACCGGGGACAAGCCCCGGTATGACAACCAGGTTCGTTTTGGCTCGAGGCAGAACACGAGGGAGCCGCGCGGCGTTCGTATTGTGCGCCGGCGGTGCGTTCGCTATCACTCGGTCTCGACTGGCCCGGGCCTGGCAGTCTGGTTTGCCCGCCCGGCTGGACCGTGCAGAGGACCCTGGCGCCATGGCCGAGCTGAAGCTGATCGCCTTCGACGCCGACGATCTGGCGGTGGTGTCGGCGCACCTGCAGGATGCCCTGCTGAAGATCGGCGACATGGCCTATATGCCGGCGGAGCGGCGCTTTGCGGCGGTCGGCAACCGCTTCGACTGGGTCGATGCACTGAAGGACGGCAAGACCGGCAAGCCTGACTACGTCCGACGCCGGGCAGGCCTGCGCTTCGAGCGGGTGCTGGCGGCCAAGCTGCAGGGCGTCGACCTGGAGCGGAAGGATACCGTTCTGGCTCTGCTCGCCATCAGCTTCGAGCCGGGGGAGGCGCCGGGGGGCAGCATCACGCTGCGCTTTGCCGACGGTGGCGCCATCCGGCTCGACGTCGAGTGCATCGAGGTGGAGCTGAAGGACCTGGGGCCGGCGTGGCGCGCGACCTCGAAGCCAAACCACCCCGATGGCGGTCCGGCACCCTCGCGAGACCCTTGAAACTATACGCACACCTGCCGTGGGCCACCCCCATGCCCCTTCGCCTGACCACCAGCGACCCTGATTTCGAGAGCGCGTTCGCGGCCTTGCTCGTCACCAAGCGCGAGACCGCCGAGGACGTGGAGGCGGCGGCGCGCTCCATCATCGCGGCCGTGCGGGCCGACGGCGACAGGGCGCTCATCGAATTCACGCAGCGCTTCGACCGGCTCGACCTGACACGCACCGGCATTCGCATCACGTCTGCGGAGATATCGGCTGCGGTGGCGGCCTGCGACGCGGGGACGATGGCGGCCCTGGAGCTCGCGTGCGCGCGCATCGAGAGCCATCACCGACGCCAGCTGCCCCGCGACGACACCTACACCGATGCGCTCGGCGCCCAGCTCGGATCGCGCTGGACGGCGATCGAATCCGTCGGGCTCTACGTGCCGGGCGGGCTTGCCAGCTATCCAAGCTCGGTGCTGATGAATGCCGTGCCGGCCAGGGTGGCGGGCGTGCCGCGCGTCGCCATGGTGGTGCCCTCGCCGGGCGGCGAGATGAACCCGCTGGTGCTGGCGGCGGCGCACCTGGCCGGCGTCGCGGAGATCTATCGCATCGGCGGCGCGCAGGCCGTCGCGGCGCTGGCCTACGGCACCGCGAGCGTGCCCCCGGTCGCCAAAATCGTCGGCCCCGGCAATACCTACGTGGCAGCCGCCAAGCGGCAGGTGTTCGGCACCGTCGGCATCGATTCTATCGCCGGGCCGTCCGAGGTGCTGGTCATTGCCGACAAGCACAACAATCCCGAATGGCTGGCGGCCGACCTGCTGGCGCAGGCGGAGCACGACACGGCGGCGCAATCCATCCTGATGACGGACGATACGGCGTTCGCCGCCGAGGTGGCGGCGGCAGTGGCGCGCCAGCTGCAGGTGCTGCCGCGCGGCAACATCGCCGGCGCCAGCTGGGAAACGTTCGGCGCGGTCATCGTGCTGCGCTCGCTCGAGGAGGCGCCGCGCCTGGCCGACCGCATCGCCGCCGAGCATGTCGAGATCGCTACGCAAGATCCCGAGGGCCTGGCCGCGCGCATCCGCAATGCGGGCGCCATCTTCCTCGGCGCCGATACGCCCGAAGTGATCGGCGATTATGTGGCGGGCTCCAACCACGTGCTGCCGACCGCGCGCAGCGCCCGCTTCTCTTCTGGCCTCGGCGTGCTCGACTTCATGAAGCGCACATCGATCCTCAAGCTCGATCGCAAGGCGCTCGCCGCGCTGGGCCCCGCCGCCATGACGCTGGCGCGCGCGGAGGGGCTGGAGGCGCACCGGCGCTCGGTCGCGATCCGCCTCGGCCGCGACGACACGACATGAGGGGAGGCGCGATGTTCGATCCCCCCGAGTTCGACCCGGCCAGCAAGTCGCGGCTCACCGCCATCAACTTCGACGAGGCCTCGATCCGCCGCGGCAGCTCCAACATCGAGCACGAGCGGGAGGTCGCCGTGTTCGACATCCTGGAGGCCAACAGCTTCGTGCTCGACGGGCGCGACGACGGCCCCTACACGCTGACGCTGTCCATCGTCGAGGACCGGCTGGTGTTCGCCGTGGGCCAGGCGGCCAACGACGAGGTGTTCACGTTCGTGCTGTCGCTGACACCGCTGCGCCGCGTCATGAAGGACTACTTCATCGTCTGCGAAAGCTATTATCAGGCCATCCGCGCCGCGCCACCCTCGCGCATCCAGTCGATCGACATGGGTCGTCGGGCGCTGCACGACGAGGGCAGCCGCGTGCTGGTCGAGCGGCTCAAGGGCAAGATCACGGTCGATCGCGACACGTCGCGGCGGCTGTTCACCCTCATCTGCGCCCTGCACTGGAAAGGATGAGGGGTGGCGCGCGAGGGGGCCCACGACCTGCCGGGCGCGGTACTCTTCGTCTGTACCATGAACTCGGTCCGCTCGCCGATGGCGGCCGCCATCCTGCAGCACCTGTTGGGGCGCAGGGTATACGTGGCCTCCGCCGGCGTGCGCGCGGGCGGTGCCGATACCTTTGCCGTGGCGGCCATGCAGGAGATCGGCATCGACATCTCGCGCCATGCTCCGCACACCTTGCGCGAACTGCACGACACGTCCTTCGACCTGATCGTCACGCTGTCGCCCGAGGCGCATCACCAGGCGCTGGAGCTGACCCGCACCATGGCGGTGGACGTGGAATACTGGCCGACCTTCGATGCCACCATGATGATCGGCCAGGGCAGCCGCGAGCAGATCCTGCAGGCCTACCGCACGGTCCGCGACGGCCTGTTCCAGCGCATCAAGCAGCGCTTCGGCCTCGAAGGCGGCCCGACGGTTTGATGGCTCCTCATGGGCGGCCGACCGGCCGCGCGCTTTCGCGCGCGCCCGCGGAGCCGTCCCGCGCCGTAGCGCGGATCAGCCGGCGCGAGCGAACCTACGGCTCCAGCTCGGTGTCCCAATACAGATAGTCGAGCCAGCTCTGGTGCAGGTAGTTGGGCGGGAACAGCCGCCCGTTGCGGTGCAGCTCGAATACCGTCGGCCGGTAGGGCATCTGCCGGGGCCGCATGCCCGCCTGATGCGGCAGATGTCCACCCTTGCTCAGATTGCAGGGCGCGCACGCGGCCACCACGTTGTCCCACCGCGTCTGGCCGCCCCGCGAGCGCGGGATCAGGTGATCGAAGGTGAGATCGTCCTTGCAGCCGCAGTACTGGCACAGGAAGCGGTCGCGCAGGAACACGTTGAAGCGCGTGAACGCTGGATAGAGCGCCGGCTTGACGTAGGTCTTGAGCGACACGACCGAGGGCAGCCGCATTTCGAAGGAGGGGCTGCGCACGAAGCGATCGTATTCGGAGACGATGTTGACCCGCTCCAGGAACACAGCTTTGACCGATTCCTGCCAGCTCCACAGCGAGAGGGGGTAGTAGCTCAAAGGCCGGAAGTCGGCGTTCAGCACGAGCGCCGGGAAGGCTTCGGGAGTGGCTGCGTAGGCGTTCAAGGGTTTGCGTCCCTTTACGTTTCCTTAAGCGAATCAACCTCGCACGTGATTGAGCGGCGACATACTAGCCATCTGTGTCGGGGATGTGAAGTCGAGGCCCAGCCTGGACCAAGACGCGGGCGGAATGGGGAAAATTTGGCTCAGCGCCGATCTGGACCAGGCCCTAGTCTTACTGAGTCATAAGAACTGAGTCACAAGACCGCATCCTACAACGATTGCGACTCCTGTAGCGACGAAGATTCAAACTTCGGCAGCGGGGGGCTTGCA
>Ga0247727_10015067_pt1 | contig 12742 bp, 6 predicted proteins | sample WisWelCaveWW1625_FD_202498 | JGI IMG/M metagenome (GOLD analysis project Ga0247727, IMG submission 202498) | Biofilm microbial communities from Wishing Well Cave, Virginia, United States - WW16-25 | ecosystem: Environmental > Aquatic > Deep subsurface > Groundwater > Cave microbial mat | place...
CAGGCCCGGGCTGGGGGCGCGAATGCGGTTCATTTTGAAGCCGGTCAAGCCGATCTGGTCGGATTCGTGCAGATCGGTGCGGTCAAAATAGGGCTCGCCGAGCGTGGGCTTGCCGTCTCGTTCACCGGCATCCTTGTCAGTTTTATCCTTCCCAAAAACGCCGTCCGCGCCGGTATCGTGCAGCTCGGCAACCCAGTCGAGATCCTCATCGCCAGTCCACGCACTGTCCGGCGCGATAAGCCGGGCGGCTATCTAATTTGCCATTGGCGAGCTCGAATTTTGTTAGATCATAACGCAACGCTAACATCTTCGCACGGATGGCGCCCTGCCCGAGGATCAACTCACCCGGCCCGGCGTCGCGCTTTTCGTTTGTGATGCCATCATCATCATTATCGACGTCATCCAAAGGTTTGCCCGGCGTTTCCAAATAAGCATAGCCGAGATAGCCGGCGGGATAGCACCTGTTTCCTAAAGCTGCGCCATGGCCGAGATTGTCCCACGTATAAACCAGATTGAGGCCGAGGGAATCATTATAGAAGGCATTATCATCGTCGGATTCAAAGAAGCCGTCGCAGGAAAGCGCGGAGCCGCCGACGCCGGAGTCCATGTAGATGCCGAAGATGATATTCTCATTGTAATCAGTTGTGCCTTCGTTGGTGATGTCGTAATGCCAGAAGATGACGTTTTGCGCCTGCGGGTTGGCCCATTGAAAGCCGCGCACTTCGATGCGCAAGCCGAGGCCGCGCCGGGTCCGGTCGCGGCTGTCGGGAAAATAATCCCACGCATCGTAAAAATCATCGTCCATCACCGTGAAGCTCTCCTGATCCGCGGCCGGGCGCTTGCCGAAATAGCCGTTCCAACTGCCGCGCCAGCCCGGGTCGTCAGGATCGGTTGCCTTGTCCGGCCAGGCATCTGGCCAGGTGCGCGGGTCATTGCTGATCGCCGGCGAGCGTCCTTTATTGATGCCGGGATCGGCCTGAAAAAATCCCGGCCGCGGCTCAAACCGCATAAAGCGATTACGAATGGGACTTGTGCCCTGGCGCTCGCGAAAGCCGGTTTCCATGATGTGCGACTCCGGGCCGTTCTCCTGTTTGATTTTCGCCAGCACGAACGGCGTGATGCCGTCGCTGTAATTCATGCCGCTGCCTTTGGGCACTTCGACGGAATGAAAAACGCTCAAGTCCACTCGGCCAGGATCGTCGGGATAGTGCCCCACTTGCCCATAGTTGCGAAAAATCGTGCGGATGTTGGCCGCATCATGAAAGCCATCGCGCTCGGCGTCGACGCGGCCGCGCTTGTCCGGCGGCACGACTTGTGCAAATGTTGTTACAGCATACAACGCACAAAACACCGTCAAAAGTATTTTAGTTAGACGATTCATAACTGCTTTCTCTGTTTCAATAAATGAAATAATGATTCTTTTGTCCAACGGATAAAAACTTTGGCAAGATGATTGTGGCAAAATAATTAAAAGCTTAAAATCCCTGGCCTGCGGCAGGGCAGGCATCCTGCCACAATTATTTTGCAAACAAAGTTTTAAAAACATAATTCGTAAGATAAGAAAGGTTTTTCTTCGTGTCCTTTGTGGTTTAATTGCTTTCATAGCCAGGATAATTTTTCAGAAATCAAAACTTGCGCTGTTGGCCGGCACTGAATTGTGCGGAAGATGAGCGCAACATGAATGTTGCGCTACAGCGACGAATTAAATGTGAAGCCGATCTCGACCCGCCGCGGCGGATAAAAGCGGTCGGGATCGGCCAACTTCGTGCGATCGCCAACCGGATTGAGAGAATAATCCGGGCTGCCGGTATTGCTGAAGATGAAGCCATCCCCGAAAAAGCGGGTGTCCAAAAGATTGAAGACGCGGCCAAAGAGACTCGTGTTCATGCCGGCGAAGCGGAAGAATTTTTCGGCGCGCAAATCGACCAGCACGGCAGCGGGTTTGACGCTGGAATTTCTTTCCAAAGTCGCGCCGAAGCCGCTGCCGATTGCCGGCGTATAGCGCTGGCCGCTGCCATAGCGAATGATCGCGCTGATCGAAAAGTTGTTCGGCTTTTGCGCCGCAATCGTGGCGTTCAACGTGTGGCGCTGATCCCAATTCAACGGAATTTCTTCGGGACGCGGGTCGGCGCCGGCGGAAGCGCGCGTGGCGGTTTCACGCGGGTCGCTGGAATTGCCCTGCGCCCGCTGCCAGGTGTAATCCACCGCGGTGCTGAAGATGCCGACGCGGCGCTGATCCAGCGCGATGGTGAAACCGATGACATTGCCAAAATCGACGTTGGTGAGCCGGGCATATTCGGCGGCGGCGTAGGTTGAAACAAATTCGACCCCGAGCAGATCGCGAATGTCTTTGTAAAAGAGGCTGATCTCCAGGCCGAGATTTTCCGTCAACGCGTGTTTATAGCCGAACTCATACTGCGTCGTGCGTTCGGGCTTGAGATCGGGATTGCCGCGCACGCCGTAGTCGATGCCGCCGGCCTGCAATTCTCTCAGAAGGGAATAATCCGAGTTGTTGAAGATCTCGCCGAGCCCGGGGAATTGATAGAAATGCCCATAAGCAAAAAACAGCGCCGCGCTCGTGGTGATGGGATAAGAAACGCCCAGCCGCGGCGCCAGCGAAGTTTTTGTCGTCGTGCCTTTCGGCACAGAAAGCGGCGCGCCTTGTATCGCATTCGCCGGATTTTGCAAATCGCTGGGAGTGGTGGCGCGCGCGTCAAAGTATTCGAAGCGAGCGCCGGCGCGCAGGATTAAATCCTGCCATTCGATCTGGTCTTGCGCATAAACCGACACTGAAACCGGCTTATAGATTTCAAGCTCCTGGAAAGGAAATTCCGGCGTGCTCTCATAGTGGCGATCCAAAATCGTTCCGCCCGGGTTGCGAATCAAACCACCGGGTGTGCCGAATTTCAGTTTGGAATACTGAAACTCGGCGCCGAATTTGAGCTGGTGGCTGCGCGTGACCTGGCTGGTGAGGCTGCCTTTGAAAACCAGGCTATTCGTGCGCTGCTTGAAACGGCCGAGATCGACCCCTTGCACCGCGAGGCCGAGAAGGAAATTGTTATCGCTGAGCGGCGGACCGGCGCCCTCATAGCGCGTATCATTCACATCCTCATAGACCAAATCGGTGTAATCGAAAATATTCTGGCGAAAGCTCAGATTATAAAACGTTTTGGGCGAGAGCGTGTGCGTCAGGTCCAGGCCATGCACGAGGGAAAAAGTTTCCTGCGTCTTCGCGCCGTCGGGGTTGAAGAAAAAAGTGAAGTTGTAGCATTTGGCGTCCAGCACGTTGCCAATGGCCTGATAGCTCAGCTCGATGTTCCGCAACGAGCGATTGGTAACCTTTGCCAGACCGGACCACTCACGAGAATATTCCAGAGGCAGCTCTTTGCCATCGCCGGAGAAACTGAAGATTTTCCTCTCAAAATCGGCTCTGCCCGTGGGGCGGAACGCGCGCACGCCATAAATGTAGTTGTCGTTGCGGTAATGCCGTCCGCTCACAATAAAAAAAGTTTTTGGGAAAAAAGTCGGGCCGTTCAGGCTGAGCTGGTAGTTTTGCTGCGTCAATGGCCTGAATTTGTCCTTGACGCCGCGCCGCTCTTCGCTGGCAAAAACGTAATCGCTCGTAAAGGCTTCGGCGCTCAAATCGATTTTTTCGGAGCCGCTCTTGAGCACCGCATTGACGACGCCGCTCATGGCCTGGCCGTACTCGGCGTCGAAAGTGCCGCTGATGACCTGCACTTCCTGCAGGAGCGAACGATCAATGCGGAGCGTCGAAGTATTGTCGTAGCTGTTGTTCACGGTGACGCCGTTGATCTGGTATTGCACCTCGCCGATTCTGCCGCCGCGAATATGGCCATCGACGACGCCAGCCTGCAGGTTCACGACGTCATTCAGCTCCTGCACCGGCAGGCTGGCAATATCTTCTCTCGTGATGGTGGCGACCGAACTCGTCAAGTTCGTTTCCACCACCGGGCGCTGCGCCACCACCACCACTTCTTTACCGGCAATCGTCTCTTTCGCCAGCTCGGCATTCTGCGTCGTGGTGTTGTTGGTGGTGACGAGAACATTTTGCACGGCCACGGCGCCGTAGCCGACGAAGCTGAATTGCACGCGATAGGTCCCCGGCGGAATATTGAGCACGCTGTAGTAGCCCTCCAAATCCGTGACCGCGCCGAGGGTCGTTCCGGCCAAAATAACGTTCGCGCCCGGCAGGCCTTGTTTCTGCTTGTCCGTAACGCGGCCGGCGAGCTTGCCGGTGGTGCCGGCGAGGGCAAAAGAGCAAAAAACAAAAAGCAAAAAGCAAACGGCAAGTTGAGCGAAGTCGGACTTGCGCTTCGAGATCTCCCAAAAGCTTTTGAGATTTTCCTGCGCAAGTCCGACTTCACCGTGAACCACTTTTTTTCGAGTGAACATTTCGCGCCTCATATGAGTTAGTTTTTCGCTTACGCTCCCGGAGAAATTTTGCAAAGCGAATGGGCGAAAGAGTGAGAGCGTATTTGGAAAGTCACTGACCGGTCACTTTTTGTGCGTAAAATTTCGTCATTTCCACAACTTTAAGTGACCGGTCAGTCTCGATTTCCAACTTTTCAAACACGCTCTGAGCAAAATATTCTTACGCTTCGCTCCATGCGCCATGCTCTTTGCGCTCTGCTATTTCACCAGCAGCAGCTTTTTCACCTGCGCATAAACCGTGCGGCCATGTGTTTGCGCAATGATCCGATAAAGATACAGGCCTCCGGACTGGCGGCCCGCATTCCAGTGGAGGCGGTGGCGTCCGGCCACTTGCAGGCCGGAATAAAGCACGGCGACTTTTCTGCCCAGCACATCATAAATCTGCAATTCAACCTGCGCCGCAAAAGGCAATTCGTAAGCAATCGTGGTTTCCGGATTGAACGGATTGGGAAAGTTTTGACTGAGAGAAAAGTCGCGCGGAAGAGCGTCGAATGATTCTTTCACGGCGGTAATCACCTCCCAAATCCTGGCGCCAACGACGCGCTGAAAGAGCAGGCGATGAGCGGCATTGTTGAGATGAATGCCGTCGCCGATGTCGAACTGCGACTGAATCGTGCCATCCGCGTTGGCCAGGCCGTTCCAAAAATCGATGGCCTTGCTGCCGAACCGCGCAAAAGTCGAATCGCGCATGGCCATCAGGTTTTGTCGCTGGGCGACGGATAGATTGCGCGGCTGCGTGGTAGCGACCCAGACCGGCACTTTTGGGGACTTGGCCCGCGCGAGAACGGTGTCATAGTTGGCAAGCTGCTCCGAAATGGAATAGCCATTGGTGGCGTCATTGCTGGGAAGATTGATGATGATCGCCGTAGGCTTGAACGTCAGCGCATGGGTGATGTTGTTGTTCGGCTTCGGGCTCGGTCTGCCCGCAGGCGGCGTATAGCCGGTGGGCATGACATCATAAGTTGTGAACCCACCCACGGCCAGGTTGATGACTTTGGCGGTATTGTCGAGGCCCAGGATGTACTTGGTGTATCTACTCACCCAGGCGCTATCCGGTGAAGAGGGGCCAGTGCCGGCCGCAGTGGAAGAACCCAATACCACGATCACGCGCGCCAGGCTGCTAATATTGAACGGCGCGTCGCTCGCATCGCGCAAGGCGGAATTGGCCGCGTCCGTGATGCGCACGCGCGCTTGAGTCGTAGGTGTATTCGGTATCGTCCACAAATACTTGCCCGCGGCGGCCGGAATCGAGTTGGCGATGGCGATCCAATTTGTGCCGTTATTGGTGGAATATTCCAGGTTGACTTGAGCAACGTTTTGGCTGGCCCAAAGAATATTCTGCTGGGAACCGATCGTCCAGGTTTCGCCGCCATTTGGCGCATTCAACGTGAGCGAGGCGTCTCCGCCACGCGCAAGATCATAGCGGAGCACACGGTTATTGCCCCAGTCCGCGACCCAGAGTCTGCCAAAAAGATAATCTACCGTCATCGCGCGCGGCGTATTCAAGCTCGAGGCCGTGGGCGGATTAGGCGCCGCGCCGGTGACAAAATCCGGCTGGCCCAAAACGAAATCCGCGTCAGCGCCGTTCGGCTTGTTCGCGGCATCATTGAAAATCGTGATGCGATTGTTCGGCTCCTGCACGGCGTAGATTCGGCCACTCGGATCGCCCGTCACAAACCGCACGTTGCCAAAGCCATTGCGCGTCGTGTTCGAGACGTTCGTCGTGAAGTCCGGCTGGCCCAACACCGCATCCGCATTCGCGCCGTTCGCTTTGTTCGCGGCATCATCAAAACGCGTGATGCGGCGGTTCGTAAACTCGCTCACCCACAACCGTCCCTGCTCGTCAAGATACACGCTGTTCGGATTGTTCATCTTGCTCTGACTCAATCCGCTCGTGCCCGTCATCAAATCCGGCTGGCCGAGCACGGCATCCGCATCCGCGCCATTGGCTTTGCTCGCGGCATTATCAAACCGCAACACGCGATGCGCGCCGAAATTGCTCACCCACAACCTTCCGGTTTTGTCAAGATAAAGACCCACCGGCCCGCCCATCTTGCCTGCAGTGGTGGCGGAGGAACTCGTCACGAAATCCGGCTGGCCCAACACGGCATCGGCATTGGCGCCATTGGCTTTAGTGGAGGCCCCATCAAAACGCAGCACGCGATTGTTTCCCCAATCCGCCACCCAAAGTCTTTCATCAACATAATCCACTGTAATCGCGCGCGGCGTGTTCAAGCTTGAGGCGGTGGGCGGATTGGGCGCTGTGCCGGTGACAAAATCCGGCTGGCCCAAAACGTAATCCGCGTCCGCGCCGTTCGGCTTGTTCGCGGCGTCGAGGAAAATCGTGATGCGATTGATCGACTCCTGCACCGCGTAAATGCGGCCGCCCGCATCGCCGGCCACGAACCGCATCGTGCCAAAGCCATTGCGCGTCGTGTTCGAAATATTCGTCGTGAAGTCCGGCTGGCCCAACACCGCATCCGCATTCGCGCCGTTCGCTTTGTTGGCGGCATCGTCAAAACGCGTAATGCGGCGATTCGTAAATTCACTTACCCACAACCGTCCCTGCTCATCCACATACACGCTGTTCGGATTGTTCATCTTGCTCTGCGTCAATCCGCTCGTGCCCGTCACCAAATCCGGCTGGCCTAAAACGCCATCGGCATCCGCGCCATTGGCTTTGCTCGCGGCATTATCAAAGCGCAAGACCCGACGCGCGCCGAAATTGCTAACCCACAACCTGCCGGTTTTGTCCAGATAAAGACCCACCGGCCCGTTCATCTTTGCTGCAGTTGTCCCCGATGAACCTGTGATATAATCCGGCTGGCCCAACACGGCATCGGCATTGGCGCCATTTGCTTTAGTGGAGGCGCCATCAAAGCGCAACACGCGGTTGTTGGTAAAATCTCCCACCCACAAACGCCCCGCCGCGTCCGCGTAAATTCCAATCGGGTTGTTGAATTTGTTTGCCGCCAAACCCGGGCTGTTGCTGGTGAAATCTGCCTGGCCGAGCACCGCTTCGGCGGCCGAACCATTCATCAACGCCGCGCTCGAACTCCACCGCAAGATCCGGTGATTGGCCCGATCCACCACGAACAGCTTGCCGGTGGCGGGATCGATCGTTAAACCGTTCGGCCCATTGAACGCACTTGCCGAAACGCCGGACGCCTTCGAGATGAAATCCGGCTGGCCCAGCACGCCAACGGCGGCCTGGCCATTGACAAATTGCGCGTAAGCCGGCACAAAAAGGCCTGCGTTCATTAGAACGACAGTTGCGAGACAGCGGTAGAATCGAGCCATACTCACCTCCTCAAATTAATCTATTACAAGTTGAATGTTTGTCGCAGACAACGCGCCACGCGGTGCAAAAATAACAAAAATTTTCACCACAGAGAAAACAGAGCGGGTAATGCTTGGAAAATTTTTTTAGCTTTGGAATCTCTGTTTGCTCTGTTTTCTCCGTGTTAATCTTTTTTTGGTTGCGGCTCGCGTTGGAATGTTCACGCGAAAACTGATTGGATGGTTTCGTGAATGATGATTTTTTCGTCGCGCCGGCCTGCCACACCGGCTATGTCGGCTGCAGTAACGATGCACAGTCACGCGCGTACTGGGCAAATTGTCCCGGATCGCGTCCGGTCACCTGTTTGATGTCGTTTGTGATGCGGCTCGCCTGGCCCTCGCGATAGTAACGCTCGAGGTCGAGCATCCGATCCGCGATCTCCTCGGGCGTACCCTCCGCAAGCATGCCGTTCTTCAAATCTTCCCAGTAACTACAAGTTACTGGGAGTACAAACCCTCACCTGAGGATAAACGCTTCCCAGTAACTACAAGTTACTTGCAGTACGAACCTCGCTTGAGGGTGAAAGCTTCTAAGCAACTCATTGACCGGTCGCTCTAATTCAACTGATTTGTGGTGAACAAATGATCTAAGCGACCGGTCAATATCTGTTGCTTGTAGAAAGAGCTATGACAGCAGTGAGTTGCTGACCACTGATTACTGGTTACTGACCACTGATTACTGGTTACTGACCACCGGTTACTTCATCAACAACAACTTGCCGACCTGCGTCGAGCTGACTTTGCGCGTCCGGGCGGAGGTCATCTCCAAACGATAGAAATAAACGCCCGAGCTGAGATTGGTGGGCGTAAACACCGTCTCGAGTTTGCCCGGCTCCTGCAAGCCCAACGAGAGCGTTTTCACTCTGCGACCCAGCACGTCGAACACCTTGAGCGTGACCACACCGGGCTCAGGCACGGTGTAAAGAATGGTTGTTGAGGGATTGAAGGGATTCGGATAATTGCCGAGCAAAGCAAAGCGATCGGGCAATTGAGTACCGGCGTTTTCCTCGACACCGACCACCAAAGCGGGATTCATGAACGCCCACACCGGCGAGGCGCTGTTGGCGCGCTCTTTGAACCACCACGCCCAATTGCCGTAGTTATCCGCGGCATTGGCAAACGAGTCGCCGTCATACAAGGCGGCGCCGATGAAAACAACGCCGTCACCGCGACCCGCGGGATAGCCGAATTTGGTCAGATCGATCGCCAGCTCCACAAAAAAGCCCTGATCGATGTCATTGAAATTGTTGATCGTGCTATTCGGCTTGATCCTGACCCCGGCTTTCACGCCTTTGCCGAGGAATGTTTTCAAATCCTCTTCGGCGACGAGATTGCCGGTCGCATCAAACCGCACGAACAGCGCCCGTCCGACCAACCGATTTTCAGTCGGATCAAACGTCGCGCGGTCAAGAATCGTGAAGCGGATGCCGTCCCATTGATTGTCAGCCGGCAGCGACCAAACCCCTTTGTCCCGCACATCCGCGCCCACGTAGAGCGTATCGGCTTTGAAAAAATATCTAAACGTGGCGTTGCCGGGATCTTGCACGGAGGCTCTGGCGCCGCCGACTTCCGGCTGAAATTGGCCGCTCGCAATCGGGCCAATGCTCGGGTATGTGGCGCGAACCGTCAGATCGCCATATTTGACGTCGAAGCTCGGCGCTCTTTGCCAGACCGCTTCGGTTAAATTGCCGTCGATCACCGGCGTCGGATTATTCCCGGCGCTGGGGATAACGACTTCGGGAGGAACAGCAGGAACCGGGCCGGAATTTATGGTCACATCCGGCCGCGCGTAAATCCGCACCGTATTAAATATTGCGCCGCTAAATGGGCCCTGGAACCACGTGCGGTTGCGGCTGAACTTTTGCTGATTAAGCGGCCATTGCCAGTCCCCGTCATACATCGAAATATTGAAGCTGAGGATGTCGCCTGCTGGTCTGGTCACGTCATAGCCGCGCGGCGTCAGATTCAGGCGGAATTCCATGACGTAGCCTTGATCTGCCGCCGTATCCGAATTGGTGATGCCCTGGACCATCGTGACCGCGTCCCAGGCATCGACGTTCGCCGGTATAGTCCGGTCACCGGCTGGGCCAAAAAACGCCGGCAACGCCCCTTTTTTCACGGTATTCGGGTCGAGATCCCACCACGCCAGGAAATATTCAAAGGCGCCGTGATTCGGCGGCTCATTCTTCCGGCGAAGGTTCATCAGGACGGCATCAAATTGGTTAAACCCGCCGCCGCCGATCGAGCTGTCATTGGCCGTTATGCCGAGATAAAGCTGATTGCCGGCCACCAAAAACTTGAGGGTGGCATCGAGCGGATCACTTGGAAAAGCCCCGCCTTCGCTCCTCCAGCCGCTGCCGGCATCTTTATTGTATTGGAGAGGAACCGTTTCCGCATTGGCCCACGCCGGCTCATTCAAATTTCCATCCAGCGTAATCGTCCCGCTCTGCGGGATGGAGCGCGCCCAAATCACGTCCGCGTGCGGTTGCGGCTGAACTTTTGCTGATTGAGCGGCCATTGCCAATCCCCGTCATACATCGAAATATTGAAGCTCAGGATGTCGCCTGCTGGTCTGGTCACATCATAGCCGCGCGGCGTCAGGTTCATGCGGAATTCCATAACGTAACCTTGATCCGCCGCCGTATCCGAATTGGTGATGCCTTGCACCGTCGTGACCGCGTCCCAGGCGTCGACGTTCGCCGGTATGGTCCGGTCACCGGCCGGGCCAAAAAACGCCGGCAGCGCCCCTTTTTTCACGGTATTCGGATTGAGATCCCACCACGCCAGAAAATATTCAAAGGCGCCGTGATTCGGTGGTTCATTCTTTCGGCGAAGGTTCATCAGGACGGCATCAAATTGGTTAAACCCGCCGCCGCCGATCGAGCTGTCTTTGGCCGTTATGCCGAGATAGAACTGGTTGCCGGCCACCAAAAACTTGAGGGTGGCATCGAGCGGATCACTCGGCGCCGAACCGCCTTCGCTCCTCCAGCCGCTGCCGGGGATGCCGGCATCTTTGCCGTATTGCAGACGAACCATCTCCGCATTGGCCCATGCCGGCTCATTCAAATTTCCATCCAGTGTAATCACCGCGCCGGCGGTGGAGCGCGCCCAGATCACGTCTTGCCGCTTGAGCGTTTGTCCCTGCGCCGCGAGGGCCGGCAGCAACAACAACGCACCAATTGCCGTAACATAAACTTTTCTTCGCATGACTGCATCCTCCTACAGTTTGGTGTTGAGGGAAATGACGCAACGATCCAACATTGATTCGCAGAGATCTATTGAAAATTTTAAATTGAAAATTGGCAATTTAAAATTTAAAATAAACTGCATGGCGGAATCGTCACGATACCACCGTAAATTGGGCAATCAAATTTTATACTGCGTCTGCTGCGCCTCACCTCCTTTGGTTGAAAAGCTTAATTTGCTTTCGGACAACCACAAGATTCTCGCAGCGCCAAACTGGTCGGAATCACCGCATGTTGTTTGGCGTGATTATTTTTTTCGCGGATGGCATGCACGAGTTTTTGGATCGCCATCGCGCCGAGCTCACTGATGGAAACACGAACCGAAGTCAGGGTGGGAGAAAGGAATCGCGCAATGGGAATGTCGTCAAAGCCAACCAAAGCCATCTCACGAGGAATCGCGACGCCAAGCTCGCGCAACGCGCCGAGCGCGCCGATGGCCATCGAGTCGTTCGAGGCAAAAATCGCGGTCGGCCGCGGCGTCAACGCTAAAATTTTTTTCATGGCCTCATAACCGGACTCTTCGGAAAAACTGCCGGAAATTTCCAAAGCTTCAGATGGCGCAATCCGGTTTTCGCGCAGCGCCTGCCGATAACCCCGCAAGCGTTCTTCCGCATCCAGATTCTTTTCCGTTCCTTTTATAATAGCGATGCGTTGGTGCCCGTGTTGCAAAAGATGCCGGATCATTTCGCTGGCGCCGCCGCAGTTGTCAATGTTCAACGAGTCGAAGGAAACGCCATCCACATAACAATTCAACAGAACCACGGGAAGGTTGAGCGGCAGATTGGATTTCAACGTTTGCGCATCGATCTGCGGCGACATGAGAACCAGGCCGTCGACGCGGCCGCTCATGACGCGCAGGGCCGCCTCGATTTCGTGGCGATGATTATGCGAGCTGGAGACCAGCAGGTGATAACGATTTTTTTGGGCAGTTTGGTCGGCGCCACGGATGACTTCGGAGAAAAATTCGCCATACAGATCCGGCAGGAGCAGCCCGATCGCATCCGTGCGCCGCGTGCTCAGGCTTCTGCCGACGGCATTTGGGGTGTAACGCAATTGTTTCGCAACCCGCTGAACCCGCCGCCGGGTCGCGTCATCGACCGGGCCGACGTTATTGAATACACGCGACACCGTCGCCGTTGAAACCCCGGCTTTCCCGGCGACTTCCTTTATGGTGACGCGCCCGTGAAACATATTGTGCAATTTTTTTATGCGCGGAAGAGCCGCGCCACAGACTGCAAAGCCGCGAACCTGCGGGCGGTGATGTAAACGTTTACATTCCAGCGCTTAAAAAACGCCGAATCGGCGCTCCGGATGTAAACGTTTACATTATAATAATTGAAAACGACAAAGTCAAGTAAAATTTTAAAAAAGTTTCCGTGATTTTGCTTGACATTCCCGCTTAATCTGTTTATCATGTACTCCACTTTATGACGCCGCCCTGCAGGCGTAGCCTGCAGCGTGTTTTTCGATCCCACAGCTAGCGCGTGAAATCATCAATTCGACCTGCCTTGAAAGCCCGAAGTTGTAGCCGGCTAACGAAGCAGGTGTTTGCCGAGGGCAACTCTGCTGGCGTAGTTTTCCTCACGTACACTTCCCAATTAAGGAGAAGAGCATGGATCCTATTCGAGTCGCGCCACGACAGACTTCCCGCAAGGCGCTCAAAATCGGAATTATCGATCTCATTTCCAATAAGCCGCTCACCGCCT
>Ga0247727_10015068_pt1 | contig 12742 bp, 13 predicted proteins | sample WisWelCaveWW1625_FD_202498 | JGI IMG/M metagenome (GOLD analysis project Ga0247727, IMG submission 202498) | Biofilm microbial communities from Wishing Well Cave, Virginia, United States - WW16-25 | ecosystem: Environmental > Aquatic > Deep subsurface > Groundwater > Cave microbial mat | place...
GTACCTCGGCGAGAGTACGTACCCGTCCGTCACCAACATTGGACAACGGCCCACCTTCGGCGAAACGCGCCCCACCATCGAGGTGCACCTGCTCGACTTCGAGGGCGACTGCTACGAACGGGAGCTGCGCATCGAGCTGCTCCACCGCCTGCGCCCGGAGCAGCGCTTCGAGGGCGTAGACGAGCTGGTCGCCCAGATCCGAAGTGATGTGGAAGCGACCCGGGCGTACTTCACGGAGCATCAGCCGTGAAGCGCACCGCCGCCGACATCAAGGACATCGCCGCTCGTGGGGTGATCGAGATCATCCCCCACGACGAGTTCATCGAGGCGCTCGAGTCGGGCCGGAAGCTGCGCCTGAAGCTCGGGCTCGACCCCAGCAAGCCCGACCTGCACATCGGCCACGGCGTCCTGCTGCGCAAACTGCGCCTCCTGCAGGAGCAAGGCCACCAGGTGGTGCTTATCGTCGGTGACTGGACCGCCCAGATCGGCGACCCCAGCGGCCAGTCGGTCACGCGCCCTATGCTCACGGCCGAGGAGGTGCGGGCCAACGCCGAGACCTACATGCGCCAGTTCTTCCACGCCGTTGACAAGGAGCGCACGGAGGTGCGCTGGCAGAGCGAGTGGTTCGGCACCTTCACGCTCGAGGACGTGGTGCGGCTCGCCGCGCGCTTCACCGTCGCGCAGATGCTCCAGCGCGAGGACTTCCGGCAGCGCTTCGAGGCGCGCCAGCCGCTCGGTATCCACGAGCTGCTCTACCCGCTGCTCCAGGCGTACGACTCCGTCGCCATTGAGGCCGACGTGGAGTTCGGCGGCTCCGACCAGCGGTTCAACCTGCTCGTCGGCCGCGAGCTGCAGTCCGCCTTAGGCGGACGACCCCAGGTCTGCTTCATCATGCGCCTGCTGGTGGGCACCGACGGCGCCCAGAAGATGAGCAAGAGCCTGGGCAACACCATCGACTTCGAGGACCCGCCCAATGAGAAGTATGGCAAGGTGATGTCGATCCCGGACAGCGCCCTGCTGGACTGGCTGGAGCTGGCCACCGACATCGGAGACGAGGAGCTGGCCTACATCCGCAAGCAGCTCGAGGAACGCGCCGTCAACCCGATGGAGGTGAAGAAGCGCCTCGCCCGCGAGATCGTCGCACAGTTCCACGGCGAGGCGGCAGCGGTGGAGGCGGAGGCGCGGTGGTCGCGCGTGTTCCAGGAACGTGAGCTTCCCGAACAGGTGGATCAGGTGACGTTCACGGAGCGGGACTGGCTTGAGCTCCGAGAACAGGCCCTAGACAAACAGAAACGCCGGCTGGAAGCGGATCGACCCGGTGAAATCACGGAGGAAGAAGCGGCAGAAACGTATCCTATTAGCTTCGGCTCCCCTACACAGGGGATAAAGCATAGGCCTATGCGAACCGTGGCGGTCCCTCTGCTGCTGGTTAAGCTAGGGTTGGCTGCAAGCAAGAGTGAGGCCCGCCGTTTGATTAGGCAAGGGGCGGTTGAGATCGAGGGTCAGACCGTTACCGACATCACGACCAAGCTGCAAGAGGGTGACCGCATCCGTGTCGGCAAGCACCGCTTCCTGCGCATCGTCGACGCTGATTCAGAGACGAACGCGACGTAACGTACCCGCGTTTAGTAGGGGCGCACGGCCCCTTCGGCTCCGCTCAGGGCAGGCGTGCGCCCCCACACCCAGACGCCGCGGCGCGAGTTCGCCATCCCGCCGTTCCGTCGTTGTTCCTCCCGACGCGCCGTGCTACGCTGTCGGTGGAGGTCCCCGTATGGATTCTGATTATCGCGTCGACATCAGCGAGATTAACCGCACGATCGACCTGGCGGACGTGGTCGCCCTCTACTTCCCCTTCCTGCGCAAGACCCTCCTCATGGACGGACGCACGAACGGCATCGACGGGCCCCTGATCAAGGTGGTGCCGATGGCGTCGTCCGCCGAAGAGCGCTTCCGCGAGCTGGTGCGCCTGCGCCCGCGCTTCGCCAAGCCGGAAGGGATCACGATCATCCCCTGGCCCAAGTACGTCGCCAGCCTCGTCCGGCTGGACGTGTGGGACCACATCGTGCGGCGGTTTATCGAGACCGGCCCGCCCGACATCGTGCGCCAGTGCGAGTCCTGCCTGCAGGAGCTCTACAAAGTGGAGCGCGAAGAGATCCGCCGCGCGATCACGGGCGAGAACTATGAGACGCTCTGGGACGCGCACGGCGCGCACGAAGAACGCGCCGAAGTGGACGACGACGAGGGCGCGTAGCCGGCCAGCCCTAAGCAGTTAGTCGACGGAGGGAGACCAGCTATGGCCGAGATCGCCGTTCAGGACGCGGTGGAGAACTACTGCCGCGCGATGATGACGATGGACATCGCGACGCTGATGGGATCGATGACGCCGGAGGCGCTGGGCAAGGCGATGGCGCTCCAGGGCCAGGCCCCGCAGCCGGGCGGCACGCTCCAGAAGTACGACATCGCCCAGCAGGCGCAGGAGGGCGACGAGTACGTCTACCACCTGACACTCCACGGCGGCGCCGAGCCGGCGACGGTGATGACGCGCTGGAAGGAGATCGACGGCGCCTGGAAGATCGCGGATATCGGGTTGGTGCAGGCGTAGCCCGCAGCCGCAAGCGGGCTGCTGAAAAACCCTTAGGAACCAATGTCTCTCTTCCCACCTGCCCAGAAGAGTAGCTTCAATCTGGGGGGGACCTCCCCAGCCTCCTGTACAGACCGGAGACATAGGTAACACCTGTGCGGGGACATGGTAACACTCAGCATGTGAGGTCCACTTGCCCGATCTTCTGATGCAATAGTACAGATCCCAGACGCCGTCGCCCACGGGTCGGAGCGCCACCGGTTGGCCAGTGACCAGCTGTGTGCAACGCCCGTGATTCACAGTAGAGTTGCATCGGCTCTACCCCGCGAACGGGGGGCCGGGGCGGCCCCGAAAGATGCGGACCCGCCGGTGCGGCTCCCGCCCCAAGCTGCGCGACGAAAGGTTGTAGCGCTGAGCGAGCTCGTGCTGGAGCCGGCGGATGTAGGCGTTCTGCGGCGCCAGCTCCACGGACGACTCCCTGTCTGCCACGGCGAGCACGGCGTCTTCCGCCTCCTCCAGCGCCAGCCCGAGCGGGTCGATGCCCCGCCCCGACCCCTGCATCGAGAGAAGGCTCTGCTCCATCTGGGGGACGGTGTTCGCCTTCAGCACGTAGATCGGCACGCCGCGCGCCTCCGCTTCGCGCAGAGCGGGGAGCTTCCGTCGATAGTAATTGCGCAGCGTGATCACGACATCGGCGTCGGTCAGGTGCTCGGCCAGCGTGGCCGCGGCGGCGGTCTGGCGCACCGCCTGCTCCAGCCGCCGCCGCGACACGCCGAACGGGTAGATGCGGCGCGGCGGCGTGGCCGGCTCCGGCCCCAGCCGCTCCAGCGTTCGCTGCTCCTGCGCCAGCTCGTGGCCGGTGATCACGCGCAACTTGCCGTGCTCGTCCAGCTCGCGCACCTCCGGCGGCTCTTCGTAGCCGCGCAGGAGCGCGTCGACGGTGCCAGCCACGTCGCCGTGGATGGCGACGCGGTCCCAGCTCTGGATCTCCACCAGCACGTCGAACGTCGGCGGCGAGCGCCGCTCCAGCACCGTCTTCTGCGTCCCCCGGCGCCGCGCTTCCTCGTCCGAGAGGGTGACCGACTGGATGCCGCCGATCAGGTCGGAGAGCGTCGGGTTTACCATCAGGTTCTGGAGCTCGTTGCCGTGCGCCGTCGCGACCAGCTGGACGCCGCGCTCGGCGATGGTTCGCGCCGCCACCGCTTCCAGCTCCCTCCCGATCTCGTCGATCACGATCACCTCCGGCATGTGGTTCTCCACCGCCTCGATCATCACCGAGTGCTGGAGCGAGGGCGTCGGCACCTGCATCCGCCGCGCCTTGCCGATTGCGGGGTGGGGAATGTCGCCGTCCCCCGCGATCTCGTTCGAGGTGTCGACGATGATCACGCGCTTCTTCAGGTCGTCGGCGAGCACGCGCGCCACCTCGCGCAGCATCGTCGTCTTGCCGACGCCGGGCCGGCCGAGCAGGAGGATGCTCTTGCCGGTGCGCACCAGGTCCTCGATCACGCGGATCGTGCCGTAGACCGCGCGGCCGACGCGGCAGGTGAGGCCGACGATCCGCAGCTGGCGGTTGCGGATGCACGAGATGCGGTGCAAGGTGCGTTCGATGCCCGCCCGGTTGTCGTCGCCGATGTCGCCGATGCGCGTGACGACGTACTGCAGGTCGGGCTCGGTGACATCCACCTCGCTCAGCGGCACTTCGCGACCGGCAAAGCGGGCCTCGGGCGGCCGTCCGAGGTCCATCACGACCTCCAGCAGGTCGTGCTTGTCCTCCCGTTCGCGCAACGGCCCGACGATGTGCGGCGGCAGCGCGTTGAGGAGCGCGTCCAGGTCGTCCGTGATCGTTTTGTCGTAGTCCAAGCAGGCGTCCCTAGGCGAGGAGGCTCTGCACCGGCGCTGCCGCCGCCAGCTCCGGCACGGCCACCGGCCGGCTCGTCCGGCGCGCCAGCACGACGAACTCCCCCCGGGCTTCGAAGCCCCGCCGCTCCAGGCGCTCGCCCAGGCCTGGCGCGAACTCCGGTACCAGGGTGTAGGCAACGCTCTGACCCGCCAGGCGCGATAGCGCTGCGTCGAGGAGGGAGTCGAGCAGCTCCGGCGCGGCGGGATCGGCCATCAGATCGAAGCGCCCGACCTCGCCTGGCGTGGCGATGCGCAGCCAACCCGCGATGCGCCCGTCGTTTTCGATGACGAACTGGCGCGTACCGCGACCCTGCGCCAGGGCCTCGCGCGAGGCCTGCCACTCGCGAAAGGTGGCCCCTTCCGCCCGCCGGACGCGCTCCGGCGCCCAGGTGTTGTAGAGACGGAACGTCGGGTAGGCGTCGGCGCGGCCGCCACGCCGGAGGCCTTCGCCCGCCGGCCCGCGCGCGCCCCGGCCCGCGAAGAGCGTCTCCGCCAGGTATCCCGCGAACCCGCTGCGGCAGGCGACCTCGATCGCCGGGCTGCCCGCGGCGACGCGCAGGAAGACCTTCTCCGCTCCGGCCCGCCCCGCGTCCGCGGCCACCTGGTCCAGCAGGCTCATCAGCACGCCCGAGTCGTCATCCGCGGCGTCGATCAGGCAGTCCAGCTCCCACGCCGCCCGCGAGCCGCGCTTTCGCGCTGAGGCGAGGCCGCGCAGGGTGGCGCCGCGGACGCTGATCCAGGTGTGCCGTCCCGTGGCGAACGAGAGCCATTGCTCCAACGCCGCCTCCAGCGGATGAGGCGATCCTTCGCTGCCGGCGCGGTCGCGCGTGACCGCCTCGTTCGGGTAGACCCGGCCGTCGTACGACACCAGGGCGACCAGGTCGGTGGGCCTGACGGTGTGAACGCTCGTCATGGCAGGGTGGCCATCGACTAGCCCGGCCGGGCCGATGCGCGCGCCTGCGCGCCGTTGCGCGAAGACGCTTCGCCACCATCGCCGGCGATCGAGAGGAAGTAGCGGTGGAACCGGGTATCGGTCGTCAGCTCGGGATGGAAAGACGTTGCCAGCAGCCGGCCCTGGCGCGCGGCGACGACCGCGCCGTCGCCCAGCGAGGCGAGCGCCTCGGCCTTCGGCCCGACGCGGTCGATCAGCGGCGCGCGGATGAAGACCGCCGGGAAGGGCTCCGGCCCCAGCGCCGCCACGTCGAGCGACGCCTCGAAGCTGTCCACCTGGCGGCCGAAGGCGTTGCGGCGCACCTCGATGTCCATCAGGCGCAGCCCTTCGGTATCGAGGTCGGGCGCGCGCTCGGCGAGCAGGATCGCGCCGGCGCACGTTCCCCAGATGGCGAGGCCGTCGCGGGCGCGCGAGCGCAGCGGCTCGACGAAACCCCAGCGATGGAGCAGCCGCGCGATGGTGGTGCTTTCGCCGCCGGGGATGATCAGGCCGTCGAGGCCCTTGAGCTGCCCGGGCAGGCGCACCTCGACCGCATCGGCGCCGATCGCCCGCAGCGCGACGGCGTGCTCCGCGAAATCGCCCTGGAGCGCGAGGACGCCGATGCGAGGGTCGCTCACGAGAGATCCTCCCCCTCTACCAGCCGTACAAACTCGCCGAGGCTCAGGCCGGCCTGCCGAAGGATCGACGAGAGCGTACCGGGAGGAATCGTTCTCTGGCCCGCGACCATCGTCACGTTTCGTTCCTGGCCCCGCCAGACGCCTCGATATCGCACGTGGCTCCCCCGTTGTCTGTCCCGGCGAATACCGATTCGCTCCAACGCTCCCTCGACCTCACGTGTGGAGTAGCGACGGGGCACTGATGGACAACTCGTGGACGCGCGGCGCGCCCTCGATCGACTGATAGAGGGCTTCAAGCTCCTCCTTGTTCGTGTCTTCCAGATAGAGCTCTACCGCCTCCCGAATCATCTCCTTCGCGTGTTCTTCGCTATCCCCCTGGCTCGCCACGTGGTACTCAAGGCACACCGCGACCCACTGGTCGCTCTCGGCGTCCTTGTAGATGACAGCGTGGATGGTCTGCTGGGCCATCGCCTACCAGCCGCGGCTGGCGAGCAGCTCCTCCTGGGGGATCTGGCCGATCTCCAGCCCCGGCATCGCCGCGCCCAACCCGCGCGAGACCTCGGCGATGATCTTCGGGTCCTGGTAGTGCGTGACGGCCTGCACCACGGCGTGCGCTCGCTTCGCCGGGTCCTCTGCCTTGAAGATGCCGGAGCCGACGAAGACGCCGTCCGCGCCGAGCTGCATCATCAGCGCCGCGTCCGCTGGCGTGGCGATGCCCCCCGCGGCGAAGTTCACGACCGGCAGCCGGCCCAGCTCGCGCGTCTCGCGCACCAGCTCGTACGGCGCGCTCAGCGCCTTCGCCTCGGCCATCAGCTCGTCGTTGGGCATCGTCTGGAGACGGCGGATGCCGTCCCAGACCGCGCGCATGTGGCGCACCGCCTCGACGATGTTGCCGGTGCCGGCCTCCCCCTTCGTGCGGATCATCGCCGCGCCCTCGCCGATGCGCCGGAGCGCTTCGCCCAGGTCGCGACAGCCGCAGACGAAGGGCACCGTGAAGGGGTGCTTGTGCACGTGGTGGCGCTCGTCGGCCGGCGTCAGCACCTCTGATTCGTCGATGTAGTCGACGCCGAGCGCCTCCAGCACCTGCGCCTCGACGAAGTGGCCGATGCGGCATTTCGCCATCACCGGGATGGTGACGGCATCGATGATGCGGGCGATCACCTCTGGGTCGGACATGCGGGCGACGCCGCCGTCGGCGCGGATGTCGGCCGGCACGCGCTCCAGCGCCATCACGGCGCAGGCGCCCGCCTCCTCGGCGATCTTGGCGTGCTCCGGCGTGACCACGTCCATGATCACGCCGCCCTTGAGCATCTGGGCCAGGCCGGCCTTGACCTTCCAGGTGCCCGTCTCGCCTGCCGGGGATGCGCCGTCTCCGTTCTTAGTCACCATAAGGAACTCCTGCGAACACCGAAGCTGCTGAGTGGAACGCTCGTCTCACTCATTCTAATCGCTGCCGGGAGAGGCCGACAAGCGGCGCGCCTGGAACGCGCTCGTACTCGTCTAGCCATGGACAGGCACGCCAAGTGGACGAGTCTGGTGATGGGGAGTAGGGAGAGCAGGCCTGTGTCCTGTCTCCCTACTCCCGAGGCTGTTCAATGGAAAGGGGAATGATAAGTTGAAGGTCGATGGGGCCTTCGCGGCTGTCGGGGCCCTCGAGCACGAGCGACTTCCCTTCGCGGGCTCTTTGCACCAACCACTCGTACAGTCGAAGTGCCTGACGAACTACGTCCGCCTTCGTGGCGCTCTCGGTCTCCTGCCGGAGTCTTTCGAGCCGCTGGTAGGCGCCCTCCTCGAATTCGAACTGGATGCGACGAGGGGCGGGCCGAGAGCCAACCCGATCGTCTCCAGAATCGGTAGGATTAGGACGATCCCCACGACCAGCGTCCGGTCCCAGCTTGCTCCTAGCAATGCGAGGACTGCTAGAAGCAGAGCGATTGGGCGGAACCACCCGAGGACGACCTTTGGGGTTCGTGTCTTCAGCCATTGGTCGAGAGGTTCCCAGTCGAGGATTGGCTCTGGACCTTCGGCATCGACTCCGGCATCATTGTCTTCAACTTCTTCGATTCCCCATTCCTCTTCATAGCCATCACCGTGTTGCGGGTTGCGCACGCGCTCCTCCTGTACCCATCGGAGAAGCCCCGAGCGCTAGCGCTCCCGGTTCTCTTCTGCTGGTCGCCCCGAAGCGTCGGAGCTTCTCTACTGGCCGATTTGGATATACCGGGAGCCAGGACGACCAGCCTGAACCTCAACCCATCTTTTGTTTGCCGAATGAGTGCGGCACCTGGGACTGCAATCGTCGTAGTTGCTCATGTCCTTCACCTCCTTCTCGTTTGGCGTGCCGTCTGGGGGAGTCCACCCCCGGCTGGACAGTGCACCTCCTTTCATGTGAAGTGCTTGGGTACGCGCCTAGTTTCTCTCAGGCCAGCTTATTTGTCAAGCAATTTCTACATCTTTTCTATGTATCCTCACGCCTGGCGCGCCTTCGCCCTCGTCCGCTAGGATGGTAGGACATGGCTGTCCGCGCCGTCCTCTTCGACCTGGGCGATACGCTCTGGCACTTCCCCGAACTCCCCCCGACCCAGACGATCCGGGAGGAGACGATGCGCCGCCTCTACGCCCTCCTCCGCTCCTGGGACGTGGAGCCGGAAGGCGAGCTGCGCTTCCTGGGCCGCGACATCCGGCTCGCCCTCGGTGAGGCCGACCGCCTGGCCTACGAGGGCGACTGCGTCAGCCCCCACTACCCCGCCCTCACCCGCGAGGTCGCCGCCTCGAAGGGCCTCGACCTGACGCCGGAGCGAGCCGAGGAGCTCTGGGACACCTGGAACCTGGGCGGCATCTTTCTGGGCCGCCAGCTCTTCCCGGACGCCATCGACATGCTGTCGGCCCTGCGCGACGCGGGCTATCGGCTGGGCGCCGTGACTAACCGCTCCTTCGGCGGGCCGCGCTTTCTCTCCGAGGTACGCGAGCTGGGCCTCACGCCGTTCTTCGAGACGGTCGCCATCTCCTGCGATATGGGCTACATGAAGCCGCACGCGAGAATCTACGAGCACGCCCTGGAAGCGATGGCCCTCGATCCAGGAGAGACGGTGATGGTGGGCGATTCGCTGCGGGCCGACGTCGCCGGCTCTCAGGCGCTGGGCATGACCGCCGTTTGGCGGAAGCCGCTGAAGATGCGTGAAGAGCAAGACGGCATCCGGCCAGACTTCGTCGTCGACGAGCTGCGCGAGATCCCCGATCTCGCCTGCTTCGCGTAACGCGCCATGCCGCCGCCACGCCAGCGCCGGCCCCGGGCGCGCAAGACCTGGGGCAGCCGCTTCGAAGGGGCCACCGACCCGCTCGTCGAGGCGTACACGCTCTCCCTCCCCGTCGACCGCCGCCTCTGGCGAGAGGAGATCGCCGCCTCGATTGCCCACGCCCGCATGCTCGGACGCCAGCGCATCATCCCGCGCGCCGACGCCCGCGCCATCGTGCGCGGCCTCGAGGACGTGCGGCGCGAGATCGAGGCCGGACGTTTCCCCTGGCGGGACGAGCTCGAGGACGTCCACACCAACGTCGAGGCGCGCCTGCGCGAGACGATCGGCGAGGCGGCGGGGCGCCTCCACACCGCCCGCTCTCGGAACGACCAGGTGGCCACCGACCTGCGCCTCTACGCCAGAGCCGCCTGCGACCGCGCGCTCGACGCGCTGCGCGCGCTCCAGCGCTCGCTCCTCACGCTCGCCGAGGCGAACCGGCGCGCCGTCATGCCCGGCTACACCCACCTGCAGCGCGCCCAGCCCGTCCTGCTGGCCCACCACCTGCTCGCCTACCTCGAGATGCTCGAGCGCGACCGCGATCGCTTCGCCGACGCCCGCCGCCGCGCCGACGTGCTGCCGCTCGGCAGCGGCGCCCTCGCCGGCGTGCCCTACCCGATCGACCGCGAGAGCGTCGCTCGCGAGCTGGGCTTCGCCCGCGTCAGCGACAACAGCCTGGACGCCGTCTCCGACCGCGACTTCGCCGTCGACTTCGTCGCGGCGGCGGCGCTCTGCATGACTCACCTCTCGCGGCTGGCGGAGGAGATCGTCCTCTGGTCCAGCGCCGAGTTTGGCTTCCTGCGCCTGCCGGACGCCTTCGCCACCGGCTCCAGCATCATGCCCCAGAAGCGCAACCCGGACGTGGCGGAGCTGGCTCGCGCCCGAACGGGCCGCGTCGACGGCGCGCTCGTCTCGCTGCTGACGGCGCTCAAGGCGCTGCCGCTGTCCTACAACCGTGACCTCCAGGAAGACAAACGCGCCTTCTTCGAGGCGGAGGACACGCTGCTTGAGACACTGGCCGTCTTCGCGGCGATGACGCCGGAGCTTCGCTTCGACACCGCGCGCCTCCGTCGCGCCGCGAGCGAGAACTACGCCCTCGCCACCGACCTCGCGGATCTGCTCGTCCGGCGCGGCCTGCCCTTCCGGGAGGCGCACGACGCCGTCGGCCGCCTGGTCCGCTACGCCGACGAGCAGGGCAAGCCGTTCTCGCGGCTAACGTTGGTGGAGTACCGGCGCTTCTCGCCGCTCTTTCCGGACGAGGTGACGAAGCTCGACCTGGCCGCCTCGCTCCGCGCTCGCGACGTGCCCGGCGGCACCGCGCCCCGCCGCGTGGCCGGAGCGCTGCGGAAGTGGCGCAGGCGGTTGGGGTAGACTTACAATGGCGGGAGAAGAACAGCGATGGCGACGGAGTTGAAAACAGAGCACCCTCACGTTGTCCGGGTTCCCGGCGTTCTAGGCGGCGAGCCGGTAATCGCGGGCACGCGTATCGGCGTGGCCTTCATTGCTCGCCTGGTTCAAGCCGGGGAAGAGCCCTCAGAGATCATCGCCACCTATCCGCACCTGGCCCCCGCCGCGGTGTATGACGCGATCAGCTACTACCTGGACCACGAGGAGGAGATCGGCGCTCTCTTCGAGAACTCGACGCTTGAGGAACTGGCTCAGCGATACGGCGTCGACTTCGACTCGCGTGGTCGCGCCGTGTTCCAGCGCGAGTGACCGCGCGGCGCTGCCTGGACGAAGACGTCATTCCAGAGCTGGCACGCGTCCTCCGTGCCGCGGGGCATGATGTGATCAGCGTCCACGAGGTCGGGGCCTTCGGTCTTTCAGACGAAGAGCAATTGGCGCGGGCATCGGCAGAAGGTCGCGCCTTACTCTCTTTCAACTTCCGCCACTTTCTCGTCATCGCTCGCGATTGGCTCAACGTCGGGCGTTCTCACGCTGGGATCGTCGTCTCATATCGACAGTACCGGCGAAGCGAGCTGCGCGACTTGGCCAGGTCCGTCACGGCATTATTGAACTCCGTGTCAGCGGGCGATCTGGATAACACGGTGTATGTGCTGGATGCGTTCCGGCGCGGGCTGCCTGGTTCGTAGGCACGCGCTCCAGCCGTTATACTTCGGGCCACAACCCGTGTCCATCAAAATCGCCCCGTCGTTCCTCACCGCCGACCTCGGCAGGCTGGCCGACGAGGTTCGCGCCGTCGAAGCCGCCGGCGCCGACTACCTCCACCTCGATGTCATGGACGGGCGCTTCGTGCCGCCGATCAGCTTTGGGGCCGCCGTCGTGCAGGCCGTGCGCCGGGTGACCCGGCTGCCCATCGACGTCCACCTCATGGTCGAGGACCCGGAGCGCCACGTCGAGGCGTTCGCCCAGGCCGGCGGCGACATCCTCAGCGTCCACGTCGAGGCTTGCGCCCACGTCGACCGCGCCGTCCAGCAGATCCGGTCGCTCGGCAAACGGCCGGGCGTCTGCCTCAACCCCGCGACGCCGCTCTCTGCGATCGAGGACGTGCTCGCCGAGGTCGATCAGGTGATCGTGATGGGGGTCAATCCGGGCTGGGGTGGCCAGGCGCTGATCGAGGGCACCCTGCCCAAGATCGCCCGCCTGCGCGCGCTCCTGGACGAGCGCGGCCTCGCGGCGGAGATCGAGATCGACGGTGGGGTGAAGCTGGAGAACGTCGCTTCGTGCGCTCACGCGGGCGCGCGCGTCCTGGTCGCCGGCTCGTCGGTGTTCAACGACCAAGCCTCCCCCGCCGATAACCTGCGCGGGCTGCGGGAGGCGCTGGCCGGGGTGAGGGAAGCCGGCTAGGCGACCACCGCCACCCTGAACACGACATCTTCGTCCTTGGGGATGGCCTGGCCTCCATCACGGAGCGCTTCCAGGTATAGGGCTATCGCTTCCTTACGTTTCCCAAGGCTTCCTCGACACTCTCGCCTTGCGAGTAGCAGCCGGGTAGGGCGGGCACCTCCACCCCCAAGCCGCCCTCTTCGGCGGAATTGATGATGACGGAGTATTCCATCGTCGTACTAGAGTACCTCTTCGAACTCCGGTCGCGCGGTGACGAGGGCGGTAGGGCGCTCAGTTGGGGCTGCGATAAAGGGGGAATCCAGAGGGGCTGTGCCCCTCTGGCGGGGGTCTGGGGGTGTCCCCCAGGATCGAATAACTTATCTGGGCGGGTGGGTGGGAAAGGAGACTTCCGTTTGCCTATCCCACCTTCGTCTCGCTGCGCAGGCAACGAGTGCAGAGGCGCAGCCTCACGCGACGACCCTCTCGCCAGATCACCTGCGTGTGCAGGTTCGGCTTGAACGTGCGGTTCGTCTTATGCGCCTTGCGTTGCCAGCGACCCGAATGCTTGTGCCGGATGTTCCGGCCAAAGGTCGTCTTCTTCTCGCAGAGCACACAC
>Ga0247727_10015069_pt1 | contig 12739 bp, 10 predicted proteins | sample WisWelCaveWW1625_FD_202498 | JGI IMG/M metagenome (GOLD analysis project Ga0247727, IMG submission 202498) | Biofilm microbial communities from Wishing Well Cave, Virginia, United States - WW16-25 | ecosystem: Environmental > Aquatic > Deep subsurface > Groundwater > Cave microbial mat | place...
GACTACGATAGTTTTCTCGACATGCTGCTCCGCGCCTATCGTTTGGTCATCGCCCGCCTTAAACCCGGCGGTTTTATGACCGTGATCGTCAAGAATGTCAAGAAGCGCGGAACGATTTATCCATTAGCTTGGCACCTGGCCTTGAGGTTGTCGCCAGAGATGGAACTGCGCCATGAACAGATGTGGTGTCAGGACGATCTCAAGCTCGCGCCCTACGGCTATCGTTATGCCTGGGTCAGCAATACCTTCCACCACTATTGCCTGCACTTTCGCAAGCCGCTCACCGCAAACCCCCGGTCAGGGTTGGTCAGGTAAATTACTGTTCTCCACGGCGCTTGACATTTCGTCCGCCAGGGGCGGGTTTGGCGTCGCACTCATGGCCGGAACTGAATGATTGTTCGAGTCCATGCCGGATTCGCGATCACGATAGATCCGATGCTCGTCACAATACATGTTTTGACCGGGCTTGGCGCGGTAGGTGGAATAAAATTCTTTGCCGCAGCCGGGACGCGCGCAAAAATACGAAAACACCTGCCGTTCCCGTTCTTGCCGGGTCAATCGCAAATCCGTCAGGTGATCTTGGAAACGTGCCGGCGGGAAATCGGAAAAACTCACGTCCGCATTGGGGAACAAATAATCATAAGCCGCCGAGCCCTCGATGGTCAAAAGAAAGATGCGCTTGCCGAGATCGCGCACGCGTTTCAGCGCCGGTTGGTAGTCGGCATCGCCCAGCACGGCGATGGCGATGTCGTAAGCGTCAATCGCCGCATAATAAAGAATCGAGGTAGCCATCGCCACGTCGACCGTGCGCTCTTTGGGTAAAAAGAAATTCTCGCCTTCTTTGGCTAATCGATCCTGCATCGCCAAATGATGGCCGCGAAAATCGATGCGATGCAGAAAAAGCTCGAAGCCAAGAACTTCGCGAAGCATCGTGTAGAACTTCTTCTGATCCTCGAGTCGCAAAGCATCGTCGGGATGAACGTTTTCCGGAATACTTGCAAAATAATAAGTGCGCACCAAATCGAGGGCCGGCGCCTCGGTGCCCAAGGTCGTGGCCAAGTGCTGCCGCAACCGGCACAGCGCCACGGCATTGATTTTACTGAAATCAATTTTATAGGGAGCGCCGAACGCCTTCACCAACGCTTCTTGATTATGATAAAGCCAGGAGCCGTCCACGAACGTCATACAACGAACCATGCCATGCCCCGAGGTTTGTGAGAGGTGATTCATGTTAGCTACTTTCCTTTTGTTTTGTTAGACTGCTTCGTTAAAATGAACGTAACATATCAGCCGGGAATTAGACAACACCGTTGTGCACATCGTCCACCTCCGTAAGAGGCGGGGAAAATCCTTTATGTCTGCTCTTCTTCATTCACCAGCAAGAAGCTCTCCGCGCGAATACGCTGCAAATAATCAAGATGCTCATGAAACTGCCGGCTAAGCTCGGCGGTATCTCCTCCTGAGGTCTCGCGATCGCGAATAAGCTCTTGCAGCTCGCGGATGCGCTCTTGCACCACCAAGCGCTGCAATTTGGCCATACAATCGGCCGCCCATCGTTGATAGTCGCGCGTCATGCCCTGCCGTGGCGCCTCTTGATGGATCACACGGCTGGCGAACTCGGCGTGTCGAGGTTCGGTAAAGTAATGAAGCACTTCCTCGCGCTCGAAGCCGCTTGCTCGACCCACGACTCCAGCGAGCGCCGTCGCCATTTCACGCATGTCCTCGTCGTGAAAATCCTCAACTCGCATGAAACTGAAGACAAAGGCAATCGCCTCGGAATACAGAATCATGATTCGGATCAGCTCGGTTTCGGTTTCACGGCAACGCTCGACAAAAATCTGTTCGGGCGTGCGCAGGGCAAAGCTCTGAACCTCCGCCTTCGCGATTGATGAGGGTTTTTTAGAGACAGGGCGTCTGACCGCCCTCACTCGATTGATCTCCGACCACAGCACGTCCTCACGCAATTGCAAGCGTTTGGCCACCTGCTGAACGATCCGGCTGCGTTGATCAGGGCTGGCAATCTTGGCGACGGTTTCGGCAAGGGAAGCCAAGGCCTCGGCACGCTGCGCCGGCGAGACCGTCGGTCCAATGACGTTTGCCAGGTTTTGCATTCTGAAATCCAGCAGCGCAACCGCCTGGGTAACGATCTTTTGAATGGCCTCCACGCCGTGTTTGAACACAAAACTATCCGGGTCTTCGCCCGCCGGCAAGGTGGCCACGGCAACCTGCAAACCGTTCTCTACTAAAATATCGGCGCCGCGCAAGGTTGCCGCCGCGCCGCCCGTATCGCTGTCATACAACAGGGTGATAGCCGGGCATGTGCGCAGCATCAATCGCGCTTGATCTTCCGTAAGCGCCGTGCCGGCGGTGGCCACCGTGTTTTTTAAACCAGCCATGTGCAGGCGAATGGCATCGAGGTAACCTTCCACAACAATTAGGAATCCCTTTTCACGCGCATGATTTCTGGCCTCGGGCAAGCCGTAGAGAAGTTGTCCTTTTTGATAGACGGGAGTTTCGGCGGTGTTGATGTACTTCGGAGTATCGTCGCTTTCAGCAGGCTCCGTCTCGCCCCCATGTTCTATCAAGGAAGCCTCCGCCCCGTGTCCAACATCCTTAATGGAAGCGGAGTGTGGGACGCGAGGCAACCGCCGCCCGCCAAACGCCACGACTCTTCCGCTGGGATTATGAATGGGAAACATCAAACGATTGCGAAAGCGATCGTAAAATCCGCCGTCGTCACGGGCGTTGAGCAGACCGGCTTCGACCAAGGTCTCGAGCTTCACCTGCTTTTGCTTGGCATAATTGGCGAGCGCTGACCATTCCGAAGGCGCAAAACCGACGCCGAAAGCGCGCAGCGTTTCGTCATCCAATCCTCGCTGATGCGCATAGGCCAAAGCCGGAGTTCCTACCGGAGCGAATAACATTTCCTGAAAAAAAACGGCGGCGAATTGACTGGCAAAATAGAGGGCTTCTTTGTGTTGGACAACGGCGCGATCCTCCATCTCCGGCTCGGGAATGTTGATGCGGGCGCGTTTGGCCAGCAGTCGCACCGCCTCGGGGAAACTCACGCCTTCGCGACGTTGAACAAAGGCAAAGACGTTGCCTCCGGCGCCACACCCGAAGCAATGAAATATCTGTTTTTCAGCATTGACGCTGAACGATGGAGTTTTTTCATTATGAAAGGGACAGAGGCCAAAATAGTTTCGCCCTTGCTTTTTCAGCGAGACCTGATCGGAGATTACCTCGGCGATGTCGAGCCCGAGGCGCACTTCGTCGATAAGGTGTGGAGGGATAATGGCCATTTTGTTTTTTAAACCCGTTTAATTCACAAGCTAAAACCGTCAAGCCGCCAAACACACGCTGCGCGCCCGCAGCGCACGACCCTATTTCTTATATAAAGCGGACTCCGCCTTCGCCTCGCTTCATAAAAATAAATATGGAGGCGGAGCGCGGACGAGAAAGAAAATCCCGCTTGAAATTTAAGTCGCGGTTCATTCGTTTATCCATTTAGCTCAGAAAATATCTGTAGGGACGCGATATATCGCGTCCCTACAACAACAAAAACTGCGATGCTGAGCAACCTGGATAACCGACGCGGCTCAAAATAAATAAGGTGTTTACAGAATGCTCCTTTTTTACAACGCTTGCTCGAGACATTACTATCGGATTAAAGTTATAGTTCGAGACATCATAGTGTTTGGAGTTTGTAAGCGTATGAAATAAACACCCCGGGCCAGATCGCGACCAAGGTCGTTTTTGCCATCCCATAGATAAAAGTGATTACCAACAGAAAGTTTTCCGTCGAATAGGTTACGCACCGACTGTCCTAAAAGATTAAACACCTTAATTTGCAAACTTTCTCGTTTCCTTATTTCAACATGAAACGTTGCATAGCCTTTGAAGGGGTTGGGATATACATTAAGTTGAAATTCTTGTGGAATTTCATTGGGGCCCGGACCAGCTTCCACGCTTAACGGAGTACCATATTCTACTCCGTTGACAAGAGCATATACAAGCCACTTCTCTCCATCAGATTCAATCTCGCCAAGACCTTTAGCGTAACTAACATACCCATCTAAATAAAAAAGGCTATCATTGACAAATACAACGTGCCCTATAGTGATTGTCTCCCAATTTATCCTCAAAAAGTCAGAGCGCCCCGTATCCGATATTGCCAGCATTGAAGCAGAAAACGTTGTATCTTCAAAGGCAAACCATGGTTCCTTAATATCTTTGTTCGAATCCATGAACAACCACTCATTAATACCAAATTGATCCCCAACTTGATAGACTTTTGTTGAATCATCATTGTAATGATAGTAAATCATGGAATGAGTACCCGGATCGTTTGGCGAGGTAACAAGGGTCTTATAGTACCGGCTGCCATCTTCGATGGTGGTATCCCCAACGACTTCGTATCGCGGTTGTTTGAAGGTAGCGTCATATTCCCATATGTTTCCTACTTGTAATGGGAAGTAGTCTGAGGCCTTGTGCAACTGGGCGTTGGTCGTTGCTGTCAAAATACAGCATAGTAGCACCCCGTTTCGAATGGTAAATCCTATCATGGCAACTCTCACTGCTATGATATGCAAAGTACGGCCTAGCAAATTTCAACGCCGCCGTCTCACAACTTTTCCTCTTCCTCGTCTTCTTTGCGGTTGCTACGATACAATTCGCGGCAAATGAACAAATCAACAAGGTGGCTATCCAGCTTGCCGGCGGCGGCCTCTTTTTTCAATATTTCCAGAGATTTTTCCAGCGGCACCGACTTTTTGTACGGGCGATCCGACGAGGTCAGCGCGTCGAAAATATCGCTGATGCACATGATCCGCGCCTGCAGTGGTATCTCCTCGCCTCTCAAGCCGCGCGGGTAGCCGCTGCCATCGAGCATCTCATGGTGGCTGGCGGCAAAAACTGGAATATTGGCCAGATCGCGCGTAAACGGAATCTTTTCAAGAATCGATACGGTGTAATTCACATGCGCTTGAATTTCTTTGTACTCTGCCGACGTCAAATTTCCACGCACGACGGAGAGATTTTCATATTCCTGCGAAGTAAGATACTCGTGCTTCCGGCCATTGATGTCGACGAATGTCTTCTCGGCAATTTGCCGCAACCGTTCGCGATCCGCCTCTTCAAGAAACCCGGGGATGTTGATTCGTTCCAGAAAAGCCAAATCATCGCAGAGCATCGCCAGCGTTCTCGTCAATTCGTCATCGATCCGTTGTACGCTTTTCGAACCGAGTTCTCCTTGTCCCGCCAGATTGAGTTTCTCGTCTTGGGCGCGATGCATGTGCGTCATCTTGATAAGCTCAAACCGCTGGCGGACAACTTCCATCTGTTCGTTCGTCAGCTTGTTGCTTTTTTCGAGTACCGCCTCTTTGACGCCGATTTTGCCGATGTCGTGTAGCCAGGCCGCCATGCGCAGTTCTTCAAGCTGCTCCGGCGTAAATTTGATCGGCGCAAACCATCCGGTTTTCTCTTCGTTAATGGCTTGGGCAATACGCACCGAATACTTGGCCACGCGCCCGGAATGACCGGCGGTGTGCGGCGACCGCGCATCGATGGCGGTTGTCGAATAACGCACCAAAGATTTAAACAACCTTTTTACTTCTTCGATCAACTTCGTGTTGCGAAACGCCACCGCCGCTTGACTCGCCAATGACAGAACGAGATTCTCCAACTCGTTCTTAAACGGGACGATCCGGTTTTCTTCATCTAACGAGTTGATGAGCTGCAGCACGCCGATGATCTCGTCCTGATGATCGCGCATGGGCACCACCAGCATGGACTTCGAGCGATATCCGACCTTCAAATCAAAATCTTTATTGAAACGATACTCGACGGTCGGCGGAATTTGATAAACGTCTTCGATGTTCAGCACCTGACCGGTGATGGCCACGTAACCGGAGATGCTTTCTTTGGTCAGCGGTAGGTATAAAGACGGAAAAGAAGGTTTGCCGTTTTGGCGCTTTTCCAACGAAGCAGTCTGCGCCACCAGAAAATTCAACTTGTCGCCTTCTCGAATGTACAGACTACCCCCATCCGCATTGGTAAACCACCGCGCCTCTTTGACGATAGTTGCCAGCAGCTTTTTGAGATTATGCTCTGCGGAAAGCGCGATGCCGATCTTATTCAGTCGAGCAACAAGATTTTGCAGATTTTTGGAGTCGGTAACCGTGCGATTGTTGCCATGTTCCTTCATGATCCTACCTGAAACGCGAACGCTTGAGAGCGACGCCACGATTTCTGTCCCGCCCGGTTTTTTACGGATGATTATTGAAGCGGGACGGAGCGTACACGATATTGCCTCGATGCTTGCTCAGGTCAAGCCAATGATAGTTTGGCCTTTTGTAGCTTGGTCAAGCGCTTATGCAGTAGTAAGCAAAATATAAAACACGCCTTCTTATTTTGTCAAGCGGTTTTCGTTGGTGATGGGTCTTGGCGCCAACCTGAGGCGGCCAACAAGAGGCCGGCGGGGATGAAACCGTCATTAGACCTCATCCGAATCTTCCTCATCCTCCGGCCGGCTGATGTTGCTGAACATCTTGTTAATCATGTCGGAGTAGATGCGAACGTTGTCGATTTCGTCTTTGCTCAACATCGAATTTTGATGAAGCGCCTCGAGCGCGAATTCCATGCCCACCGCCATCTCCGCGTGACCGCGCATCATCTCTGCCGGCATATGCCGTTTGACGAGATCGCGCAGCCCGTCGACTCGCTGCAAGGCCTTGGCGTATTCGTCGTCGCCCATGCTGTCGGAGATATCGAGCTTGCGATCGTTTTTGAACCAGGCCACGATGTTGGCGTAAGGATTCTGCCCCTTCTTCATGGCCGCGTAAGGTTCGGGAAAATACTTTAGAAAAACCTGTTTGATCGCTTTGCCCAGAAGTCCCTTCGATACGTTGATCACGCCTTCCTGCTCGCCTTCGTAGACCAGTTCGATCTTGCCGGTTACCGCCGCCAAAGCGGCAAACAGATCGCAGATGCGTGGGACGATGGTTTTATCGCCACCGACATAGGCTCGACGCTCGGCATTGCTTATTAAATTTTCCAAGCAAGAAATAGTCAAACGCGTCGACACGCCACTTTTCTGATCGACAAATTCGCTCTGCCGGGCCGCCACCGCCACCGACTCGATAATCTCATAAAGAAAATGCGGCACCGACAACGCCAACCCATCCCGGCGCGTCCAGGCCTCTTGTTTCATAATCGTGATGCCGTAGTCGAGCGTGCGCGGGTAATGGGTGTGAATTTGCGAGCCGATGCGATCCTTCAACGGCGTGATGATGTTGCCGCGATTGGTGTAATCTTCGGGATTGGCCGAGTAGACAATCATTACGTCGAGAGGAATGCGAATCGGAAAACCGCGAACCTGAATGTCCCTTTCTTGCATCACGTTGAATAGGCCCACCTGAATGCGCGGCTGCAAATCGGGCAATTCATTAATGGCGAAGATGCCGCGATTGGTGCGTGGAATGATGCCAAAATGAATAACCCCCTCGTGGGCATAGTGCAATCGTTGCGCCGCCGCTTTGATCGGATCGATGTCGCCGATGAGATCGGCGATGGTCACGTCCGGCGTTGCCAATTTTTCGCCGAAGCGTTGATCGCGGCCAATCCATTCGATTTCAACGTCTTCGCTACGCTCGCGAACCAGATCGACGGCGTACTTCGAAACCGGCGCGAAGGGATGGTCGTTAATCTCGCTGCCTTTGATGATCGGAATATATTCATCTAACAAATTCGGCAACGCTCGCAGAATCCGGCTCTTGGCCTGGCCGCGCAGTCCGAGCAGAATGAAATCATGCCGTGACAAAATCGCGTTGCACAATTCCGGAATCACCGTGGTATCATAGCCGACAATCCCTGGGACAATAGTTTCGCTCCGTCGTAGCTTGTCGATAAGATTGTTGCGCACCTCGTCTTTAACCGACAACACCTTGTAACCCGCCGCGCGTAATTGGCCGATGGTTTTTATTTTCAAAAGATCATTCATGGCTTTCCAGTAAGTAGCTTTCGGAACTCATCAACGCTAATATCTGCATCTCGAAGAATCCCATGCAACGTCCCCGTGGGTAAGATTTTGCTTTTATGAACGGGAACCGTCACACGCCTTTTATCAGATTCTCACCATAAATGGAGATGACTGCCTTTCTGCCGCTTCTTTTCAAATCCTGCTCGCTCAAGCGCGCGAATTAACTCCAGGCAACTGACGCGAGGCAGTTTGTCGCTCATCCCGCCACCGGTGCAGAGAGACGAGTAATGAACAACGGTTCTCGCTCTACAGAAATCGAATCCCCATCTTCCAGCATACTTTCAATATGAAGCTCAATTGCTTCGGTAATATTCGAGCGGGCTTCTTCGACAGTATCTCCAAAAGTATGGCAGCCGGGCAAAGCCGGAACAAAAGCATGAAAGCCGCGATCATCAGGCTCAATCACAACTGTGAAATTGTAAGTGCTCATTGCTCAACCTTCGACAAGATTCAATTAACGCACATACCTTTGCCGATTGCGAATGTAATCTACAAACATGTATTGACCGAGCTCATTTAAGGCGGAAAAGTAAGCACGCCCGCGATTGGCTTCAGTCAGCTTATTGACAAAATCCACCAGCCACGGATCGTCGGCAATCATGAACGTCGTGATCGTGATCTTCTCGCGCCGGCATTTGACCGCCTCATCGAGGGTCTTGTTGACGATCTTACGATCCAACCCATAGGGGTTTTTATAGATACGTCCGTACTCGAATATCGCGGAGGGCTTGCCGTCGGTCACCATGAAAATCTGGCGATTGACATTTTTCTTGCGCTTGAGAATCTGCCGTCCCAGTTCCAGGCCGGCTTTGGTGTTCGTGTGAAACGGGCCAACCTGAATGAAGGGAATGTCATTGACTTTGACTTCCCGGGCATCGTCTCCGAAAACGAGAACGTGCAAACTGTCTTTGGGATAGCGCGTGAGAATCAACTGGGCCAGCGCCATCGCCACGTTTTTGGCCGGAGTGATGCGATCTTCGCCGTACAGAATCATGCTATGACTGATGTCAATCATTAGCGCTGTGGCGCAGGTTGTCTGGTGCTCGGTTTCATAGACTTCGAGATCGTCTTCTTGAATTTTGATGTGATCCAATCCCTCACGGCGGATGGCGTTCGACAGCGTCGCCGAAAAATCGATATTGCTGGGTTGGTCGCCAAAGCGAAACGGCTTGGTTTCGCTTAAACGCTCGATGCCCGCGCCGTTGTGAGGCGTATCATGATTGCCTCCCAAGGGCGATTTGCGCAGCGACGAGAAAATTTGATCCAGCGAGTCGTCGCGGATGCGCCGGCCGCCTCGCGCCGTGAGCCGGAACCTGTTGCGCTCGCCACGGCGCTCCTCGATGTAACCTTTTCTTTTCAACCACTCGATAAAATCCGCGATGCCCTGCTCGCGATCCTCGAACAAGCGATGCTTGCTGTCGAGATAGGTTAGCCATTGCAACGCCTGTCCGACGTCGCCGCTGGTTTTGACGAGAAGCTGGCTGAGCAAGCGCATCAGATCCTCGAAGGTCAGGCGGCTTTTGCCCTGCTCATCGCGCCATTCGCTATACTGAAAATGCATAAGCCATTGCCGTTTTTGTTTCTCCAAAGAGAGTATGCACATTCTGCCGGGAAAAAGCAAGCGCTTCTTTTTGCGCTTGACGACGACTCATAGGGAAGCGACCGGCTCCGCTTGCTGACGAGTTTTTGGCGAAGCCATCGGCCGATGAAAGCGCTCCATCAATTCGATACACATCTCGTAGCGCATGAAGGGGGTAATCAAATACACGCCATTGAAATAATCGAGCAGACTCTCGATAATTTCACAGGCGATGGTCACGCCCTCGCGGCGCGCCCGTTCATCTTCGAATTTGAACATGCGCCGGCGCACGCGCTCGGGAATATCGATGCCGGGCACTTCGTTGTGCAAAAAATTCGCATTGCGTCCACTCACCAGCGGCATCACCCCCACAAAAATCGGCACACGAAACTCGCTCAGCGCCGCTTGAAGGTCGCGCATCTTTTTCCAATCGAACACCGGCTGAGTCATGACAAAATTCGCGCCCAGCTCGATCTTCTTCCGCAGGCGACTAACTTGCGACGAGATCCGATCCACATTGGGATTGAAGGCGACGCCGATAGTGAACCGCGCCGGCGGCTCGAGGCTCCGGCCGGAAAATGCCACGCCTTGATTCATGCGCGTCATCATCCGTACCAGATTAAAGGAGTTAAGATCATACACGCTGGTGGCTTCCGGTTGATCGCCGAATTTTGCGGGATCGCCGGTCAGCGCCAGCACGCAGTGTAGCCCGAGCGCGTGCAGGCCCATCAACTCGCCTTGCATGCCGATGAGATTGCGATCGCGACAGGCAAGATGGATGATCGGCAACAGGCCGGTTTCCTGTTGCACCAGATGGCCGAGCGCCATGTTGCTCATGCGCGTGATGCCGAGCGATGAGTCGGCCATGGTGATGGCATCGGCGCCGGCGCGCTTCAGCTCGGCAGCGCCGGTGATTATTTTCTCAAAGTGCAGATCACGCGGCGGATCAAGCTCGACGATGAACGTGGGACGGTGGGCCACAGCGCGCAAAAATTCCGGTTGCGTGGGCGGCGCGATTTTACGTGCGGGCGAAACCGCCGCTTTCGGCACCGGTCGCACGCTGACCTTCACGGTCTGCGGCTCAAGACCGCGCAACGTCTCGGCTATCGCGCGAATGTGCTCCGGCGTGGTGCCGCAACAGCCGCCAATCAAGCGCACGCCTTGATCGCGCAGCTTGCGCGCGCTTTCACCAAAATACTCCGGCGTCGACAAATAAATGTAGCGGCCATTGCTATACATCGGTAAGCCGGCATTGGGAAAAGCCGACAGCAACAATCCATGATCGAGCGGCACTTGCTCCATGGCGTGAATGATTCCCGCCGGACCTTTCGCGCAGTTGATGCCAACGACATCGGCGCCGCAGGCGCGCAGCTTGCCAAACGCCGGAATGAGATGCTGGCCGTCTCGCGTAAAACCATCCTCGTCCGCCGTCAGTTGGGCGATAATAGGCAGCGCGGCGATCCGGCGCCCTTCGATCACGGCCAACTCCAATTCGCTAAGACGGAGAAAGGTTTCAAAAATCAGCGCATCGGGTTTCGCGGCAACCAGCGCCTCGATTTGTTCCCCATAAATCTGCCGCGCCTCATCGTCGCCGGTGTCGTCCACTTCGCGATCACGGGCGGGGCCAATCGACGCCAACACATAAGCCGTCTCGCCGGCGGCCTGCCGCGCCAACTCGACGGCGCGGGCGTTGATCTCCGCCACTTTATTTTCCAAACCAAAGCGCGCCAAGCGCAAACGATTGGCCGTGAAGGAGTTGGTTTCCAACGCCTGGGCGCCGGCCTGCACGTACTCCTCGTGGATCGCGCTGATGATTTCCGGATGAGTTAGATTCAGCTCGTCGTAGCTCTGCGACAACGGCACGCCACGGGAATAAATCATCGTGCCCATGGCGCCATCGCCGATGAGCAGGTGGTGCTGTAAGTGTTCAAGAAATGGTTTCTGCATAAAATTCAGAATGGATTAGTCGAATTATGTATGGTTGGATTGCTGAATATTGGTTTTCGCGCAATCCATTAATCCAATAATCCAACACTCCTGCACGCCAATATCAATTGGAAACTTTCTTGAGTTCATGGAAACTTTTATATTACGCAATCACCTTGCCCCGCCTCCTGATCCGCCGGCCCCTCCTCCGCCACCGCCGGAAGCGCCGCCGCCCGCGCCGCTTGCAGAACTCATGGTCGAGCTTATGGCCGTCACCATGCCGGACATGGCCTCGGCAAAACCGGCATGGCGGCCGCTTCCGTAAATGTACCAGGGAAATGCGGCGCTACTCATGGCGTGCTCGAACGGCATCAGAAACTTTTTCAATAAATGGCTTGGAAAATCGACCGCCATCGCGTACACCAGTATTGGCTCAAGATTTTGCAATCCAAGATTCAAACCGCTTTTATTCTTGGCAAGCCGTTTCAAATAATCCCGAAAGCCGAAAATGCGGTGGCGTTGAGTAGCGGTTTCTTTCGAGTAGCGGATGATGACAAACGAAAGTCCGGCAAGCACAGTCCCGGATAAAATAAACAGGATGCCGGCTTTGCCCATTTTCACAGTAGCAAAAATGCCCAGCCCGATCAGCAGCAGCATTCCGAGGCTTCCTCGAACGGCGGCGCGGATAGAATCAGGATCGAAATATTTCTTGTGCTCGACTAACGATTTGACCTGCGCCCGCCATTTTCCAAACCACTTCATGAACTTGCTGTGGCTTTTGGCAATCGCTGAAAACGGGAGACTCTCAGCGCCCTGAGCTATGTTCTCGTTCAAATAGCGCAGAAGCTCTTGCTCGTGCGGTTGCAGCGCAACTTGGTTATCGGCTTTTGGTTGTCTCACAAAATGGATGACGTGTTCTCGCTTATTCCATCGCCAACCGAGAAAAGCTTTCTCTTTGTTCTCTTCACGAATGTTGAGAAAACCGCGACGCGCCAAATCAATCAATGTCGAAACCAATGCCCCGGCAGAGAGCTGTGTGCCGGCATAATAATAATTGGCTAGAGCCGGCGGCAAATTTGTGGGCGGCGATCCCGACCCGTCGGGATCGAGACGTCTGCTAACGGGCACCAAGCTGCGGCCAAAGCGATTATACAAATAGAAGAGTAGCATAATCCCTGCAACATTTGCCGCCAGCA
>Ga0247727_10015070_pt1 | contig 12739 bp, 11 predicted proteins | sample WisWelCaveWW1625_FD_202498 | JGI IMG/M metagenome (GOLD analysis project Ga0247727, IMG submission 202498) | Biofilm microbial communities from Wishing Well Cave, Virginia, United States - WW16-25 | ecosystem: Environmental > Aquatic > Deep subsurface > Groundwater > Cave microbial mat | place...
GAGGGATTGTACCTCTGGTATGGTATGCCCTCGCTGAGCGCCCAGCAGGTGAAATCGCTCGCCCGCGACTGCGGCTTCGAGCTGTGCGGCGTCACCACCGCCGAGCCTGCGGAGGAAGCCGGCTACTACGCCCGGTGGCTCGCGGCCGGCTATGGCGGTGAAATGCCCTATCTTTACGGCCGCCGCGCCGAGATGCGGGCCGACCCGCGCACGCTGCTCGCCTCGGCCCGCTCGGTCATCTGCCTGGGGCTGCTCTACAACGTCCCGCTGCCGTACTCGACGCGCTGGAGTCTCGAGGAGCGCGCCTGGATTTCCCGCTACGCCTGGGCGGAGGACTACCACGAGGTCCTGCGCGGCAGAGCCGAACAGCTTGTCGAGCGCCTCAGCGGCCTCGCCTCGTTCGAGTGGAAGATCTGCGTTGACACCTCACCGATCCTGGAGCGCGCCTACGCGCAGCGGGCCGGGGTGGGCTGGATCGGCCACAACACCTGCCTCATCAACCAGCAGATCGGCTCCTGGGTATTCCTGGGAGAGATCCTGACGTCGCTCGAGTTGGAGCCGGACGAGCCGGCCCCGTTCCGGTGCGGGACCTGCCGCCGCTGCATCGACGCCTGCCCCACGCAGGCCATCGTCAAGACCGGCCAGCCCGACGGTCCGGCCTGGGCGCTCGACTCCCGCCTCTGTATCTCCTACTGGACCATCGAGCTGCGCGGCCCGATCCCGGTCGAGCACCGCTCACAGACCGGGGCCCACGTCTTCGGGTGCGACATCTGCCAGGATGTGTGCCCCTGGAACCGCCGCGCCCCTTCGACCGGCGACCCTGCTTTGGCGGCGCGCCACGCCGCGCCGCCTCTGGAGCGGCTCGCTGCTCTAACCGAGGCCGAGTTCAGTGAGATGTTCCGCTCGAGTCCGGTGCGCCGCGCGCGGTACGCGGGCTTTCTGCGCAACGTCGCGGTCGCCATGGGCAATTCGGGCGACGCGGGCTTCCGCGAGCCCCTGGAGCGACTGGGCGGGCACCCGGAGGCGCTGGTCCGGGAGCACGCGGCATGGGCGCTGGGGAGAATTGAGGAATTGAGAAGCTGACGGCGCCTGGACGGTGAGAATCGGGGCGTGATACGCTGAGCATATGCCGATTGCGGTGGGGCAGGCGGCCCCCGACTTCACGCTCAAGAACCAGGACCAGAAGGAGGTCAAGCTCAGGGATTTCCGCGGCCGCAACGTCGTGCTCGCCTTCTACCCGCTCGACTGGAGTCCGGTGTGCACCAAGGAGCATGCCTGCTTCGTGGAGGACCTGAAGGCCTTCGAAGGCGTCAACGCGCAGGTGCTGGGCATCAGCGTGGACAGCGCTTGGTCCCACCAGGCTTACGCGGAAAAGATGGGGATCACCTACCCACTGCTGGCCGATTTTCAGCCGCGAGGGGCGGTTGCGTCCCAATTCGGCCTCTACCTGGCGGACAAGGGCATCACCAATCGGGCCACGGTGATCCTGGACAAGCAGGGCATCGTCCGCCACGTCGATGTCTATGAGATCCCTTCCCCGCGCAACAACCAGGACCTGGTGGCGGCGCTCCGGAATCTGCCGTAGCCTGCTGCCGGCGGTCTGGATGCTGGCGCTGCCCCTGGCGGCGGCATCCGACCCGGTGGCCGCCGGCTGGGATCACTTCTACAACCTCGAGTATGCGGCGGCGATGCGGGCTTTCGAGCAGGCCGTCGACGCCGAGCCCGGCAACGCTGCATATCACAACTATCTGGCGCAGGCCGCGCTCTACAGCGAGCTCTACCGCCTGGGGGCGCTCGAGAGCGAGCTGCTCACGGGCAACAACCACTTCATCCGCACCGAGAAGATCCGTCCCGAGGCGGAGCAGAGCGCCCGGTTCCTGCGGGAAATCGGCCGCGCCATGGAGCTGGCCCAGGCCGGCCTGGCCTCCAACCCCGGCGACCAGGAGGCCCTCTACGCCCTGGGCTCGGCCTACGCCCTGCGTACCAATTACCACTTCCTGGTGGAGAAGGCGTGGCGGCCGGCCATGAGCGACGGCTCGCTCGCCCGGAAGCACCACAACCAGGTGGTCGAGCTCAATCCGCAGCACTACGATGCCATGCTCACCCAGGCCGCCTACGACTACGTCATCGGCAGCCTCCCCTGGCACACCCGCATGGTCAGCTTCCTGATGGGCCGCACCGGCGACAAGAACAACGGCATCCGGACCATGAAGCTCATCGCCGAAAAGGGAACGCGCAACAAGGCCGACGCCCAGGTGATGCTGGCCATCATCCACCGCCGCGAGAAGCAGCCGGCGGAGGCCATCCGGGTCCTCGACCCGCTGATCCGGGCCTACCCGCGCAACTACCTCTTCCGCATGGAGAAGGCCCACATGTTCAGCGACCTGGGCAAGAAGGACGAGGCGCTGGGCTGCCTGCGCGAAGTGGAACAGATGCCCGGCGCGCCGCTGGAGAAGGTCCACTACGCCATCGGCAACGTGCAGTTCTGGTACAACGACCTGGAGGCCGCGCTCTCCAACATGCGCCGGGTGACGCAATCTTCCAACCTGGATTTACACACCGGGGTGCTGGCCTGGATGCGGACGGGCCAGATTCTCGACATCACCGGACGGCGCCGGGAGGCCCTGGAGTCCTACCGCCGGGCAATCCGCTTCGCCCCGCAAACGGCCGCGGCCGCGGAATCGAAACGGTACCTGTCGTCGCCCTATCGGCGCAAAGGGTGACCTACTCCTCAACCGTGCACTTGACGGGTTGCTCGATGAACTTGGGGGTCTTCTCCACCGTCAGCACCATCAGGCTGTAACGTCCGGGCTTGATCTTGGGAATCTTCAGCTTGATCGATTCGGCGGTCTGCTCGGTGACCTCCGCTTTGACGTCGTCCTTGCCGTTGGTCAGGTAAACGTCCCGGATGAACTTCTTGTCCAGGTTCTCGCCGCTGACGGTGAGCACGTCACCGATCTTCCCGTTCATCGGGTCAACGCTCTTCATGCGCGGCGAGTCCTGGGCGAGCGCCCACCCGGTCAGGGTGGCGGCCACAGCCAGCCTGCGCAGCCACGTTTTCATCGCCGACCCTCCTTTGTCTATGCACATACTATGCCCCGGCGAGAGGAAATGCAAGTGTGGTACACTCGCCATCTTCCATGCGTCCCAACCGCGTCAAGCAGCTCCTCAGCAGCGGGCAAACAGCCTGGGGCAGCGGCCTGGGCCAAATCCGGTCGCCGGAAGTGCCCCGCCTCTACGCCGCGGCGGGCCTGGACTGGACGTTCATCGACACCGAGCACGGCGGCTTCGACCTCGAGACCGTCCAGGACCTGATCCGCGCCGCCTTGCTCACGCCGCTGACGCCCATCGTCCGGGTCGGGGACCTGCAATACTCCCTGGTGGCCCGGGCCCTGGACGTCGGCGCCGAGGGGATCATCTTCCCCCGCGTGGAGGTCCCCGAGCTGCTGGAGCGGGCCATCTCGTGGACCAAGTTTCCGCCCCGGGGCATTCGCGGCTTCGGTCTGACGATCCCCCAGGTCGGCTACCGCAATGCGTCATTCGACGAGATCATCAGCCACACCAACGACAACGTTCTGGTTGTGCTCCAGATCGAGACCCGCACCGCGCTGGAGCGCTGCGACGAGCTGCTTGCGGTCCCCGGCGTCGACATCGTGATGGTGGGTCCGGCCGACCTCAGCATCTCACTCGGGGTGGGCGGGCAATTCGACCACCCCAAGATGATCGAGGCCATCTGTGCGGTGATCGAGATCTGCCGGCGGCGCAACATCCACCCCGGCATTCAGTGCCGCACGCTTCCGATGGCCAGGTCCTGGAACGAGCGCGGCATGCGGTTCGTGGGCTGCGGCAACGACCTGTCTTTCCTATGGGAAAAGGTACGCGATACCGTCGAGCAGTTGCGGGCGCAATAGCGCTGCTGGCGGCGGTCACGCTGGCGGGGGCCAACGCCGACATTATTCTGTACAACGGCAAGATCGTCACCGTCGATTCCGGCTTCTCCATCGCGCAAGCGGTGGCGGTGAAAAACGGCCGGATCGTCAAGGTGGGCGATTCGAAGGCTGTCTTCGCAACCGAGCTCGGCCCCCGCACCGAGCGCATCGACCTCAAGGGCCGGACGGTGCTGCCCGGCCTGGTGGACAGCCACATCCACGCGCTGAGCGGGGGTCTGAGCGAGTTCCGGGGCGCGCTGCCGCCGCTCGACTCCTTCGCCGCCGTCCAGGATTTCATCCGCGGCCGCATGAAGACCACGCCTGTTGGCAAGTGGATTGTCGTCCCGCGCACTTTCCCCACACGGCTGGCGGAGCTGCGTATGCCCACCCGCGAGACGCTCGACGTCGCCGCCGAGCATCCCGTGATGTTCGACGCCAGCTACACCGTGGTGGTCAACTCTGTGGCGCTCAAGCTCAGCGGCATCACCCGCGACACCCCGAATCCGCCCAACGGCCAGATCGTCAAAGATTCGAAGGGGGAGCCTAACGGCATTCTCAAGAACGCTCAGTCGCTGCTGAAGGGCCTGGATCGCGCCGAGGACTTCAGCGAGGAAGAGAAACTCCAGGCGATGGAGAAGATGCTGCGCCTTTACGTGGCCGCAGGGCTGACCGCGGTCAGCGACCGCGCCGTCAGTCCGGCCGACATCGCCTTATACGAGAAGCTGAAGGCCCAGGGTCGCCTGCCGATCCGCGTTGTGCTCACCTGGCGCGTGGACGCGTCGCGTCCCACCGACGAGGTGATCCGCCAGATCCGGACCGCCCCCTACGCGACCGGCAAAGGGGACCTCTGGCTGAAGTTCGGGGCCCTCAAAGTCACCCTGGACGGCGGCATGACCATCGGCACGGCATACCAGCGCCAGCCCTACGGCCCCTTCAGCCGCCAGCTCTACGGCCACACCGACCCCGCCGACCGCGGCCAGCTCTTCATTGCGCCCGACAAGCTGAAGGCGATCCTGCGGGCCGCCCACGCCCGCGGCTGGCAGATGACCGCGCACGACCAGGGCGGCGGCGCCATCGACGCCATGCTCGACGCGCTGGAGGCCGCCGACGCCGACCGGCCGATCGCCAACAGCCGCTCCCACCTCATGCACGCCAGCTTTCAGAGCCCCGGGGCCATCGCCCGCGCCAAGAAGCTCGGCCTGCTGATCGACGCCCAGTCCCCCTGGCTGCACTACGACGGCCCGGGCCTGGAGCAGGTCTTCACCTACGATGGGATGCGTCACTTTTACCCGCTGCGCGCCTACCTCGACGCCGGCCTGATGGTGGCCGGCGGCAGCGACCACATGATCGGGTACGACAAGAATCGCGCCGTCAATCCGTACAACCCTTTTTTGCAAATGTGGATCGCCGTCACCCGCAAGACCAGCCGCGGCGCGGTTCTCTACCCCGACGAAAAGGTCACCCGCGAAGAAGCCCTGAAGATGCACACCGTGTGGGCCGCCTACTTGCAGTTCGCCGAGGACCAGCGCGGCTCGATCGAGCGCGGCAAGCTCGCCGACCTGGTGGTGGTGGACCGCGATTTCCTGGCGTGCCCGGAAGATGAGATCCGCTCGATGGAGCCGGAGATGACCATGCTGGACGGCAAGATCGTCTGGCGAAAGCCGTGAGGCTGGCGCAGCGGGCCGGCGCGGCGCATCAGAAACTCACTTTCACCGCCAACTGAAACGCCGGCGGTCCGCCGGAGCCGCGCAGGTTGTTGCCGTACCCATCGAGGTTGGAAGGGTCAGTTTCCCGCGTTCTCGGAACCGAGACGTCTGGCTCACCCGCAGGTCCTCGGCGTTGACGATGGTGATGCGCGCGCCGGGAACGGCGGCCCCGGCCGGATCGAGGACCACGCCGGCGATGGTCCCGGTGGGGGCCTGTGCCAGGGCGGCGCACGCGGCGCACGCCAATGTAAACCGGATCAGTTTCATCGCCCTATGTTGACGTTAACGCACCGCGATAGATCCCCCGCCCACACAGTGAGAGGAGCCAATAGGACAAACTGGTTGAGAATGGACCGCCGGGCGTATAATGCGGGTATGACGGCCAAGGAACTCTACGACCACGACTTTGTGGAGTGGACCCGCTGCAACGCCGCCTTGCTTCGGGCCGGCCGGGTGGAGGAAATCGACCTCGAACACCTCGCCGAGGAGATCGAAGACATGGGCGCCGGCCAAGAGCGGGATCTCCGCAGCCGGTTGCGGGTGCTCCTGACGCACCTGCTGAAGCTCCAGGTCGAACCCGGCGGCCGGGCCACCCAAGTCTGGAAGACAACAGCAAGGGTCCAGAGGGACGAAATCCGGCAACTGCTCGATAGGGCGCCCAGCCTCAAGCGACGGATTGCGAAAGACGTCACAGGAGTGTATCGACTGGCCGTCTCCGGAGTCGCCGCCGGAACCGAACTACCCGAAGCCCAGTTCCCCGAAACCTGTCCGTTCTCGGTCGACCAGGTCCTCGCCGACGAGTACTTCGCATAAAAGCAGAGCCCCGGGCGCATCGCCAGTCCGATGGCGATCAGCGATGGCGATCAGTATGCACAACTCTTCGCGTCGACCTCCGTCTGGGCAGGCCCGGCCACCTCGGTGCTCTGTAACATAGTGTCATCAGGCGCGCCGGTATTTAAGCCGCAGGAGCGATCTTGGCGGGGCGCCGACGTGCCGAAATTGATGGGCTGGGAGGGCTTGCCGGCCACCGGACACAGCACCGCGTCGTATTTCCTGACCCAGCCGAGCAACTTGCTGCGGGCCGCGTCCTGCTTTTCCAGCAGCTCAGTTATTCGGCCATCGATATTTGCGCGCCTTTGAAGCGTTCGCTGATGGTGGGAGAGGGCGCCTTGGTTCCCCACTTGTCGAGGAGGCGGCGCAGGCCGGACCAGGCGTCGGCGGTGGGGACGGCTGAGGCGCAGGTCCTGGCCAAACAAGCTGTCGTCGAAGTGGAAGCTGTCGGGCAGGCGGACCAGCCGGGGCACCTCGTCTTGACAGGCGGGCCGGCAGGGTTCAAGCGGCTGGTAAACGCGGCCGCCGGTCAAACCAGCCGGCAGACCCAGCGGCTGGCGGCGTCGGAGTACCAGAACACTCCCTTCCAGATGGTCATGCCGTGGGGTTCCGGGTCTTCCTTGCGGAGCTGGATCTTGGCCAGCAGCCGGCCGTCCTTGGGGTCCATTTTGTAGATGGCCCGGTCGTTGGACTCGACGCACCACAGGTAGCCGTTGTCCCAGGCGATGCCGTGGGGGCGGGTGCCGGGGGCGGGGATGCTGTGGATGACTTTGCCGGTCTCGGGTTCGATCTGGTAGATGGTCACGGAGGGCGGCACGGCGATCCAGTATTTGCCGGCGACCCACTCCAGGCCGTGGGCGCCGGAGGCGCGGCGGGGGGCGCCCCACTTGGGCTTCCCAGCCCCGGGGGTGTCGAACGTCTTGAGGGTCTTGCCGGTGCGGGGGTCGATCTTGAGGGTTGTCAGGCCGTAGGTCGAAGCAATCCACAGCGCGCCGTCCCCGAAGGTGATGCCGCTGCCATGGATGGATTCGGTCTGCAGCTCGACCAGCACCGAGCCATCCTCGTAGCGGACCTTGTGGACCTTATTGGGATCCTCCTGGTCGAGGATCCAGAGTCCGTCGGCGGCGCCCTGGAGTCCGTTGGGCATCTTGCCGGGGGCGAGGAAGGCCTTTTCGAGGCGCTTGGAGACGAGCGGCAGCTTCTCCTTGTCCTCGACGGCGGCGGCGGCGAGCCGCGCTCCGGCCAGGGCGGCCAGGAAGCTGCGGCGGGAGACGTCATAGATCACGGTCATACCAACCTCCTTACTGCTTGGCGAACTTCTGGGCCCGCCAGTTGAGGATCTCGGCGGTGTAGATGTCGCCGCCCTTGCTGACGGCCAGGGCGTGGGCGTAGGCGAACTGGCCGGGGGCCTTGCCCGGCCCGCCGAGGCTGCCCAGGATCTGGCCGTCGAGGTTGAGCACCAGCACGCGGTTGGCCCGGCCGTCGGCCATGTAAAGGCGCTGGTCGGGCGTCAGGTCGAGTCCCCAGGGGGAGCCGACGTGCTTCCACTGGGCCAGGAACTTGCCGCCGGAGTCAAAGACCTGGATGCGGTTGTTCTCGCGGTCGCCCACGTAGACGCGGCCGCGGGCGTCCACGGCGACGGCGTGAGGGAGATTGAACTCCCCTTCGGCGGTCCCCTTCTTGCCCCAATCCAGCAGGAATTTCCCGTCGCGGGAAAACTTGGCGACGCGGGAGTTGCCATACCCGTCGGCGACGTAGAAATCGCCGTTGGAGGCAAAGGCCAGGTCGGTGGGCCGGTCGAAGCTGTCGGGGCCCAGGCCGGCTGTGCCTTTGCGGCCCATGACCAGCAGGACGCGGCCCTGGGGGCTGAGCTTGAGGACGGTGTGAGCGCCGACGTCGACCGTCCAGATATTGTCGTCGCGGTCGATGCGCACGCCGTGGGAGCGGGTGAACATGCCCTCGCACAGCGACCGGACGAACTTGCCCTCCGGGGTGAACTCAACCAGGGGATGCTCGCCGCGGTTGAAGACCCAGACGTGGCCGCGGGAGTCGAGCGCGACGCCGGATGTTTCGCCGAAATTCCAGTCGCCGGGCAACTGCGGCCAGGCGGGCACGGCTTTGTGGGGCAAATCGGGAATCTTGCTCTGCTGGGCCAGGGCGGCTCCCAGCAGCAGGAGCAACACAGCACCGGAACGGGTGTTCAGCATCATCAGTGGGGCCTCGTTGGCCGGATTATACTATAAGCCGTTCCCATGACAAGGGCTCGAGGGCTGGTCTTTGCGGCAGCCGCCGTGGGGATGAGCGCGGCGGCGGCTCTGCTGGCGGCGGAGTTTGTGGTCCGGTGGCGGGCCGAGGAGAGCTTCGGAGCGGCCTGGCGGTCCTGGTTCCGAACCCCGGCCCCGCATTCGGAGCTGGCAACCGGGAGCCTGCTGGAGGCCGATGCGGAACTGGGCTTTCGGTTCAACCGCAGGCTGCCGGGGGTCAACTCGATTGGCATCCGCAACCCGGAGATCCGGATGCCCAAGCCGCAGGGGGTGTTCCGCCTGATCGTGCTGGGGGACTCGGTGGCGGCGCCGGTGGACGGCTTCGTCGGCCTGCTGGGCGAGCAGTTGCGGAGCCGGGGCGTGGAGGTGATCAACGCCGCGGTGGGGGGGTACACCACCTACCAGGAGCGGCAGCTGCTCGAGCGCGACCTGCTCCCCACCAGGCCCGATCTTGTGGTCCTGCAATACTGCGTCAACGACCATCATCAGTTCCTGCATCGGTTTCAGACCCAGGAACGGATGCTGATGACCGAAGAGGCGCGGCGGACGCTGCTGCCGGAGGGAAGCGGACTTCGGGCATGGCTCGCTCGGCGCAGTTACCTGGTGTTCCGGGCGCAGGTGGTGCTGCTGCGGCTGACGGCGCCCGGCCGATACCCGTGGGAGAACGCGGTCGATGTGGGGCCGGCCTGGCAGGACGAATCCTGGCCCGCCTTCGAGCAGCACCTGTCGGCGATGGATGCCGCGCTCGGCCGGATCGGGGCGCGGCTGGCGGTGGTGATGCCGCCCTTTGAGCCGCAACTGGAGGCGTCCGGGCCCGGCCATGACGCCGCCTACGTGCTCAAGCCCCAGCGAAAAATGGCGGAGATCTGCGCGCGGGTGGGGGCGCCGCTGCTCGACCTGTATCCGATCCTGGAGCACCACGGCGGTCCGGCGCTGTTCGCCGATCAGTATCACCTGAAACCGGCCGGCCACCGGGTGGCGGCCCGGGCGCTGGAGGAGTTTTTGATCCGGCGGGATCTGATAAGATCGAAGCAGTGAGAACGACGCGGCGGGCGCTGCTCGTACTGCTGGTTGCCGCGATCGGGGCGGTGGCCGCCGGCTACTATATATCAAAAAGACGCAATGCGCTGCTGGCCCCTGCCGCGCCGGCGAAGCTGCCGGAGGAGCTGCAGTCGCTGGCCCGCAACTGGTCCTGGTCACACAGCTCCGGGGACCGGCTGGTGGTGGAGGCCAGGGCGCGGGACTTCCGCCAGGCCAAGGGTTCCCCGCGCTTCGATCTGCTGGATGTCGAGCTGAGAATCGCCGGCAAGACCGGGGACACCTGCGACCTGATCCGCAGCAAGAAGGCTTACTTCGACCAGGCTTCCGAGAAGCTCTACAGCGAGGGAGAGGTGACCATCGTTCTCGGCCTGCCGGCGGCCGGACCGCCCGAGCCGGGCAAGCGATACGTCGAGATCCGAACCTCCGGACTCACCTACGACAACAAGACCGGAACCAGCTCCACCGATCGCCCGGTCGAGTTTCAGTTTCCGGACGGCGAAGGGCGGTCGGTGGGGGCGATGTACGATTCCCAGGCCCGGTATCTGTGGCTGAAGAAGGATGTGGATATGGCCGGGCGGATGCGGATCCGCGCCGGCGAGCTGCATTACAGGGAGAGAGAACAGAAGATCGAGCTGCGGCCGTGGTCGAAGATCGAGCGGGGAGGGCAGGGAATCGAGGCGGGCCCGGCGACCGTGTACCTCGAAAAAGGCGACCTGAAGAAGGTGGAGGCGGAGCAGGCCAAAGGATACGACATCAGCCCGGTGCGGGAGGTTCGGTTTTCCGGGACGCGGGTGGATGTCGAGTTCACCGCGCGGCAAGCCGTGTCGGCGGTGACGGGCTGGGGCGGCGCGGAGATGGTTTCCCGCTCGGCCTCCGGCGCCACCAAGGCCGGCGGGGGGCGGGTGGAGCTGGAGTTCACCACGGCGCCGGGGGCCGCTGAAAGCCATCTGGCGAGAGCGCTGGTGACAGAACAGGCGCGCGTGGAGAACGTGCCGGCGGGGGCGAAGGACAGGGCGCGTCCGGAGACGCGGATCCTGACCGCGGAGACGATCCAGTTGACGATGCTGCCGGGCGGCGAGGAGATTCGGTCGGTCGAGACGCTCAGCCCCGGCCGGCTCGAATTTGTGCCGGCCCACGCCGGGCAGTGGAAGCGGGAACTGACCGGGGACCGGATTACGGCCCGCTACGCCCCGGGCAACCGGATCGAGGCGCTCGAGGCCCACGGTCGCGTGGAGGTGCGGAGCGATCCGCCCGCCTCAGGCCGGCCTGCGCCGCCGCGGCTGACCTCCAGCCGGGATCTCGAAGCCCGTTTCGACGCGCAGACCGGTCAGATGTCGGACTTGCGGCAGTGGGGCGATTTCCGCTACCGGCAAGGCGCCCGGCAGGCCACCGCCAACAACGCCCGCATGGACCAGCGCAGCGAACGGATCACGCTCGAGACCAAAGCCAGGGCCTGGGATGAGTCGGGATCTACCTCGGCCGACGTCCTTGTTCTCGACCAGACCGAGGACGTGTTCGACGCTGAGGGCGGGGTCACGTCGACGCACCAGGATGCGGCGGCCGCGGGCGGGGCCCAGAAGGCGGAGGGTCCGGGGGCTGGGGTGCAAATTGCAGCGTCACGGGATGCGGCGGCCGCGGGCGGGGCCCAGAAGGCGGTGGCAAGGCAGGGCGCGATGTTTGCTTCTGACCGGCCGTTGCACGCCACCGCGCACCGCATGGAATCCCGCAACCGCAACCGGCGGATCGAGTATCGCGGGGGAGCGCGGCTGTGGCAGGAGGGATCGAGCATCCAGGCCGAGCAGATCCAGGTGGACCGCGAGGCCCGCTCGCTCCAGGCCCACGGCGCGGTGATCAGCGTGCTCGCGGAGGGGGATGGACCAAAACAGCGCCTGGTGACGATCACCGCCGACGCCCTGGTTTACACCGACGCGGACCGCCGGGCGTACTACTGGGGGCGCGTGCGGATGCGGCGGGAGCGGATGACGGTGAGGGCCAGTGAGCTCGAGGCGTTTCTGCGGCCCCAAGACGCCGCCAAGGACCAGAAGGGACCGGCGGAGTCGCGCCTGGAACGGGCGCTGGCCCGGGGGCGGGTAGAGATCGTGGAATCGGCGGCGGTGGGGCACGCCCCGCGGCGGGCCTACGCTGAGCAGGCCGAATACTTCTCGGGGGAAGAGAAAGTGATTCTGCGCGGCGGCCTGCCGACGGTGGAGCATCCGGATCGCGGTTTCACGCGGGGGGCCGAATTGACCTACTGGATCGACGATGATAGGCTGCTGGTCAGCGGCGAGCCGGGCAGCCGCTCCCTGAGCCGGCAAAGGCTCGATCGGAATTGATGGGGACGCTGCGCACCGAAGGTCTCTCAAAAACCTACCACGGCCGCAAGATCGTGGACGACCTGTCGCTTTCGGTGAGCATGGGCGAGGTGGTGGGGCTGCTCGGCCCCAACGGCGCGGGCAAGACAACATCCTTCTACATGATCGTGGGGCTCATCAGCCCGGATTCGGGGCGGGTCGTGTTCCACGACGAGGACATCACCGCGCTTCCCATGTACCAGCGCGCCCGCCGGGGGATCAGCTATCTGCCGCAAGAGCCGTCGGTGTTCCGCAAGCTGACGGTGGAGGAGAACCTGCTGGCGATCCTCGAGACCCTGTCGATTCCGGAGCACGAGAAGCGGGAGCGGCTGGAGCAGCTCATCGAGCAGATGGGCCTGGAGACGGTAAGGCACAGCAAGGCCTACCAGCTTTCGGGCGGCGAGCGGCGGCGGGTGGAGATCGCGCGGTCGCTGGTGATCTCGCCGCAGTTCCTGCTGCTCGACGAGCCGTTCTCGGGCATCGATCCGAAGCAGGTGCTGGAGCTGCAACGAATCATCGCCGGGCTGCAGGAGTCCGGCATCGGCATTCTGATTACCGACCACAACGTGCGGGAGACGTTGAAGGTCACCGACCGCGCCTACATCATCAACAACGGG
>Ga0247727_10015071_pt1 | contig 12737 bp, 11 predicted proteins | sample WisWelCaveWW1625_FD_202498 | JGI IMG/M metagenome (GOLD analysis project Ga0247727, IMG submission 202498) | Biofilm microbial communities from Wishing Well Cave, Virginia, United States - WW16-25 | ecosystem: Environmental > Aquatic > Deep subsurface > Groundwater > Cave microbial mat | place...
CAACTGGCAAGCAAAAGCGGCCTGCGCATCGCCGGCGCCGGCACGCACCCGTTTTCCGATTGGCGCGCGCAGGAAATTATGGAGCATGAGCGCTACAAAATGATCGTTGATGAAATGGGCGACATCGCCCGGGCAAATTTAATTTTCGGCTTGCACGTGCACGTCGGCATCGAAGATCGCGAGACCGCCATCGCGTTAATGAATCAAATGCGCTACTTCCTGCCGCACATTCTCGCGCTCTCCACCAGCTCGCCGTTCTGGCTCGGTCGCAACACCGGCCACAAATCCGTGCGCGTCAGTATTTTCAAAAGATTTCCGCGCACCGGCATTCCGGATTACTTCAATTCCTGGGCCGACTTTGAAAATTTTATCAACACGCTGGTTAAAACCGGGTGCATCGACAACGGCAAGAAAATCTGGTGGGACATTCGGCCGCACGCTTTTTTCAATACGCTCGAAGTGCGCATCTGCGATCTGCCGACGCGGATCGACGAAACCATCGCGATTGCGGCGCTGATTCAAGCGACCATCGTGACGCTGTACAACCTGCGCCAGCGCAATTTGAGCTTCAACATTTACCGCCCGACCCTGATCGAAGAAAATAAATGGCGCGCCGCGCGCTACGGCATCCGCGGCAAAATGATCGACCTCGGCAAACAGGAAGAAGTTGACTATCGCAATTTGATGTACGAATACATCCGCTTTGTCGACGAAGCCGTTGACGAGCTGGGCAGCCGCCATGCCATCAACTACATCCACAAAATTCTCCAGGAAGGCACCAGCGCCGACCGCCAGCTCGAGGTGTATGAAAAAACCGGCGGCGATCTGAAGGCCGTGGTGGATTATTTGATTAAAGACACGATGGAAGGTTGTCAGTAACCTCTCGCGAACGATCGTGGAAAATCTTTAACGCAAGGCCAAAAGCTGCTCGACGATTTGCGAAAAATGTAGCGCCGACTTCCCGTCTGCGTCAAAATAGTTTTTAACGATGCCAGGCCTTTCTCCCAATACGCCGGATCACCGCTTAGTCGAAGCCATCAAAGCTTCCGATCATCTCGCTTTTAAAACGCTCTATTATCTCTACTTCGAAGCGTTATTCCGTTTTTTGTGGCGGCAAACGAATAACGAAGAGCTGGCCAAAGATCTTTTGCAAGAGCTTTTTACCCGCGTGTGGAGAAGCCGCGAAAATCTCGATCCGCAGCAGCCCATCAAATCCTACCTTTATCGCATCGGCCACAATTTAGTGATCGATCACCGCCGGCAAAATGTGCATCAAATCGATTCGCTCGAGGCCCATCCCGAAATTGAGCCCGCTTATGCGGCAGAAGAGCAATTCGATCTGCACGATAAAATTGAAGCCGCGATCAAAAATCTTCCCGAGCCGGTTCGCCTCGTCTTTACCATGAATCGATTCGATGGAATTAAATATGCAGAAATTGCGCAGCGGTTGAATATTTCGGTCAAAACGGTGGAAGCGCGAATGAGCAAGGCGTTGGCGATTCTGCGCGAGAAACTGGCGGTTTTTTTGACGTGCTGGTTACTTTTCTTGCCCATGGAAAATTACCAATTAAAAATTTTCTATTTGGAATTTTCAACGAGCTGGAGGGTGATTGAATAATGACCTCATTCCGGATAGGGTTTTTACAGAACCTCTCGTATTAGATGATAGAAAGCACCAGCGCACCGAATCGACGAATCTTGAATCCTAGGCAACGATTGGCGAGGCCGGTTCGCGCGTGCGATTGAAATCAAAATGATGATCTGTAAAAACTAACTATCAGGAGATTTTCTCATGAAGAAGCATTTTGTTGTCACCTTGCTGGTCTTGCTGGCGGGCGCCGGCCTGCTGCTGATCGGCTGCGAATCGTTGAATGGGCCGGATGCGGCGCGCGATGAAGCGCTTGATCTCGAAGAAAGTTTTGATGTCACCTCGACGGAAAGTCAGGAAAGTATTCTCAAAAGCTCGGGCGTCAACTTGGACAGCGCCAACGGTTTCTTCTTGGTGCGTTGGAGTGAAGTGCCGCTGCGCTTCAAAGATAGCACGATCGTGGCCGGACACGCTTCGGCGGTCGCATTTGAAAAAGCCTCGACGCCGCGCGATCGTAAAGCCGTGGGGTTGGATATGGGCACGGTGTCCCTTCTGATTGGCTCGGATAAGTTTGATCTTCGCAAGCTGGTGTTGCGGTTCTCGAACAGTGTCCGCTATGGCTTTGGCGGCGGCCCGCAAGGCGGCAAAGGCGGACCTCGCGGCGGTCGCGGTGGGCCGGACGGCAGTTTCGGCGGTCCGCGCGGTGGTCAAGGTGGACCGCAATTGACGATGGTGAATATCCCGTTTGTTGGCGGCGGCAGTTATCAATTCGACGTCACCGGCTCGGATAAAGTTGCGGCGATGAAACTCGACATCAAAGCGCCGGCAAAGTTGGTGGCGATCACCGGCCTCGCGGATAAGCAGGAAATCGACGCGACGCAAGATCTCAAGATTACGTGGGACGGCGATGCGGCAGCGAATGACATGGCTTTGGTGATTGCACCGTTGGTGAAGCGCGGACGTTTCGGCAGCGGCCAACGCGTGCAGCCGATTTTCCAAACGGTGAATGCGGCGGCTGGCAGCTACACGGTTACCGCGCCAACGCTGCAAGATTTGTTGAGCAAGTCCGGTGCGAAAGCGCTCAGCGTGCATCTGTCGCAGGGCGTGCATGTTGAAGTCAACGACGCCAAGCTCGGCAAGATTCTTGTCAGCGCCGGCGCGGATGACAGAGTGCTGTTGACGGTGAAGTAATTTTAAATAAATTGTGTTGATGGTTCATTGACCGGTCACTTCAAGTGACCGGTCAATTTAATAAAAAGGAAATCGATGAGCGTGGGTTACTAATGGCAAGTTGAGATTATGAAACCGATTGATCAAAACGAATGGCTCGCGCGCTATTTCTCCGGCGAAGCCACGGCCGATGAACGCGCACAAGTTGAAGCCTGGCGGCAAGCTGCCGTGGAGAACCGGCGCGTGTTTGCCGAGTTTGAAAAGATTTGGCAAATCGCCGCGGAAAAATTGCCGCTCGTTCCCAGCATCGATCAAGCGTGGACAGAATTGAGCGCCAAGCTTGGTCTGCCCAATGAAAAGTTGCCGGCGAAAATCCTCGAGCTGAAAACCGCGCGGCCACACCCGAGGCGCAAAGTTTTTTGGAGCGACCGTTATGTTTGGGCGGCAGCGGCGATCTTGCTTTTAGGTTTCACGACGATTCTCTATCAATTTATTTATAACGCCAACGAGCTAAAAAACGTGACGACGGCTAATGCGCAACAGGAGCGCCTCAAGTTGCCCGATGGCTCTTTCGTCAAATTAAACAGCGGCAGTGAGATCAAATTTTTAGAGAATTTTTCTGACACGGCAAGATCGGTGTCGCTTTCCGGTGAAGCCTACTTTGAAGTCATTTACGACAACCGCCCGTTTTATGTGAACACCGGCAATGCGCAAATTCGCGTGGTGGGCACGAAATTCGGCATTTGGGCGCGCGATGGACAGACGCGCGTCGCCGTGCGCGAAGGCTGGGTGGCGCTCCGCGCGTCGGAAGCCGCCTCTGCATCTGCGGTAATTTTGACCGCGAATCAAGCGAGCTTTTGCCAAAAACAAGAAGCGCCGGCTGCGCCGAAAACAGTTGACGCCGGCCAAGTGTTGGGTTGGTTGGAGGGAAGAATCGTGTTTGAACAAACGCCGCTGACGGAAGTGATCGCCGAATTGCAACGCGTTTATAATGTAACGATTGAATTGTCAAATCCAGCCCTCGGCGGGAATACGATCACCGGCTCGTTTCAAAACAAGCCGATTGAATCCGTGCTCGCGTCGATTTGCTTGACGTTGAATTTGCAATATGCGCCGCAAGAGGGGAAATATGTGGTTGTGGAATGATGCAATGATTTGAAGCAAATGCCGTGGCTTTGCGCGACAATGCGAAGCTTATTTTAGATAAATTCCGCACCGTCCAGCGATTTGACGCGCTAAGGATTCGAAATCACGATAACAATCCTTTGTGGCATTCGCATGAGCGCCAATGGCGCCGTCAGCCGGCTTGAGAAAAAACATCGGTTTTTTCGCTTCCATGGCCATTGGCATGAGACTGCGATAATGTTTAAGCGTGGCAAGACAATTCGGATCAGACACAACCGTCGGCGCTTTTGCAGTGCTCTCATTTAACACGGCTTCAAGATAAACCGAGGGGATTTTCGCCATCCAGCGGCCATACGCCTGAACCGGACGATCCATGCGCATGGCATGTTGTTGTATAACGTATCCCACGGCTTGCATTCCACTCTTCGGCAAATTCAGTGTCGGTTCGGGATTCTTTTTTAACCGTTCGTCCCATTCTTCGCGCCAGCGTCGCAAGCTGGGGCCTAAATTTCGCAGACCTTGCAAGGAAAATAAATCCGGCGCTAGTGGAACGACTACAGATTCGGCGGCAATAATGGCTGCCCGGTTGATGGCGCCAAGGTTGGGGCCGACGTCGAGCAGAATTAAATTGGCCTCCCGCGCCTCGGCAGCTTGCACGAGCAAACGATAAAAGGCGGAAACGATTCGGAAAGCTGATTCATCGCGATCATTACACAACGGCCAAGCGCTTGAGAGTTTATCTTCAAAAGTTGATAATCCTAAATCACCTACGACAAGCCCAATGTGTGAGGAGACTTCTTCAATGTGCGGTTGCATAATATCTCCGGTGCCTTTTAAAATAGGCTTGATCGCGCCAAGGAGGCTTTGGGGATGATCTCCATCCGGCCACAATTTTTCTAAGCGCTCTTCTTCAAGAAACATCGAAGTCAAGTTTGCTTGCGGATCAAGATCGGCGGCGATGAGCGGAACGCCAAGATCTGCAAACATCCACGCCAGATGATAAACTAAAGAGGTTTTACCGACGCCTCCTTTGTTATTAAAAAAAACAATGGTTTTCACACTTTTCTCCGTATTGTCACCAACACGTAATTCGGCTCGAAAGTAAATTCCGCCGGTGGATTGCCGTTTTTTGCCAGCCCTTCTTGAGCACGCAGAACGCCGCGACCATATTTATTCACATAACCCAAAGTTTTCATCGCTTCAGCGATGACGGGATTACGATAGGCGTTTTGCCGAGGAAAATTTTCCGGTGTGGCTTCTCCGTAGAGGCCGCCGGGGCTTTGAATCTCAATTCGATCAGCGAACCAATAAAAACGAATGGGGCTATTGGAGCCTTCGTACCAACGATGCATCACGGCATTCATCAGAAATTCCCTTAGCGCCACGATCGGATAAGTCTCGAGCATTTGCTCCCGTAGAGCTGTAGCCGCGACCGGTCTTGTTTGAATTTGCAGAGGAAGGAATGCATCCAACTCACGTAGCATAGTTAACAAATCACCTGAGAAACGATACTCTGTTTCAACGTCGTCACTCAATGCGGTTCCTTGAAAACGGACAAATTGAATATAAGCGCCCGGAATCCAAGCTAATGGATCTTTGCCAAATAATAGGGTTCCGGCAAAAGTCGGGCAATCTTTGGTTAGATCATAGAATCGTAACGAGGCCAATTGTTCGTTAATCTTCCGATTGTTTTCGGCCAGCACCTCGGCGGAGATCGCATGAATTCGATAAGTGACCAGAAACAGATCAAGAATCAGATCATCAAGCCGGCTGTTTAAACAGGGACGGGAATCAAAAGTTTTAGCTAATGCCGTCCGTCGTTCGGAGAGCAGGCGTTCTTCCGTTTCACTTGCAACGGCTCGTCGTGGACCGACCCGAATCCACACGCGTCCTTTGTAGCGAACCGGCGGAAGATCTGACGGCAATACTTCGATTACGGCAATATCGCCTTGCGGCAGCGTATATTTTTGCACGGTCATTGCCGGTAGAGGTTGAACATTGCCATCGGAACGAATCGCGGCAAGATTTTGCAAAAGTTGATCGGTGACGCGCAAGCCGTTTGGATGCCCGTTATTATCAACGCCAAGCAGGAGATAACCGGATTGGCGGTGATTCGGGAAGTCATTGGAAAAGGCGCAAATGGCTTCGGCAAATTTGTCCGTGTCATTCGTGGAGACGGTGCGCTCGATGCGGTCCGATTCGATGTCGGCCATGAGCGCTTGCAAAACTTGGTCGGTAATCATGAAGTTTCTCCTTCATTGTAAAGATACAAATCATGCGTCAATTTCCAAGCATAAATTTTATCCAACCGATGGAATATTTTTCGGCTTTGGCAGTAGAATAAGTAGTGACACAAGTAAATGAACGAATCGTTCAAGGAGAACAAAATGTTGAGAAGTCTGATTTCGTTTGTCGTTAGTCTAGCGCTGTTTTATTTTTCAGAAGATCTTATGGCCCAACTGCCTAAACCGCTTATGACCGTCGATAACCGATTGGTCGCCGCAAACACACAGTTCGGTTTTAAGTTTTTCGACAAACTCACCAAGCAAAACGCCGGCAAAAACGTTTTCCTCTCGCCCTCAAGCGTGGCGTTTTTATTGAGCATGATTTATAACGGCGCGAGCGGCGAGACGCAACAGGCGATGGCGAAGACGCTTGCACTAAACGGCATGAGTTTGCCGGAAATTAATCAAGCGAATGCCGGATTACGCGATATGCTGGCCGGCGCCGATCCTCAAGTTCAATTAACCATTGCCAATTCGTTGTGGGCGCGAAAAGGTTTAGCGTTCAAGCCGGAATTCATCGCGCGAAATCGGGATTTCTACGCTGCCGAAGTTGCCACATTAGACTTTGCCGCACCGGAGGCGCCGATAGCGATCAACAAGTGGGTAAGCCAAAAGACGAACGGCAAAATTCCTGAGATTGTCAAAAGCATTCCGAGCGACGCGATTTTGTATTTGATCAACGCCATTTATTTTAAAGGCAATTGGGCCGCGCCGTTCGATAAAGCCAAAACAAAAGATGGGCAATTTACTCTGCTGCACGGCGCGAAAAAGAAACATCCGCTGATGTCACGCACGGGACGCTATCCGTTTTTCACGAATGATAAATTCCAAGCAATCAGTCTACCATATAGCGCCGGCCGGATGAGCATGTATGTTTTCCTGCCAAACAAAAATTCTAATCTAAATGAATTGCTCGCGAGTTTATCAGCAGGAAATTGGGAAAGCTGGATGCCGCAGTTTCGCTCGCAGGAAGGCAATATCGTTCTGCCGCGTTTTAAATTGGAATATGAGGTCGTGCTCAATGAGGCGCTCCAAGCACTTGGCATGCAAGCAGCTTTTGATCCGCAACGCGCGAATTTTTCGGAAATGTACGCGACGGCGCCGCCTGCGAAAGTTTTCATTGATGAAATTAAACACAAAACTTTTGTGGAAGTAAACGAAGAAGGCACGGAAGCCGCGGCGGTGACTTCCGGCGGTATGCGCGTTACTTCATTTATGCCTATGCCGCCGTTTGAGATGATCGTGGATCGTCCATTCTTCTGCACAATTCACGATAACCCAACTGGAACGCTTTTGTTTATGGGCGCGATCTTCGAACCGTAACCCAGTCGGCTCGACTGGAATTGGACGTGGTGAAAAGTGCAACTCTATTTTGACAACTCTTACTCAACCCAACCATAACAGACCGGCCACTCGCAGTGACCGGTCTGTACAAAATATCTCAAAAGGAGAATTTATGATGCGATATTTATTTTTATGCCTGGCCATTTTATTCGCCGCCGATATCCACGCGCAAGGCATTATCGTCCGCCCGGATTTTCAACCCGCTGAGCTTGAATTGCGTCAACATCGCGTCAACGCCGATATTCAGGAACAAGTCGCCGTGGTCACGGTCGAGCACGAGTTTTATAACCCCAGCTCGACGACCGTCGAGGGCACGTTTCTCTTTCCGCTGCCGCCAAATGCGCAAGTCTCGCGTTTTTCCATGAACGTCGACGGCAAAGAGATGATTGGCGAATTGCTCACCGCCGACGAAGCGCGACGTATTTATGAAGACATCGTGCGCCGCAGCCTCGATCCGGCGCTGTTGGAAATGGCGGATTATCGCACGTTTCGCGCGCGCATCTTCCCGATTCCGTCTCGCGCCACGCGCCGGTTGACGTTGCGCTATGATGCGACGCTCGCAATGGATGGAAAAACCGTGACATTCCAATATCCGCTGCAAGGGTCGCTTTCCCACCGTGGCGTTAGTGCGCCAATTCCGCCGATGCCATTGCCGCTAGAGCGTGATCGACGCCGCGAGCCGGAGCGCATGCGTTCGCAACAGAGCACGATTCATCTTCAGATCAATACCGCAACTGCGGTAAAAAATATTTACTCGCCGTCGCATCGCGTTGAAGTTCGGCAAGAAAGCGACCGCCGCGCGACCGTCGAGTTTGAAGCAAATAATGCGATTGATGGCCGCGATTTTCTGCTTTATTATTCACTCGATCCAAATGAGATTGGCGCGACGCTGTTGACGCATCGTCCGTACGCGGACAAGTCCGGTTACTTCATGTTGCTGATCGCGCCACAAGTCAATCCCGACGCGACGCAGGTGCAGGGCAAAGATTTGGTGTTTGTGCTCGACACTTCCGGCAGCATGGCAGGGGAGAAGATGCAGCAAGCGAAAGCGGCGCTGCGTTATTGTTTGCAGCGCCTCGGCAATCGCGACCGCTTCGGACTCGTCACGTTCAGCTCGGAAGCTCGGAAGTTTCGCGATGAACTCGCCGGCATCGACGCGCGTGAGGAGGCTTTGTATCATGTTGACCGGCTCGAAGCCACGGGCGGCACAAACATTAACGAGGCGTTATTAGCCGCTGCCGATTTCTTCCGCAACAGTCAAAGCGGAAATAGCATGATCATTTTTCTCACCGACGGTTTGCCTTCGACCGGCATTCAGGATGAAGGCGAGATTCGCCGCAATTTGCAAAAGGCCAATCGCCATGATATTCGGGTTTTCTCTTTCGGCGTCGGATTCGACGTCAACACGCGCTTGCTGGATGGTTTGGCCAAAGAGAATCATGCGTTTTCGGATTACATTTCGCCGCAGGAAAATATCGAAGAGAAAGTTTCGGTGTTTTATGAAAAAGTGCGCTATCCGGTGATGAGCAACATCGAATATTCTTTTCGCGGCGTGGAAACGCATGCGCTTTCGCCGCAGCGTTTGCCTGATCTTTTCAAAGGGGGCCAAATTATTCTGGCGGGACGTTATCGCGATGGCGGCCGCGCGACGCTGGTGCTGCGCGGCCAAATCGGCAACGAGCAGCAAGAATTGCACTATGACTTTGCTTTTCCGCGCCAAGAACGCGATCGTGATTTTGTCGCGCGCTTGTGGGCCACGCGCCGCGCCGGCGATTTGCTCGAGGAGATTCGGCTGCAAGGAGAAAATAGCGAGTTAAAAAACGAGGTGATCGTGCTGGCAAAAGAATTTGGCTTGGTGACGCCGTACACCTCTTATCTCGTGCAGGAAGAAGAACGCGTCACATTCAATCAGCCGCTGCCAATGGATGACCGGCGGCTGCGGCAGCAAGGCGCGGCTGGCGCGCAAATGAGCCTGCCGACTCCGGCACCCATGTCGCAAGTTTCCGGTGAAGCCGCCGTGCAAATGAGCAAATCAATTCGTGTTTTGAAATTTGCCGAGATCGCCTCCGCTGCCGAAACGAAAAATCGCCGCGTTGCTTCCATTCAAGGCAGTACTTTGCATTTGCAAAACGACGACGTTTGGATGGATGCTGATTATCAAGCCGGAACGGCAACCATCAAAATCGCCTTTGCCTCCGAAGCTTATTTTAGCTTCTTGCGCGTCTTTCCGGAAGCGCGGGAATTTTGCAGGCTGGGCAACAAAGTGATCTTTAAATTTCGCGGCAAGTTTGTGCAGATTGGAGAAGGAGGAGAGAAACAAATGACGGAAGCGAAAGTGCGAGAGATTTTCAGATAAGCGAGTTCGCGGAGTGACAAACTTAAGTTTGTCACTCCGGTTTCAAAAACTACAATCGCCACAAATATGAGGCCTTGGCGAAGAAGCCTCGGCGCGTTTCGGCAAAGCCGGCATCGGTCGGCAAAATATCTTTTTCGTAAATCGAGCCGTAGCCAAAGTGCAGCACGGTGCCGGGAATATAAGTGAACGACGCGAGAAAATCCGTGAGCAAGCGCTGGCGAAAATCATTGTGCTCGGCAATCGCGCGCAGAAAGAGATAACGATTGAGCTGATACGTCAAGCGGCCGCGGACGATGGTCACTGCAAAAATCTTCTCGGAGTTGGTATCACGAAAGAGATCGGAATAGGTGAGGGTCACGTTGGCATTCAATTTGTCGGACGGTTGATAAATGACGCCGGCGGAAGTGCTGCGGTCTTTGCCTTGAAACGGATCGGCGGCAAAACGAGTGGATTTGCCATTTCGAGATTGATGCAAATCCAATCATCCGGCCGCACGTTGTCGCGCCGGGTGACGGAGGTTTTGATTTTGTCCGGCTCGCTGTCAAAACAGCGAAAGGCAAAATAAAGATTCTCGCGATCGTAGGCGGAATAGACCACGGTGGGGTCGGGCATATCTTTACCGAAATCCGGGAAGAAGGTTTTAAAGCCCGTCACGGAAGGCGCTTGCTGCCAAACCGGATCGTCTAAACTGCCGTCGATCAACGGCGGCGTATCGGTGCGCACAGGAATGAGTTCATTTTCTGCTGCTGCAAATGGGACGCAGATTAATAAACAGAAAGTCGTTGTTAAAAAGAGGAGTCTTTGCACGATATTCTCCCTCAGCTAAAAGTTCTGTTTGCAAAATGATTTTGGCCATCGCCTGTAACTATATTGACGGCACCGTTGGGCAAATCGTTCAGGCCCTCGCGGGATTGTAAATGCCGGAGGTGTGACCGTTGCCGGCTTCGATAAATTCGCCGTCGATGCACATGCGATGGGTCATGAGACGCTCCGGATCGTTAACTTAACAGGATTTGCTGAAATTTCCTGAAACTGCTACAGCGCTCGGCAATGCGGACTGGATCAGCATGTTGGGCTATTATCAAGTCGTCTCTACTTTTGATAAAGTCGCCTTTGCCATGTTTGCGATAGATCTCTTTGAGAATGCCTGCGGGGCGACATTCCGTTTCTAAATTTCCGGGAGTTTTTACGCGTATTGAGATTTTGAGAACTTTACGCAAAGCTTCTTCATCGGCAGCCAGCCAAGTCTCTAAAGCATGAACGACGATGACGAAGTGAAAAGCAAGTCGCAATTTTTTGAGAGCACTTATAGTCGATCTTAGATTGTTCTCGGTTATCTTTGGATCGGTGCATTCCGAATCAACACAGATGATTGCTTTTGTCGGCTCTTTTGCACTGACTAGCTTAATCAATTCACCAAGCTTTCTAGGATTTCCGAAAATATCGCCGCGATTTATGCAGCGTCGAATTATTTTAGGAGGCTTACTCGTCTTGGGTAAAAATTTCTCGGCAAGAATGCGAATCGCCTCTCCCGTCGGTCCGTCTTCAGTGAACAAAGCAATGATCACGGCGTCCCTCCCAATTCTCCTGAATACCAAATTTCACCAAGCCCCAACACACGCAAAGCTTCTTTCAGTCCTTTTTTCTTCGTGACCGATTTAAATTGAGAGCCGCCGTCTTTCTTTTCAACGATGATAAGATTTTTCGGCGAAAAATGATCAAGCAGGTAAGGAGAGTGCGTGCTGATTAAAACTTGATTTTTAGTTTCAGCGTTTTTAAACACTTCCGCCAGCAGCGGCAGCAAGCCGGGATGCAAATAATTTTCCGGCTCTTCATAGCAGGCGAGTGCCGCTGGTTTGGGTGAAAACAATGCCGTAAGCTGTCCTAGTAAACGCAGGGTACCGCTCGACATCGCCCAAGATGATATGGGGAGCGGCACGGCATTTTCTTCCCAAGAGACATAGGTTTGCCCTTCTTTCGTCAACGCCGTGAATAAATGTCGAACTTCCGGCAGGGCGGTTTTTAGCAGATTTTCAATTTCGCCAAATCGGTCTCGGTACTCTGATTGTATGGAGTGGAGAACAGATGCAAAATTGTCGCCGGTTGCCCGCGGATAAAAATCTTGCTTCGCTGCATTCGTTTTGCGCATGCTGGAAGGCTCGAAATTATGAATCGACCAGCTAAACAACTCGCGAGCAAATTTGGCGAGGGCTCCGTAACGCGCTTCATCTTGAAACTGTTCGATAAACAGGCGATCTTGCATGCGGCTAGTTTTCCATTTGTTGCCCGTGATATCCGTAATGGAAGCGACCATATCATTTGTGGTTGGAAAAACTAAAAGAGGTTTTTCTTTCTCTCGGCCATTGAATATTGCCAGACGTTCTTTCGTGATGTAAAAGTATTGCCGGCTTCCTCCCATCTCGAGTTGATAGATAATTTTTTCTTTTTTGGATTTGCCGTTTTCGACGAGGGCATGTAATTCGAAGCTTATCGTACGTTTTATGTCTCCGCCCCAAACAATTTGCGAAAATCCGCCGCGAGAATGCACGGCTTGCTGGCCGATTTCAGCCATTTCACGTAAAAATTGAAAAACATCAAAAAGATTGCTTTTGCCGGAATTATTCGGCCCTACCAGCACCTGAAGCGGTCCGATGGGCAGCTTGACGTTCTCAAGGCTTTTGTAATTGCGAACTTTTAGAAAAGTAATCATACCAAATCACCTATCAGTTTGAACTTTGAATGGATGCAAATTGGTGAAGCGATTTATTTCTGTTTTCTGAATTGCTTCACCACCCCATAAATCACCGGCCCCGAAAGCAGCGTCAACGTTCCGATGATGAGTTGCCGATAGCTAAAAACGCCGTCTTCA
>Ga0247727_10015072_pt1 | contig 12733 bp, 11 predicted proteins | sample WisWelCaveWW1625_FD_202498 | JGI IMG/M metagenome (GOLD analysis project Ga0247727, IMG submission 202498) | Biofilm microbial communities from Wishing Well Cave, Virginia, United States - WW16-25 | ecosystem: Environmental > Aquatic > Deep subsurface > Groundwater > Cave microbial mat | place...
GGTCAAGGCGGCGTCGGTGGCCACCACAGCCAGGGTCGTGTTCTGGGGATTCTGGGGATGAGACTCGCCGAATCCTCCTCGCAGTTGACCTTCCATCAGGCAGGCGGCGGTGTCCGCCAGTTCCAGATGGTCGGCGGCTTGGCGCGCTTTTCATCGCCTGGCGATCGGTGCGGTGGCGTGCAGCGATCGAGCGACACGAACGGTGTTACTGTGGTAATATGAAGAATCTCACAGTTTCATTACCAGATGACCTCTACCGGCGGGCCCGCATCCGGGCTGCGGAGCGCGATTGTTCCGTCAGCGCCCTGGCCCGCGAGTTCCTCATGAAACTGGGCGCAGAGGAGTCGGACTTCGAGCGGCGCAAACGCCTGCAGGCCGAGGCGCTGTCCAGCATCCGGAGTTTTCGGGCCGGCGATCGCCTGACCCGTGATCGACTGCACAACCGAAATGCGCTTCGTTGCTCAAGATACTAACCTGCCCTTGCTACGGGCGGCCCTGGCCACTAAGGCGCGCTTCGGAATCTCCTACTGGGACGCGGCGATCATTAAGGCGGCAAGGGCCCTGGGCTGCCACACGGTTCTATCGGAGGACCTGAGCGATGGCCAGGATTACGGCGGCGTGACGGTGGTGACTCCGTTCCGAAGGGATCGCCGGAGATGAGGGCCGGAGCTGATTCGCTGAGCCGCCATCAAACCAGCAGCCTGCTCATCCACCCAGGCCCGGCACTCCCCCCAGCGACCGGGCCTTCTGCACGCCGCGGACCACGGCGCGCGCGACCGCCTGCGCGGCGGCGGCCCCCAGCGCGTTCAGGTCGGCCTGGCGATCGCCGAGGCTGACGGCGAAGACGAGGTCCCCGTCGAACATCGTGTGCGCCGGCGACAAGGTCCGGGAAAGCCCGGTTTGGGCCATGGCGGCGAGTTTCTGGGCCTGGACGCGGGTCAAGGCGGCGTCGGTGGCCACCACAGCCAGGGTCGTGTTCTGGGGATTCTGGGGATGAGACTCGCCGAATCCTCCTCGCAGTTGACCCTGCATCAGGCAGGCGGCGGTGTCCGCCAGTTCCGGGCGGTCGGCGGCTTGGCGCGCCCCAGCCAGCAGACGGCCCGAGTCGGGATCGCGGACGTCGCCGAAAGCATTGACCACGGCGAGGACCGAGACTTGGGCGCCCCCGTAAATCGGAACCGTGCAGCAGCCGGCGCCGCCCTTCATCGCGCGCTCGATACCGAACAGCTTGCCCACGGTAGCGCCGGCCCCCGCGCCGACGGAGCCTTCCTCGACGGCCTCGTCGCTGGCGGCCTGGGCGGCGGCTTCGCCCATTTCGGCGGTGGGTCGGACGGCGCTCGAGCCGATGGCCAAGTCGTAGAGAATGGCGCCGGCGACGATGGGAACGCGCGCCGGGCCCGTGGGGAACCCGATGCCGCGACGCTCAAGGTAGCGCATGACGCCGGAGACGGCGTCGAGGCCGAAGGCGCTTCCGCCGGCCAGAACCAGGCCGTGGATCCGCTCGACCAGGTGCTGCGGATAGAGAGCATCGATGGCGCGGGTGCTGGAGGCCGAGCCGCGGACGTCGAGTCCGGCGACGGCGCCCGCCTCGCAAAGGATCACGGTGCACCCGGTGAGCGCCTGGAGATCCGAGGCGTGGCCCACGCGAATGCCGGAGATGTCGGTAAGGCCTTTCACCGCGATGATCATGTTACCATCGGCTTTAGCCGCTTTCCGACGGGGAAAAAGACTTGCTGAAGCGGATCGTGCTGGTCGTTCAGGAGTTTGTCCTGATGTCCGGCCACGCTATCGCCGCGCTTTTCCAGCGGCCTCACTACTGGTCCGACGTTTGGCTGCAGATGGACATTATCGGGGTGGGGAGCCTGCCCATCGTGGCCCTGACCGGGTTTTTCAGCGGGGCCGTGATGGCCCTGCAGATGTTCGACACGCTGGCGACTTTCGGAGCGACGGCGAAAACGGGGACGGCGGTTTCCTTCACCCTGGTGCTGCAGATGGGGCCGGTGCTGACGGCGCTGATGATGGCCGGACGGAACTCGGCGGGGATGGCCAGCGAACTGGGCTCGATGGCGGTAACCGAGCAGATCGACGCCATGCGCGCCCTGGGGACCGATCCGATCAAGAAACTGGTGGCGCCGCGGCTGCTGGCCACCATGGTGGTGCTGCCGCTGTTAACCGCGATCGCCGATTTTATCGGCATGTTCGGCGGATTTGTGATCTCCTATTTCGTGATCCGGCTGTCGCCGACGCAATATTGGACCTCGACCTATCGGGATCTGCGCGTGGATGACGTGGTCCATGGGCTGACCAAGCCCTTGGTGTTCGCTTTTGCGGTGGCCCTGGTGGGGTGTTACAGCGGGCTGTCGACGCGCGGCGGCACTCAGGGGGTGGGCCGCTCGACCACACAGGCGGTGGTGGCGGCCTCGGTCATGATCCTGGCGCTGAACCTGCTGATGACCCAGATCTTCGTGCGCGGATAGGAGCCGATGGGATCGCCGGTTCTGGAGTTCTCCAAGGTCACCTTGCTGTTCGACGAGGTGGTGGGACTGGAGAACGTGTCGTTCCGCCTGGAGGCGGGCGACAGTTTGGTGATCCTGGGAGTGGCGGGCAGCGGCAAATCGGTGCTGCTGAAGGTCGCGCTGGGACTGTACCGGCCCGACGCCGGGCACGTCTATCTGTTCGGGGAGCAGATTGACGGGATGCGGGAGAAGGAGCTGCACGGATTGCGCCGGCGAGTGGGGATGTTGTTCCAGGAGAGCGCGCTGTTTGACTCCCTGACCGTGGGCGAGAACGTGGCTTATCCGCTGGTGAACCAGAGCGGAGGGGCCCCGGATGATCCGGAGGGAATCGAGTCCCGGGTAAGGGAGGCGCTGCGCTTTGTCGAGCTGGAGGGGGCCCTCGAGAAACTGCCCAGCGAGCTGTCCGGGGGGATGAGGCGGCGGGTGGGTATTGCGCGCGCCATTGTGAACGGCCCGCCGCTGGTTCTCTACGACTCGCCGACGGCGGGTCTGGATCCGATTACAGCCCACACCATCATGACCCTGATCCTGAAGGAGCGGGACGCTTCGGAAGTGGCCTCCGTGCTGGTGACCCATCGGCTGCAAAACGGCCATCTGCTGGCCAATTTCCGCTACCATCCCGCCTCGGAGGAGCTGCGGCCGGCGCCGCGCGACGAAGACGGGCGCGGGTCGCGTACCCGGTTCCTGGTGTTGCGCCAGGGCCGGCTGGTGTTCGAGGGGGATCAGGAAGACCTGAACCGGCAGCAGGATTCCTATTTGCGCAATTTCGGGACTCTATCGAGGTGAGAAAGGAGCTGGATCATGCCGCAAACGAGTAAACTCGCCTGGGCCAAGCTGCGGGTCGGGGTGATGACGGTGGTGGCCATCGCCATCACGGTGGTGGTGATCTTCCTGCTCACCGGGCAGGGAGGTCTGTTTCGCCGCATGGCGCGCTTACGGACTTACGTGGACGATTCCGCCTCGCTGAAGGTCGGAGCGGCGGTGCGGTTGAACGGCATTGACCTTGGCAACGTGGAGGCGGTGCGTCTTTCCGGGTCGAGCGATGCCCGGCGCACCATCGAGATCGTCATGCAGGTGGCGCGGGACCAACTGTCCAGCATCCCTAACGACTCGCAGAGCGCGATCAATCCGGAAGGGGTCTTCGGGGACAAGTACATCAACATCACCCGGGGCCAGTCGGCCGCGCCGGTCGAGGAGGGAGGCGAAATCCGCAGTCTGGATACGCGGGATTTCCCCGAGCTCATGAACGCCAGCCACACCCTGTTGGGCTATCTGACCAGCATTACGCGCCGGATCGACTCGATCACCGCGCAGGTGGAGCAAGGCAAGGGAACCATCGGCAAGCTGCTCTACGACGACACGCTGGTCAAGAAGATCGACGGCGTTGTGGACCGGACGCAGAAGGTGGTGGACCTGATAGCGGGAGGCCAGGGAACGATCGGGAGGCTGCTGACCGACGATCAGCTCTACCAGCAGGCCAACACGACGATGCGGCGCATGGACACCATGATGGCCGGGCTCCAGGCGGGCAACGGAACCCTGGGGATGCTGTTGAACGATCCGACCCTCTACCAGAACGCCAATGGAACGATCGCCGAAACCAGAAAGCTGGTGCAGGAGGTCAACGCCGGCCAGGGAACGCTGGGCAAGCTGCTCAAGGACGAGAGCGTGCATAAGCAGATCCAGGCCACTCTGGGGCGGGTGGACCACACGATGGACCGTCTGAACAGCGGCCAGGGGACGCTGGGCCAGTTGCTGGTGAACCGGGTCCTGTACGACAACCTGGCCGGGATGACGGGGGAAACGCAGAAGCTGATGCAGGATTTTCGGGCCAACCCGAAGAAGTTTCTGCGGATTAAGCTAGGGTTGTTTTAGCATTTCGCCAAGGGTCCGCCTTCCGGCTGAGGCGCCCCTGTTTCTCGAATTCCTCCAGCGGCGTCACGCGGCCGGCTGCCACGTCGGCGAGGCCCCGCTTGAAATCAGCGCGTTACCGAGCCGTGACCGTAAGGGAGCGGTTATTACCACCGGCTGTAGCAGCGAGGAATCTGCTGTGCTTCTGCGGTCGGGAACAGCAGATTCCTCCCTTTCGCTCGGGATGACGGCTGCCAGCGCGCCTTCGACTGTCCGCCCCTCTACCTCACCTCCGTCCGCTGGCCATGACGGCCTCCCTGGGGGCGGCCAGTTCCCGGACCCCGTCGGCGATCTCCTGCAAGTCCGGACGTCCTGCCTCCACCCAGGCGCTCAGCCACAGGCTCGCCAGCCGGGAGCAACCTTTCGTGATGCGGTCCACCGCGATGGGCTTGGCGATCTTGGCGAATCCTCGCAGGTTGCGCCGCCCCGTCTTGCCCCCGTTGGCGGCGTCGGCATCCAGGATCGGCTGCAGGTACGTGTAGCTCTCCCTCACCCATTCGAACGCCAACTGGTGCGGCTTCTCACGGATTTCCCGGGCCGGACGCGGCCGGATGTCTTGCGGGAACACGTGCCGGTTCAGCAGGGTGGTCTCGAAGTAGCTGTGCAGCCCCTTCTGGCCGGTCAATTGCCCGTTGTAATTCTCGGTCGTGTGCAGCGGCACGTGGGCGTCCCCGACGTAGTGCCCCAGCCAGGCGGAGTGTTTCAGAACCGCGTCGCCGTTCTTCAGGCGGAACGCGGCGACCAGCTCGTCGTAGGTGTCCTCGATCTGCCAGGGAACGATTCCGCGACCGATCACAATCTCCGCGCCGAACTTGCCGACCGCTTTCCCGTAATCCTCGGGCAGCTCCACGAACGGGAACTCCCCGTATTCGTCTATATCGATGAAGTGCCGCGGCCTCTCTTCCGGATCGGAACCCTTGGCGTGATCGGCGTCCATCGAGTGGCGCTCGATGTAGTCGAGATGGAGCCGGTAGAACTCCTGAATCTCCCGCGGAAGGGCGTCCACGGCGAATCGGTTGGTCGCGCGGTGCCCCCTCTCGCCCCAAAACCGCGCCCGGTCTTCTTCCCGGCCCAGGCCCGCGAGCGCCGCGGCGGCGTTCACGCATCCGAAGCCGAACTGCCGGGAGTGGCCCTGCGCGTCGTAGGAGGCCGGGTCGCCGATGCGGCGCGCGGCGCTTTGGATCAGTTGCTTCACCTCCACGGCGGTCAGTTCCGGGTTCAACGACAACACCAGGGCGCAGATGCCCGCCACCAGGGGACAGGCGCTGGAGGTGCCGCCGAAGTCATTGGTGAAGGCCCCGGGGGTGTAGCCCCCTTCGACGATCCGCCCGTTGCGGACGTAGCGCAGCATCACGTCGGCGGTGGCGATCCCGTGACCGCCGGCGCCGCTCGAGGGAGCGCAGGCCGAGATGGCCGCGCCGAAGTTCGAATAATTCGACCGGCGGTCCCGGCTGGTGGAGGCGCTGACGGCCATCACATCGGGATGAATGGCGAACCCGTTGACCGACCCGCCCCGGGGATCGTTGATATCCCGGTTCTCGTTTCCGGCAGCGAAGACGACGACGCAGCCGCGGCCGTTGCGCCCGTCGCGCGCGCAGCGCGAGATGGCCCGGCTGGCCCGAGTCGAAAGCGGGAAGTTGCGCGCCAGCGCGCCCCAACTGCAGCTCACCACCCAGGCCCCCTGGTCGGTGGCGTGCCCGAACCAGTTCTCGATCTCCCGGTCGGCCAGATCGATTCCCCACCGGATCGGCATCAGCCGGCACCCCGGCGCCGCGCCGACAATCCCCGTGCCCTGCGCGTTCCCCAGGGCGACCCCGGCGCACGCCGTGCCGTGCCAGTCTCCGAACGCCGGCGTGGGGCTGGTGTTGTTCCGCGTGAAATCGCGCGGGGCCACGATCTTGCCCGGCCCGCTCAGGTCCGGGTGCGACAGGTCGAAGCCGTCGTCGATCACCGCGACGATCACCTCGGGCGACCCCACTGTCTGGCCCCGTTCCCAGGCCTCGATCACCCGGGCGTCGGCGCCGGTCAGGAATCCGAAGGAGGTGCCGCGGTGGCGCCCGGTGTTGCGCAAGTGCCACTGATCGGTGATCCGTGGGTCGGTCGGCAGCACCAACTGGTGCAGGCGTCCCGGCGTGGCCAGCTCCGGCTCGGCCACCGCGATCAGCGGCGACTGCTGCAGCGCCGCGGCCGTTTTCACCGGATTGCCCGACTCGGGCGTCACCCGAACCAGCATCTCCCGCTCGCCGCGCGCCTCCACGATCTCCAGGTGGAGCTGCTCCAGCAGGTCCTGGCAGTCCTCCAGCGAAGCATCCGGCTTGCACTCCACGTAGAGCAGGCCGGTGGGCAGGAACGGAACTCCGTCCCCGGAGGTGTGAAAGACGTGGGTGCCGACGCTGATGGCCGGGCTGGCGCGCAGCCCGTCCAGTATCTCCTCCATCGGCTGGGGGGCCCCCGCCACGTTCAATAGCTCAAACCCGCCGAGCCGGGCGGGCAAGGCCTGTGGCGCGGCCAGCCGGCGGGCCTCCGGCGGCAGCGCCTCCGGTCCGGTCCCCTCGGTGCGCTTCACGCCGATGATTTCCGCGCTCTTGGTTAGGCTCAGCGCCTGATCGCCATACCTCAAAGTGACTTGGTCCATAATTCCTCCTGATTCCGGGATTCCTCGCTCGGTTCTGGCAGCAGCCAGACGCCTGAAGCGCGTGGAAAACCGCTCCTCTTAGTAGTGAACGGGGGGCACGAAATGTTTCAGGTCCAAGAAAGAAATCGGCGGAGCCAGCGCCCTTTGGGTTGGGGTAGGGAAGGGCCGCCTGGGGGGCGATCCCGGCGGCGCTGGTGTACACTGGCGATAGAGACCCCATGACGAACCGTCACCCGGAGCTGGACGCCTTCCTGACCCGGCTGAGGGCCGTATGCGCCGGCTCATCGTGAACGCCGATGACTTCGGGTTCACCACCGACGTCAACACCGGCATCGTCGAGGCGCACCGGCGGGGGATCCTCACGGCGGCGACTTTGATGGCAACGGGACAGGCTTTCGAGCACGCCGCGGACTTGGCGCGCGCCCATCCGACGCTCGACGTGGGGTGCCATCTGGTCCTGACCGGCGGACGGTCGGCGGCGGATCCGGCCGCGCCCCTGCCGGTCAGCGTGCGGCGCCTGCTCTGGAAGCTGTGCAACGGGTCCGGGCGGGGCTGGATCGAGCGGGAGCTGGCGGCGCAAGTGGAGAAGATCCTGGGGGCCGGGCTGAGGCCCACCCACCTGGATACTCATAAGCACACGCACCTGGCGCCTCCGGTGCTCGAGGCGGTCTGCCGGATCTCCGAGCGCTACTCGATTCGCTGGCTGCGGCGGCCGTTTGATTTGCCGCTCAGCGGCCGCACCGGGGGATGGTCGCTGGCCGCGCGGGCGGCGACGGCGGGAACAGCGGCGGTGCGCCGGCGCTTCGATCGAACCCTGGCGCACCACCGGTGCCGGACCACCGACCACTTCGCCGGTTTCGCCTGGACCGGCCAGGTCACGGCCGAGCGCGTGGCGGCGCTGATCCGGTCGCTGCCGGAGGGGCTCACCGAGCTGATGTGCCATCCGGGACACTGCCGGGAGGAGCTGCTGGCGGCTCCCACGCGATTGAAGCAGAGCCGCGAGCAAGAGCTCGGCGCGCTGGTCTCCACGTCGCTGCGCGGGGCGCTGGCCGAGGCGGGAGTCGAGCTGGTAAACTATCGTTCTCTGTCATGAATCTATTGGGCGGCGCGGCGATGGTCCTGGTGATGTGGGCGGCGGGGGCGAGTCCGCAGGGTTCGGAGGAAAAGCCGGTCAAGTTCCGCGTGCTCCCCTGGACTTGCGCCGAGGTGGCCCGGCCTTCGGCGAAGACAATCACCAGCGACGTGGAGTGGAAAAAGTTTCTCGGCGAGATCGTCGCCGAGCCGGGCGGCGCGCCGCGGGTGGACTTCCGGCGTCAGACGGTGGCGGTGATCCACGCCGGGGAACGACCGACCGGAGGGTATTCGGTCCGGGTCGAGAAGGTGGCCAGCGGACCGCGGGCCGGTCAGGCTCGGGTGTGGCGCCGCGTGCTGGAGCCCGGGCCGGACGCCATGGTCACCCAGGCGCTGACCTATCCTTGCGCGGTGTTGGTGCTGGAGGGGAAGTTCACGGCCGTGGAAATCTCCAGCCCCTCCACGCCCCTCCGCCGCAGCTCCTCCACCAGCCGCGCCGCCCCCTGAAACTGGACCGCGTCGATCCGGTAGCGTCTGGCCGCCTCGACGAACTCCATTACGTCGTCGGCGAAGAAACACTCCTCGGGCCGGCAGCCGGCCTGCCGCACCGCCTCCTCGTAAATCCGCTCCGAGGGCTTCATGGCCCCCACCCGGTAGGACAGCACCCGGGCGTCGAAATGCCGCAGGATGGGGTAGTTCTGGCGGATCATCCGGAAGTGCAGGTCGTTGGTATTCGACACCAGAACGGTCCGATACCGGCGGCGCAGCGCGGCCACCAGCTCCTCGGGCACCAGCGGCTCGGGCAGAAAGATCGTCGACCAGACGCGGCAGAATTCTTCATAGGACATCTCCAACGCCAGCGCCTTGGACATGCGCTGGAAAAATTCCAGGCTGGAGATCTCGCCGCGCTCGAAGGGCGCGACCAGCCCGGCTGCGCGGATCACTTCCGGGATGCGCTCCTCTGGGTGGGGACAGCGTCCCTCCAGGGCGCGGCAGCCGCGCGCCAGGTCAAAGCCGACCAACACGTTGCCCAGATCGAGAAGAATCGCCCGGATCACACTCGCGCTCCCGCCAGCCTGTAGTAGGCGTACTCAGCCGCCCCGATCACCCCGGCCGCCGCGCCCAGCCGCGCGGGAACCACCCGGATCCGCGCGGCCGCCGCGGGGGCCAGAATCGACCGCAGGCGCGCTTCGAGCGGCTCCCGAAACAGCTCCCGCCGCGCCGCCACCGACCCGCCGATCACGCAGACCGACGGATCCAGAACCGCGGCGATCGTCCCCAGCGCCGCTCCCACCGCCTGCCCGTAGTGACGCCACGCCTGGCGCGCCTCGGCGTCGCCGGCTTCGGCCAGATCCCCGATCTGCTTGGCCGACAACTCGCTCGGCCCTCGGATCCGTTCATAGAATCGCCGCACCCCGGCCCCGGAGAGCATATTGTCGAAGGTGTCGCCGGCCACCGGGCACTCGGCGACTTCGCCGGCGTTGCCGGTGACCCCCGAGTACATCACCCCGTCCAGCACGATGCCGCAGCCAAAGCCGGTCCCCAGTGTGACCGCCACCACCGAGCGGTGCCCCGCCCCCGCTCCCTGCCGAGCTTCCCCCAACGCGAAGCAGTTGGCGTCATTCTCGATGAACAGCGGGGCGCCGAGCTCGGACCGCACCCAGGCCCCCAGGTCGAAGAAGTTCAGGTGCGGCAGCGAGGTGGCCTCCAGGACCCGGCCGGTCGCGGCCTCCACCGGGCCGGTACTGCCAATTCCTACAGCGCGGGGCGCGCCCTCCCCGATTCCGGCCCGCCGCCGCGCCTCTTCCGCCGCCCGGCGAAGATTCTCCAGCGTCACCGGACCCGGCTGGTCCGCCTCGGTCGAGGCCGTCGCCACCTCCCCCAGCAGCTTCCGTTCGAGGTCGAAGACTCCGGCCGCGATCTTGGTCCCGCCCAGATCGATCCCCAAGAGGTAGTCGCCGGCCATGCGCGAATCGCGAGATTTCATTGTAAGCTAGTCGCGTGCCCCCCCACCGCCTCCTCGTTCTCCTCTGCTTCGTTTCCGCCGCCTGGGCCCAGCCGGTCGAGACCGCCGACACGGTGCTCTATAACGGCAAGATCGTCACCCTGTGGACCGAGCGCCCCCAGGTCCAGGCGGTGGCCATTCGCGGCGGCCGCTTCCTCGCCGCCGGCGGCGATGCGGAGATCCGCCGCCTGGCCGGCCCGGCCACCCGTCAAATCGACTTGCGCGGCCGCGTCGTCGTCCCCGGCCTCATCGACAGCCACGTCCACCCCATCGGAGCGGCGCTGAGCGAGCAAGAGGGCGAGATTCCCGTCGTCGGCTCGATCGCCGACCTGCAACAGTACATTCGCAAGCTGGCCCGCGCCACCCCGCCCGACAAGCTGATCTTCGTCCCCAAGATCTACGGCACGCGAATGAAGGAACGCCGCTATCCCACCCGCCAGGAGCTGGACGCGGCCGGGGGCCCCGACCGGCTTGTCGTCGCCGACAACGGCTACGCCGCCGTCCTCTCCACTGCCGCGCTGAAGAAGGCCGGCATCGGCCGCGACACCCCGCCGCCCTCCAACGGCAAGATCATCCGCGACGCTTCCGGCGAGCCCACCGGCCTGATCCTGGGGGCGCCCCAACTGCTTTCCCGGTTCCGCTCCGACCGGCCGCCCACCCACCAGGACCGCCTCTGGGCCCTGCGCACTATGCAGCAGCGCTACCATCAGGCCGGCCTGACCAGCATCATCGACCGCGGCCAGGGACCCGAGGGGCTGCGGGCCTACCAGGAGCTGTGGCGGAAAGGCGAGCTGACCATCCGCGCCAACATCACCGTCACCACGCCCGGCGCCGGTCCCCTCGAGCAGGTGCGCGAGCAGATCCGCCGCCTGCCGGTCGCCACCGGCTTCGGCGACGACCGGCTCCGCATCGGCGCCCTCAAGATCACCCTCGATGGCGGCATCCTCATCGGCACCGCCTACCTGCGCGAGCCTTACGGCGAGCACACCGAAGTCTACGGTTACCAGGACCCCGACTACCGCGGCGTGCTGGCCTCGCCCCGCGAGAACGTCTTCGAGATCGCGCGGCTGGCCAACCAGCTCGGCTGGCAGATGACCGCCCATACCACCGGCGGCGGCTCAACCGATCTGCTGCTGGAAGCATACGAGGCCGCCGACCGCGAGCAGTCCATTGGGGACCGCCGCTTCACCCTGACCCACGCCAACTTTCCCAACCCCGGCGCCATCGAGCGCGCCCGCCGCCTGGGCGTGGTGCTGGACATGCAGCCCGCCTGGCTCCACCTGGACGGCCCCGCTCTGGCCAAGGTCCTCGGCCCGGCGCGCATGCGGGACTTCCACCCCTACCGGTCCCTGTTCGACGCCGGCCTGATCGTCGCCGGCGGCTCCGACCACATGATCAAGCTCGACTCCCGCCGCGCCATCAACCCCTTCCATCCCTTCTTCGGCATGTGGATGGCCATCACCCGCCAGCTCGTCGACGGCAGCATCGCCAACCCCGAGCAACGCATCAGCCGCGAGCAGGCCTTGCGGATGTGGACCCTCAACGCCGCCTATCTCTCCTTCGACGAGAAACGCAAAGGCTCCATCGAGCCGGGCAAGCTCGCCGACCTGGTCGTGCTGACCAAGGACTTCCTGACCTGTCCGGAAGCCGAGATCCGCGACCTCGAGGCTCAGGCCACCATGGTGGATGGCCAGTTCGTCTACACGCGCGAGCCCATGTAGCCGGTCATTCTTCGAGAGGGATTTCCGAGATCTCCTCCGGCGGAATCCAGACCACCTTCCCGTCCCGCCAGCCGGCGATGGGATAACCCAGGCATCTAGGCCCTCGGCCGCGTGAAAATGTTCCAACTGAGGCGCGGGGCCAAAAACCCGCGCGAGGCGTGGGCTGAAGCCCACGCCCCTAAGCCGGCTGGAAGCCGGCTCGGTCGCGGTAGGGACAACGGTTACCCGCTGCCCCCCGCACAGACCCGTGCTGGCGCTACTAACGCACACGGTTCTTACCTCGGATGTTGGGATGTTTGGCGTCGAAGCGCACGCTCGGATAGGGTTGCAGAATTTGGATCGGTGGAAGCAGGTTGCCCAGGCCTTCCCGAAAACCTCCCAGCTCAAGCGGCTGCGTTGGCTTCTGCGCCGAAGCGCTCGAAACCACATCCTCAGCACGTCGTTGCGGAACGCCTTCAGTCGCGCCCAGTTGCCCGGAATGGCGTGATATTGGAAATACCCCCGCACCACTTGCCCAAGCCACTTCCCCGTCGTCGCTGGCGATACGTGCATCCGCTGTCGCAACTTGGCTCGAAGTTCTTTGAGCTTGGCCGCCATGCGCTTGCCGATCGTCCGGCGGTGCACCGTGAAGTACCCGGTCTGGTGGCTGGTCCCACACATGTGGGTGAAACCCAGAAAATTGAAGGTCTCCGGCTTCCCTTCTCCTCGCTTCTTCGGTCGCTCAGCGGCATAGCGCCCGAACTCCATCAGGCGCGTCTTCTCCGGGTGCAGTTCCAGCCCGAACTTCGCCAGCCGCTCCCGCAACTGCTCCAGGAACCGCTCCGCTTCTGCTCGTTGCTCGAACCCCAGCACGGCGTCGTCGGCGTAGCGCACG
>Ga0247727_10015073_pt1 | contig 12732 bp, 14 predicted proteins | sample WisWelCaveWW1625_FD_202498 | JGI IMG/M metagenome (GOLD analysis project Ga0247727, IMG submission 202498) | Biofilm microbial communities from Wishing Well Cave, Virginia, United States - WW16-25 | ecosystem: Environmental > Aquatic > Deep subsurface > Groundwater > Cave microbial mat | place...
TCCGGTCGCGGCCGCGCTCCTTGCCGCCGAGGCCGGCGTGGACCTCAAGCCGTACATGGCGAGGATCAAGGACGAGCTCGCGGCATTGGGGCGCGGCGCGAACGCGAAGTAGGGTTGGGGCGCGGCAACGTGGCAAGCGAGCCGGAGGCACCGCGCCCCCAAGCGCGCGCATCAATCGCTTCCGGCGGTTTGGAAGAGCGGCTTTGGCGCTCCTCACCTAAGGTCGTGATGCCGGGCAAGGAGCCGGCTTCACGACTCCTTCTTCATCTTGATGAGGTCCCCGATGGTGATGCCCCCCCGGGGCTGGTACTTCTGCGTGTGGACCTCTTCGACCTTCTCGCGCAGCTTGATCCCCAGCGAGGCCTCGAGCTTCCGCGCGAGCGTGGGGTCGGGGTGGAAGGAGCCGGTCTCGACCTTCGCAAGCAGCGATTTCCGCTCGTTCACGGCCCGCGCCAAGTCGTCGAGCGAAACGCGCTTGCGCTCGCGGGCCTCGCGCACACGTTCGCCGAAGTCCGGCACGAGCTCGTCTTCGCTCTCTAGGGCCGCGGGCTTTTCCGTCATCCTGCGCTGCCGGCTCTCGAGGCCAGCGGCGATCCCCCCCCGCGACGGTGGGGCATTCGCGGGCGGCGGTGGCGCGATGACGCGCCCAAACCTCGCGCACCCCGCGCACACGCGCATGGTCGCGCCCTCGACTTCGATGGTCGCCGCGATCGGAATTTCGCGGCCGCACATCTCGCAGGCCATGGGGAAACCGCTTGAGGTGAAGCCGGCGCGACGCGTGATATACATTCTGCTTCGGGCGGGAGGCGGGAGCCACATGTCGCGTCCCCACGCCGGTGTCACCGTCGAGCCGGGTGTCGCGGGCTGTCCGTTCCACCAGCCTTCGAAAACGCGCCTCGGTCGCGTTCCAAAAGGCTAAATACGCACCCCTGTTCTGCTCGCGTTGCCCCCTTTTTTCATATCAACGAGGTCGAAGGATGGCCAACGCTGGCGCTGGCGCGGACCCGAGCGCGGATGTCGCGGCCTTCCTCGCCGAACGCGTGCAGGACCTGGAGACCCGCAACGCGCAGCTGCTCGACGAGCTCCGCAAAGCCGAGAGCGAGCGGCGTTTTGTCGAAGGTGAACTCATCCGCCTCCAGAAAGAAATCAAGCGGCTGCGGGTCGAGCTGGACCGCCTCAAGACCCCCCCGCTCATCGTCGGGTTCGTGCGGGACATCCTCGAGGACGGCCGCGTCGTGGTGCGGTCGTCGACCGGGCCGGACTTCATTGTTTTTGCCGCGGACTTCGTCGACAAGGAGAAGCTCGCGGTCGGCTCGCGCGTGGCGCTCAACAAGCAGACGCTCTCCGTGATGAGCCTCCTTCCTACCTCGAAAGACCCACTCATCGCGAACGCCGAGGTCATCATCAAACCCGAGGTGTCCTACAAGGAAGTCGGGGGCCTCGACCCCCAAATCCTCGAAGTGAAGGAGGCCGTCGAGTACCCGATGACGCGGCCCGAGCTTTACAAGCGCGTCGGCATCGAGCCGCCCAAGGGCGTCCTGCTCGTGGGGCCGCCGGGCACGGGCAAAACGCTGCTTGCCAAGGCAGTCGCTCATGAGACCAACGCGACCTTCATCCGCCTCGTTGGCTCCGAGCTCGTCCAGAAGTACATCGGCGAGGGTTCCCGCATTGTCCGCGAGCTCTTCGAAATGGCACGCGAGAAGTCTCCGGCAATCGTGTTCATCGACGAGCTCGACGCGATCGGCGCCAAGCGGCTCGAGATCGCCACGAGCGGCGACCGCGAGGTGCAGCGCACCCTCATGCAGCTCCTCGCGGAGCTCGACGGGTTTGACCCCCTCGGCGACGTCAAGATCATTGCGGCGACAAACCGCATGGACATCCTCGACGACGCGCTGCTGCGCCCCGGCCGGTTCGACCGCATCATTGAGATCCCGGTGCCGAACGACATCGCGCGGGAGCAGATTTTCAGAATCCACACCTCGCGGATGTCGATGGCGGAGGATGTGGACATCCCCGACCTCGCCGAGCGTTCGGAGGAAGCGACGGGCGCGGAAATCAAGGCAATCTGCACCGAAGCAGGGATGTTTGCGATCCGCGAGAACCGCGACAAGGTCACCCGCAAGGACTTCATCGACGCAATCGACAAGCTCCTGCTCTCCGGCCAGGCGACCCTCCTCGATTCCGGCGTGATGTTTGCCTGAGGGTGGCCAGAGCGCGAGGGTTTTTCTCCCCGAAGGGGGGAGGCGCAAGGGCGTGGACGACGAATACGAATATGCCGACGGATCGGATCCGCCGCCCCGTTGCCCCGATGGCTGCCCGAACGCCGGCGCCCCCTACTGCCCCGCGCATGAGGACCCGGCGATCTACCGGCGCGACGAGATGCGCCTGCACCTCGCGGAAGCCTACGCGCACAACGCGGCCCGCGAAATGATCTACGGGGCGGTCGGGCGCCAGCGCGAACGGCGGAAACTGAAGGAAGTCCGCCTGCCAACGCGCGTGATGGACGAGTGGATCGTCTTCACGACCAAGGTCGTGCTCGATTCCGGCGAATACACGGCCCAGGGGGAGATCGAGCGGAAGGTCTCGGCGTGGCTCGACCGGGCGCGCGAACAGGACTGGGACCGGCTCGACCGCATCAAGGAACGCTACATGCGGTTCACTTCCGACTCGAGGCTCCAGGAGCCCGCGGGCGCAACGGCGGCGGTGGGGCTCCCCAAGGGGCCTGCCAAGGACAAGCAGGGCGTCACGGACCGGAAGCGGACGGCCCGGCCGCGGCGCAACCCGGTGGTCATCGATCCGGACCCGCTCGACGACGAGTTCTGACGCCCCCAAGCGGGTGCAAAGGCGGCCCCAGCGCGAGCGCGCAACGCTTTTATAGACGCGCCCGGATCGGCGCGTGAATCAGGTTTCACAATGGCGCTCTGGCAAGGGAAATCCCAACGCAAACCGACGGGCGGACGGCGACGCTACGCGCGCGGAAAACGCAAGTTTGAGATTTCGCGCGAGGTCAGCCCGACGGTGGTGGCGAAGGAGCACGCCTCCGAGACGCTGCGGACGCGGGGCGGGAACCACAAGACCCGCGTGCTTGGAGCGCTCAAAGTCAACCTCGTCGATCCCAAGACCGGGAAATCCACCAGCGTGGACGTCACGAACGTGAGGGAGAACCCCGCCAACCCGAACTATGTCCAGCGCAACTTCGTGACGAAGGGCGCGATCATCGAGACTTCCGCCGGGCGCGCTCGGGTTACCTCGCGGCCCGGTCAGGACGGCGTCATCAACGCCGTGCTCGTGGCGTAAGGGGCGGCCTTAAGCGGCGCTCCGCCCTTCGGGCGCGCGGGAGGCCTTCCGATGGTGAGCCGGTCCGAGGGGTTCTTCGTCCTTTACCCCGTGTACTTCGACTCGCGCGCCACGCGTGCGGCCGGCAGGCGCGTGCCCGCCGCGCGGTCGGTGCGCGCCCCCACCGCAAGAGCGGTCTTTGACGCGGCCAAGGCCGCGGGGCTCTCGCCCGTGCTCGAAGACGAGCACCACCACCCCACCGCGTGGTTCGAGCGGTCTGGCCGCGTGCTCGTCCCGTCGGCCTCCGCCGCGTCCAAAAGTGAGGCGATCCTGCGGGTAGCCGCCGCGCTGCCCGCCGCCCACGCGGTGCTCGTCGAAAAAGCGCAGGCGGCCTCCAAGCACCCGCCGAGGGGGAAATTCGTACGCAAGAAGGGGCGCCGCGGGCGGCGCTAACGGATCAGCCGGTCTTGCGGCGTGGTGGCTTCCTCGACAAGCTTCGTCCCCGCCGCCACCATGTCCACGGAGTGGACGGCCGCGCCGACCGACTCGATGGTTTCGAGCACCTGGTCGTAATTGACGGACGGCCCCTCCAGGGTGATCTTCACGCTTTCAGTCTCTTGGTCGACCTCGTAAACGGTGCAGTTCACACCCGAGACTCCCTCGACAACCGCGAGGCGCTTGGACACCTCGATGATCGAGGGGTGGTGGGGCTTCAACACGTCCAATACGAGCCGCTTGATGTCGGTCAAACGAAGGCTCCGGGCACCGCGGCGCGAGCCCGCCAACTCATCGGCCGAACCGCCTTAAAGGTTTGCGCCGCAGGGCCGCGGCCGTTCAGCCCTTCATCACACCGACCGGCCGCATCCGCACGACCTTTCGCGAGACCCCGACGGAGGCCATCACGTCAACCACCATCGAGACGTCCTTGTACGCGAGCGGCGCCTCCTCGGCGATCACGCGTTCGGACTGGGCGCGGATGTAGACGCCCCGGGCGCCAAGGTCCCTCACGATATCGCGCGCGTTGAACTCCCGCGCCGCGGACGTCCGCGAGCGGATCCGGCCCGCGCCGTGGCACGTGGACCCGAAGGTCTCGGACATCGCGCGGTCGGTGCCAACGAGCACGTACGACGCGCGGCCCATGTCGCCGGGAATGAGCACCGGCTGGCCGACGGCGGAAAGGTCGTCGGGCAGGTCCGCCGAGTGCGGCCCGAACGCCCGCGTTGCGCCTTTGCGGTGCACCATGACCCGGCGGCGCTCGCCGTCGAACTCATGCGTCTCCTCCTTCGCGATGTTGTGCGAAACATCCCACAGCAGCTTCACGCGCCTTCCGGCTTCGTCGTTGTCGAACACCCTGGAGAAGGCCTGCCGCACGCGTGCCGTGATTACCGACCGGTTCGTCCACGCGAAGTTTGCCCCGCACGCCATCGCCTGCAGGTAGCGCTGCGCCTCGTCCGAGGCCGTGGGCGCGCAGGCAAGCTGGCGGTCGGGAAGGTCGATGTTGTACTTGCGGAGCGCGGCCTCCATGACGGCGAGGTAGTCGTCGCAGATTTGGTGGCCGAAGCCGCGCGAGCCGGTGTGGATCATGACGCAAAGCTCCCGCTCGACGGTGATCCCGAAGGCGCGCGCGGTGTCCGGCTCGAACACTTCCTCGGCGACCTGGAACTCGAGGAAGTGGTTGCCGGCGCCGAGCGTGCCGACCTGCCCGGCGCCGCGCGCGAAGGCCGACGCCGAGACGGCCTCGGGGTCGGCACCCGGAAGCGTCCCCCGGCTCTCCATCCTCGAGAGGTCCGCGTCCGTGACTTGGCCGCGGCCCTTCAGCCAGGCCGCCCCCTTGACGGCGACCTCCCGCAGCTCGTCCTTGGTGACCCCCTCGCCCCGGCGCCCCACCCCTGCGGGCACCAGTTCAAAGAGCGCGTCCACAAGCGGCCGCACTTTGTCTTTCACGTCGTCGTACGCAAGGCCCGTCGAGAGCAGGCGCACCCCGCAGTTGATGTCGTACCCGACGCCCCCCGGCGAGAGGACGCCCGTCTCGATGTCGGTGGCAGCGACGCCGCCGATGGGGAACCCGTAGCCGTAATGGATGTCGGGCATCGCGATCGAAGCGCCGAGGATGCCGGGAAGGTGGGCGACATTCGCGACCTGGTTCAGCACCCGGTCCTTGACGAGCGACTCAAGTTGGTCGCTCTTCATGAACACGAGGCCGTCGACGCGCATGCCGGGCACGCGGGCCTTGGGGATGCGCAGCCGGTTCTCGTCCTCAACGACCACGTCGTCGCGGGTAATCTCGGCACTCTGCACCTTGCAACGCCTCCGCCGCCCAAAGGGCGCGTGGAAATAAACCCTTGGAACCCGGCGCGCCGGCGGGCGGGGACGCGACTCACACGTCGAACAGGACCTCGACGCGCCGCGCCTTCGGGTCCACCTTCAACTCGTGGTGCGTGACCGCTTTGATTTCGACGCCCTGCGGGTGGCGTTGCGGGTCGAACCGCCCTCCGCGCAAATCCAAGGCGACCCTTGCGCGGTCGCCGCGGTACGCGGATGCGAGGCAGAATCCGCCGACGAACCGCGTGGTGTCAAACTCGATCACGAGCTGCTGGAGCGCGCGAGCGAGCGCGAGTGCGATATCGTCGCCTTCGCCGACCGCGAGGCGGCGCTCGCCTTCGCCTTCAGGCGCCGCTGGCGTGATGATCCAGTACATGCCGGCCGCCGCCGAAGCGAGGGCCGACGGCAGGCTCGGGCCTTCCGCCACGACGCCGACGTCCGCCGTTGTTTCCTTGATGGAGAACCGCCCGCCGGCCCATCCCGGATGCCAATCCCCTTGCAGGCGAGTACCCCCTAATCCTCGCTGGGGTAGGGGATGCGCAGTTCCCCCATGGTCGTTGCCCGCTCCGCAACCGCGTTGTGGCGGTGGATCGACTCGTCCGATTCGCTTCGGGCGGTGATGTGGGCGTCGTCCGGGAGGTCTCCGTATCGCTTGAGCAGCTTGGTGAGGATCGTCCGCACCACGTCTTCCACGAACTTCGGGTTCTTGTGGGCCGCAAGAACGAGCGCACCCTCGTCGCCTCGCTTGAGGAGCCCGAAGGTTGGCGCCGAAAGCGAGCCCTCCACGAGTTCGATGAGTTCGTCCGCCTCGACCGGGTGGCCCTCCTGCACCTCCACAAGCAGCGTGGCCGTATTCCGCTGATTGTGGGTGATCGTCGGTATGCTCTCGAGGGCCTTGGCGAGTTTCTTGTCTTTGCGCTCCTTCGCGATCAGTTCGCGCGCCGTCTCCATCGCGCAAGGGCACGCGGTCATCCCCACGACCTGGACGCCCACCATCTTGCGCACCTTCGGCTTCTTGCCGTTTCGCGTCGCTTCGGCCCGCGCCAGTAGCTTGAAGGGCTCCAGCGAGCGTCCGCCCGACGCGTTCTTGCGTTCGAGGAAGTAGTCGGCCGACGCGTGCACTTCCGCGACCTTTGCGTACGGGTGGCGGACGAGCAGGTCTCGCACGAGGCGCGCCGCGAACCCCTCAAGCGAGTCCGATGGGTTGTGCACGGCCTCCTCGATGAGCGCGTTGATCGCCTCCGCGTTCCGCGACAAGTGCGAGCCGCGCTGAGCGGCCGGTAGGTCGACGTAAAGGTCGAGCAGGATGTGGAGCGTCGTTGCCATCCCGCCGCGGCGCACGACGAGGGGCTTCTTCACCCCCGTGATGCCCACGCGCGAGAGGCGGAATTTCGCCTCGCTCTCCATGCCTTGGACGTCTCGGGCCATGGGGACGACGCGCCGCACGCGCGCGATGCGGCTTCCCCTACAAATAGGTGGCAGGGGGGGGCCGACGCCCTGCCGCCCCGCGGCCCCGGTTCAGCCCTTCACGAGGACGCTGTCTTCTCGCGCGACCTTCAGCACGAGGTCAGACATGTCGCTCTTGCGGTTGGACGGCGCGCCGGAGGCCTTCCCTTTCTGGAAGGCAATTCCTTGCTCGAGCGTTGGACGCTCCTCCTTGTAGAAGATGCCGCACTCGAACCCGTTGCCTTCGATCGCTAACTTGATGGCGGCGGCCTTGTCCTTCGGGTTGTGCTCCTTGGGGAGGTCGTGCACGCCGGCCTTGGTCTGCTCGAAGATGTTGTGGAAGGTCACGCACGGCGAGATGACCTGGAGCACCGCGAAGCCCTTGTGGTCGAGGCCCTGAATGATGAGTTCGGCAAGCTCCTTGGGCTTCCCTGAATAGCCGCGGGCCACGAAGGTCGCGCCGGCGACAATCGAAAGCGCAATGGGGTTCACGGGCTGGTCCACAAGTTCGTAGGGCGTCGAGCCGGTCACAAGCTGGAGCCTTGAGGTCGGCGACGCCTGTCCCTTCGTTAGGCCGTAGATCTCGTTGTCCATGATAATGCAGCAAATGTCGGGGTTGCGGCGCGCCGCGTGCGGCAGGTGGCCCATCCCGATCGCGAAAAAGTCGCCGTCGCCGCCGACCGCGATGACCTCAAGTTCCGGGCGGGCCTCCTTGACGCCGGTCGCGATCGGGAGGGCGCGGCCGTGCACCGTGTGGAATCCGTACGCGTTCACGAAGTGCGGGGCGCGCGACGAGCAGCCGATCCCCGAGACCATGACAAGGTTTTCGGGGGCGACCTGCTTGGCGGCAAGCGCCCGGTGCAGCGCGTTGAGGACGCCGAAGTCCCCGCACCCGGGGCACCAGATGGGGTGGAGCTCGGTCTTGTAGTCCTTGGCGGTGAGCGGTAAGGCGGCGGTCGTGCTCATCGAATCACCTTCTCAAGGCGCGCGGCGACTTCGAGCGCGGTAAACACCTGGCCATCCGCCTTCGAGATGCTGTGGATCGGCCGCGCCACCTCGCGGCGCAAGAGCCCCGCGAACTGTCCGGTGTAGTTGACCTCGACGACGAAAACCTCGCCGGCCGCCTCCACGGCTCGAATAAACTTGCCGCGGGGAACGGGGAAAAGCAGCCGCGGGACGGCAATCCCGATGTCGATGCCCCTGTGCGCGAGCCGTTGGACGGCCTCGAGCGCAGGCCCGCGGGCCGAACCCCATGCCACCACGAGGTTCCCCGGCGCCTCGGTCCCCCACCATTCGACATACCGGTCACCTTCGTTGGCCACCGTTTCGAGCTTGCGGTACCGCTTCTCCATCATGCGCATGTGCATCTCCGGCGTGTAGCAAGGCGCGCCCGTCTCGTCGTGCTCGATGCCCTCGGCGACGTATTGCCCGCCCTTCAGGCCCGGCAGCGCAACGGGGGACACGCCGTCCTCGGAAAGCCGGTAGCGCTGGTACGGCACGCCCGGCTCCGGCTTCCACACCTTCCGGTTCTCCGTGCGGAAACCGGAGACCGCGGCGGGGTCCACGATGCCCCATCGTTGCGAGAGCGAAAGGTCCATCGCGACGATGACCGGCATCTGCAGCCGCTCGGCGAGGTTGAAGGCGTCAACGGTCGTCGTGAAGGCGGTGCCCGGCGTCGTGGCGGCGAGCACGATCCGCGGCGCGTCCCCGTGACCGGAGAAAACCATCGCGTTGAGGTCTCCCTGCTCGTTCTTGGTTGGCATTCCGGTCGAAGGGCCAGCGCGCTGGGCGTTGACCACCACGACCGGGATCTCCGCCGCCGTTGAGAGCCCGAGTTCCTCCGCCATGAGCGAGAAGCCGGGGCCGGAGGTGGCGGTCATGGACTTGACGCCCGAATAGGACGCGCCGAGCGCGAGCCCGAGCGCCGCGATCTCATCCTCGGCCTGCACAAACGTGCCGCGCACCCGCGGGAGTTCGCGCGCGAGGGCCTCCAGGATCGGCGAGGCGGGGGTGATCGGGTAGCCCGCGAAGAACCGGCAGCCCGCCGCGATCGCGCCGAGGACGACGGCGTCGTTCCCCGTCATGAGGTGGCCGACAACGCGGTCGGCGTCTCCCGACTTGAGTTCGGGGACCGGCGGGTGGGGGATCTCGTCGTAGGCCTTGCGCGCGGCGCGAAGCACCGTCAGGTTCTGCTCGACAACCTTCTCGCCTTTCCGCGCAAACACCTCAGAAATCGCGGCCTCGATGTTTGCGGCCGGCATTCCGATCGCCGCTGCAAGCGCGCCGAGCGCCGCGACGTTCTTGCTCTTCGGGCTGCCGAGCTCCACGGCGAGCTCGCCCATGGGAATCGGCACGTCGAAATACTGCTTGGGCCCCGGCGCTTCGTCGAGCGGAGGGTTCGTGGGCGCGTCCCGGATCAGGAACGCGCCTTCGCGCAGTGCGTGGAAGTGCTCGTCGACACCCTCCTGGTTGAAAGCGAGCAGCACATCGATCGCATCGCCGGTGGAGAGCACCTCGTCGACCTGGGTGCGCACTTGGTACCAGCAGTGGCCGCCGCGCACCTCCGCCGGGTAGGTCTCGTAGGTGAACACCCGCCGGCGCATCTTGTGGAGCGTCTTGAGGAGGATGTCCCCGGCGGTGATCACGCCCTCGCCGGACTCGCCCGCGATCCGCAGGCGAACATCGTCCCCCGAGACGAGCTTGGAAACCGCCGCGACTTGCATCGCTTGGACTTCGGGTAAGGACATCGTCTCTCACTCCAGCGGCCGTGCGGGCCTCGCGGCCCCGTCCGAAGGCGCGAGTATAGTCCTTGAAATTTAATGATTCTGTCGCGGGAAACGCGAAAGTGCGCGTGAGCCAGACACCATCCAACAGCGCGCGACGAGCGCGTCGGCCGGGCGGCTGAAGTTCGATCAGAAAGGAAGGTTTCCGTTGGACGAACGTCGGGTCGCCGGCCGCTCGACATCGGCCCCCCGGCGGATCAGGATCTTGAACCCCCGGCCGTCCGGGTCGATGGCGAGCACGGCGTGGCCGTTTCGCCGGCACCAATGCTCGAGGTCCGAGGGAGCTTGTGGGTCGTCGGCGAGCACCTCGACGAGCGCGCCGGGCGGCAGGTCAAACATTGCGTCGCGCGCGTGGAACACGGGGATCGGGCACTCCAGTCCGCGCGTGTCCACCTGTGCGTCGGGCCGAACGGCGCCTTCACTCACCCCGGCGCACCTCCGCGTGAATCGCGCGGCCTTCCCTTCGGGTGCCGAGCCACTCGTGCCCTCCACGGGCCGCGTAGCGCTCCAAGTCATCGACGACCGCCTGGTCGTCGGCCACCACTCCAAGGACCGCCCCGGGGGCCATGCGCCCAATGGTCTTGTGGACGAGGACCACGGCGTCGGAGCAGACCATTCCCCGCACGTTTACGCGGGCCCCCCGCGCCTTCGATGCGGTCATGACAGCTCCACATGCAACGGCATGATACTTGCAAGCCGCGCCCTCAGGAGTTCCTGAGTCGAGGCTGGCTCGCTCCGGCGGGAGTCGAGGCGGAAGCGGGCGCCCACCGACGGGGAGCCGGCTTCTCCGCCCTCCACGGTGAGCACGGGCGGCCCAAGCGCCCATGCCATGGCCAAGGCCGCCTGCGGCGCGGGCGCGCCTTCGACGCGACCGCCGCCCCAACACACTTCCAGGGTCCCGGCGTCTTTGCACATCGCCGCCATTCCGTAGGCCGCAACGGTGGCCACCGTCGCCCCTTCGAGCCCGCGTCCGGCGGGCCCCAAAAGGCCCCTTCCGTGCGCGGCGAGCTTAGCGTCGTCCACGGCGACCGCCATGCGCAGGAGCGCGCCCGCCGCGCGGCCGTATTGGACCCCCGAGGGAGACGCCGGGAGATCCGCCGCCCCCCTCCGCGGAACCGCCTCGGCAAACGCCGCGGCTCGCGTGAGCCAATCGGCCTTGCCGGTCGCGCAGTGAAGGTCAAGCGCCGCCGTGGTAAGGGCCTCCGCTTCGCCAAAGTCGGGGACTTTCCCCGCTCGCTTGCCGCCTAGGTCGTCAAACGCGAGTCGCGCCCGCGCCACCCACCGGGGCTCCCCAAGGCAAATCCCCGCGCGGACGAGAGCGGAAACCGCCCTTGCCGACAACTCGCCATCGGCCACGCCCTCGACCTCCGGCGGGCCCCTGGCGGTGCGTCGGTGGCGCATCAACGCGTAGTACTCCTCGTCAGCCGCCTGGCCCTCGGCCCATCCGTTTCCGCCGCGCACCGACAGGGTGCCGTCGATGTAGGCCGCCGTCTCGGTCGCCGCGCGGCGCAACTCGCCGTCGCCCGTCCACCCGGCCGCCACCGCAAAGGCTTGCAATAGCGCCGCATTGGTGGCGAGAGTCTTGCGCGTGTGTGGCTCCTTCCAGGCGGCCCGCGCGCAGTGCTCGAAATAGCCTCCCTCCACCGGGTCGCAGAGCTCCGATTTGGGCAGCATCGACAGCGAACGGACGGCCGCCTTTAGCGCGAAGGGCGTGCCGGTGCGCAGGCCGAGCGCCAGCAGGAACTCCGCGGCCGCCGGCTCCGGGGTCTTCGGCGCACCGCCGAATCCCCCGTTTTTCCAGTCGTAGCGCTCGAGCAACGCGCGCCCGGCGTCGGTCACGCGTTGCCCCACACGGAAAGAGAGAGATAAGGAATCCCGCCCGGCCTGCGTGGCGCCGCTGGCGCGGCTTCCAAACGCAACCTTATTGGCCACGCCGGGTTACCCGTCCCCTGCCATGAGCGCCTTCGGGGCGGGGCTCATCGGTGACCTCGCGGTCATCATGATCGCCTCGGCGGTCGCAATCGTCATCTTCCGGGTGCTGCGCCAGCCCGTCGTCCTCGGCTACCTCCTCGCCGGAATCATGGTGGGGCCTGGCTCGGGGCTGCTGCCGCTCGGCATCGACCCGGCCGACATCATTGCATTTGCCGACCTCGGCGTCATCTTCCTCCTGCTCTTCATCGGGATGGAATTCGACCTCCGGCTGCTGCGCTCCATCGGCGCTCCGGCCGTACTCATCGGCACCTTCGAGGTCGCAGCGCTCCTTGGGATCGGGTTCGTCGTTGGCACCGCGATGGGGCTCGACGAGGTGAGCGCCATCTACCTCGGCGCCCTGATCGCCATTTCCTCCACCGCCGTCACGATCAAGATCCTCTCCGAACTCAAACTGCTCGAAGACCGCGCGACAAAGCTTGTGATCGGAATCCTCGTCATCGAGGACTTTGCGGCCGTCATCATCCTCTCGTCCTTATCGGGGACATCCACCGCCGCCCTGCAGCCGTCGCAAATCTTCACGGTGATTATCCTGGTCATCGCGTTCTTCTTCGGCACGATCTTCGTCGGCACGCAGGTCATCCCACGCGCCTTCCACCGCCTCGAGCGCCTCGGCTCCGAGGAAGTGCTTCTCATTGCGGCCCTCGGCCTCTGCTTCGGGGTCGCCGTCCTCGCGGTCGTGCTCGGTTTTTCGCCCGCCATGGGCGCCTTCCTCGCGGGCGTCGTGATCGGCGAATCGGGCGTCCTTGACGCGATCCGCCCGCGCTTCGAGCCGATCCGGGACCTCTTCGCCGCCGTTTTCTTCGTGTCCGTCGGGATGCTGATCATCCCCGCGCAGTTCATCACGCTCCTCGCGCCGATCGCGCTCGTCACCGCGGTGTTCATTTTCGGCAAGGTCGCGGCGGCTGGCGGGATG
>Ga0247727_10015074_pt1 | contig 12732 bp, 11 predicted proteins | sample WisWelCaveWW1625_FD_202498 | JGI IMG/M metagenome (GOLD analysis project Ga0247727, IMG submission 202498) | Biofilm microbial communities from Wishing Well Cave, Virginia, United States - WW16-25 | ecosystem: Environmental > Aquatic > Deep subsurface > Groundwater > Cave microbial mat | place...
ACTTTCCTGTTATCTCTTCTCACGGCGTCATCCTCCGGCACCCGCTTCAACGGGTGCATGTGTTGGTGATCTCAACTCTCCGGATGATGACGCCTTTTCACTTTTCTACCAACTTCCCGACACTACCACTCTTGGTAGCCGTCATACCCTCTCGCGAGACTGTGGCGCCCGAAACCTGGGCGAATCTGACGAAATGGTTTCCCAAGTTGAGCGAAGGGCATTGGGATCTTGACATGCCGAGGCAATGGGTACGTAGCTTCCTGGAAGCGGAGGGATTTGACTTCGTTGATGTTACTGACGCGCTACGTGGTCAGACTGCAGCGCGTGGGAGTTCTGGCTATTTCCTCACCGACCCCCATCCGAATATGACGGGCCACGGTTGGATCGCCGACGCCATCTACCCACGGCTCTCGCAAATCATTCAGAAGAATCAATGAATCGCCCCGAGTTTTCCAGGGTCTCCGGAGAAACCGGGGCGATTCACACCAGGCTCGCGTCGGTCGAATGCCCGTAGTCATGGAAGCCATGATGTACGGTTGCACGTTCGCTCGCTTGATCATACGGCGTTACGCACTGTGTTCTTGAACGATACAGGTGAGCACGCCCTTGCCAGCATCGACGTCGCGATCGTGGTGCCCGCGTACCAAGCGCAGCCCTGGATTGCGGAGACATTGGCCCGTATCCCGTCTTTTGTGACTCGGATTGTCGTAGTCGTCGATGGCTGTACGGACCAGACCGGTCCTGTAGTTTCACAGGCAGCCGCAACCGACCCGCGCATCGTGCGAATCGACCATCCCGTCAATCGCGGCGTCGGCGCCGCGATGCGCACCGGCTATCGGCGCGCGCTCGAAGACGGTGCCGAGATCGTCGCGAAGATGGACGCCGACGGCCAGATGGATCCGGCGGCGCTGCCGGCGCTGCTGCTGCCGGTGGCGCTCGGCCGCGCCGACTACGCCAAGGGAAACCGCTTCGTGCACTCGCGCGAGATCCGGGCGATGCCGGCGGTGCGGCTGGTCGGCAACGCTGCGCTGTCGTTCCTGTCGAAGCTGTCGACCGGCTACTGGAACCTGCTCGATCCGACCAACGGCTACACGGCGATCTCACGCGAAGCGCTCTCGGCCATCGACCTCGACGAACTCGACGACCGCTTCTTCTTCGAATCGAGCATGCTGACCGAGCTGTCGATGGTGCGCGCCGTCTGCGCCGACGTGGCGATCCCCGCGCGCTACGGCGACGAGTCGAGCCATCTGTCGGTTGCGCGCAGCCTCGTCGAGTTCGCGGCCAAGCACGCGCGCGCGTTCCTGCGGCGGCTGTGGCTGCGCTACGTGGTGCTCGATTTTTCGGCCGTATCCTTGCTGCTTGCGATCGGCTTTCCGCTTACGGTTTTCGGCATCGTCTTCGGCATCCGCAACTGGGTGCATTCGTCGCTCTACGATGTTCCGGCAACGGCCGGTACGGTGATGGTCGCCGCCTTTACGACCGCGGCGGGCCTGTTCAGCCTCGTGCAGGCGATGATCTACGACATCCTGGCGATACCGTCGGTGCCGCTGACCCCGCCGCGGCTCGGCCTCATCGTCCCGGCCGCCAAGGGCGGGGACGGATCCGGGGACGGTTCTCGGGACAGATCTTAGAACTATCCCGAGAACCGTCCCCGTTTCGCCGATCCTCTCGAAACAAGCTGCGTTGTCGTGCTAAGTGTTCTTCGGGTGGGGGGTTCGCTGAGAATCTCGAGTCACGTGCGCGGCGCCTCGGCCGCCGCAGCCCTGCCTCCCGTGGAGCCGCGACGATGAAACTGCGCTGCCTCGTTCTCGTGACCGCCATCCTGCTCGCCGGGTGCCAGCCCGAGAAGCCTCCGGTACCGGTCGTCGTCGGCGCCAAGAGCACCACCGAGCAGCGCGTTCTCGGTGAAATTCTCGCGCAGGTGATCGAGGACTGGGGAATGGTCGCCGAGCGCAGGTTCGACCTGGGAGGAACGGCCGACTGCGACAAGGCGCTGCGTGAGGGCAAGATCGACGTGTACGTCGAGTACAGCGGCCTTGCGCTGATCTCGATCGTCCGGTCGCCGAATGCCGCCGCAGCCTTCGCCGCCGGCCCCGACATCGTGATGCAGAAGCTGAAAGTCACCTACGAGCCTGCCGGACTGGTGTGGGCCGCGGTCCTGGGCTTCGACAATCCTTACGTCCTGGTCGTTCAGGGCAGCGCGGCCGCGACGAACATCTCCGAGGCCGTCCCGTCCGCGGCCAACTGGCGCGCCGGATTTCCGATCGACTTCCAACAGCGCACCGATTTCCTGCCGACCCTGAAGAAGAGCTACAACCTGAAATTCGGCGAGGTGCGCACGATCGAGGCCGACAAGGCGTACCAGGCGATCGCAGAACATCAGGTCGACGTGATCGTCGGCAACGCCAACGACGCGGCAATCCCGCGGCTTTCCCTGCGCGCCCTCGAGGACGATCACCAGGTGCTGCCGATCTTCCAGGCCGCTCCGGTCGTGCGGCGACTGGCGCTGCAGCAGCACCCCGACCTCGAAGCCGCGCTCAACAGCATGGGCGAGCTGCTCGATGCACCAACGATCCGCCGCATGAACGCTGCAGTCGAGATCGACAAGCGGCCGCTTGCGGAGGTGGCCGCGGAGTGGGTGGCCGGATTGTAGATATCAGTCGTGCCGAGCCGCCGAGACAGGTCTGCGGAGAATCAGCGACTGGAAGTGCAGCCCCCTCCAGCCGTGCGGGATGCGCTGAAACGATTCCAGCGTGAAGAACTCCACCACGGAGGCGCACAGGTCCTGATCCAGGTAGTGACTGAAGAAGCGCTTCGGCTCGAAGTAGTCTTCCTCCCAAACCCCTTCCAATTCGCGACCTCCGTAGATTCCAACGTAGAAAAGACCACCGGGTTTGATGAGGGCGCTGACTCGCCCAAGAACGCTGCGCAGCTGAGCCTTGGGCACATGGACCAGGCAGTTCATCGCGTACACGGCATCGAAGGAGTCCGGGGGGAAGCGAAGGTCTGCCACGTCCATCACGTGCGCGACGAGGCCCCTGGCCCTGCACCGCTCGATCATCTGGGGGGACAGATCGATGCAGACGACGTCGAGGCCGTGAGCCTTGAAGAACGCAGCGTCGGAACCGGTCGCCGCCCCGAGCTCGAGCAGGGTCGTGCTGTGTTCCTGCTGCAGCAGCTCGAGGAAGTTGTCGCGCTGCGGAGTCTCCCAGGCTGGAGCGGCGCGCATACTGCGCTCCTCGACCCTGCGATCGTAGGCCTCACGGAGGATTCGCGTCACATCGTCGGTCATCAGCGCATGGTCAGGCGTCTGGGTTGTTTGCGAAACACGTGGCGTGAACTCACAGGGACACCGTTACTCGCAGGAAGGTAGCAGGTATCGAAGTGCTGCCGTCGGTGCTCTTGTTCTGTGCTTTCGCCAGTTCCAGAAGCTGGTGGTGGAGGTCCTCCACTGTTCCGCTCTTTTGAGCCGCTTCGAACGCGTTCATGGTGGGCCCATAGAAGTGGCGAAATGTTTCGACGACCTGCGCCGGGCTCTTGTCGTGCGACTGGAAGTAGAACGTGTCCTTGACCATGGATATTTTTTCCCTGGGCACACCGGCCTGACCGAAGCGCTCGATGATGTGAGAATCCACACCCCAGGTCAGCGGACTGACGAAGCCCTCGGGAGGTGGCGGCATGAACGCCGAGCTGATCCTCAGCAACTGCGACACGAATGAAGTCGGGTCGTTGGGAATCCAGTTCCCCATCACGACGCGACCACCCGGCCGCGTGACCCGGACCATCTCCTTGGCGACGTCGAAGGGCCTGGGTGCAAACATGGCGCCGAAGACGGTAAGCGTCAGATCGAACGAATGGTCGCTGACCCCTTGCAGGTTGCACGCATCTCCCTCTTGAAATTTCAGTCGGGTGAGACCCGCCTGCGCAGCTCGTTTGTTCCCGGCGTCAACGAGATTCCTGGCGATGTCGATTCCAACGACGTCTGCTCCCAAAAGGGCGAGAGGAACCGCTGTAGTGCCATCACCGCAGCCGAGGTCCAGGACCCGCAGCGGCGGCGTTATTCCGAGAGACCCTACGACGGCCTCTCCGGATTGACGCATCAAGGCGGCAATCTCGGTAAAGTCGCCTTTCTCCCACAGTGCTTTGTTCGGATTCATGATTCCTTACTTACGACTCGCCAGTTGGGAGGACGCACGTGCACTCATGAGCAGCTCTCGGAGGCGCGCGGTTCGTTCGGCCCGCAGTCGGTCCGCCGACCAGGTGAGGCATTCGAGATGCTCGGCGAGGCGCCCCATCATGTACTCGACATGGCGTTGTCGAGTGATCTCGTACTCGCTCGTCGGAATACCTCCCAGGACTGCGCCTGGCGGTCTGGCTCCAAATATGCCGACCAACTCAACGCAATGAGACCGAGCCGAGCCGGCCAGGATATTGCGCCTCACCCCGGATCGAAGGAAGCGCAATCGCCTTGGAGTTCATCTCTTTCGCTCCGGTCCATTCGAAAGATCCCGGTCCAGATATCACGCGCCACGCCAGGCCACCGTTCGACCGGCCTTCTCACCGAATCGACGTCGATTCGTGTTTTCCGTTCGGACGCAGATCGCGAGCCTGAGCGAACTGCGAAAATCTCACTCGCCGGGCTGCCAGAAATCGACCGACGCGGCGAATCGCATCCGGCCGCAGTCGCCGGAGTTCACTGCGCCGCTTCATCGCGACCGACACCATCCGCAGCGCACCTGTCCAGGCCCGCAGCAGCAACGTCACAAGCGCGGCCGGCGAAGCCGTACGCACGAGCCCGCCTCCTGCGCCGCGCCCCCGTGTAGCATCGAGCGCCGCACGCGCAATGCGCACGAGCGTGAGCAACGGTAACGCGACGAGCACCGACAGCGGGGCGGTGTGCATCATGGTCGCGAAATGATTGCGCTCTACGAGAAACGCCTTGAACGCAGAATGTGCGCCACTGCTGGAGGACAGCTCATGCCGTGCGCGCACCTGCGGCAGCCACGCAAACCGGTGGCCGAGTGCGACCAGCCGCAGGCCGATGTCTCCATCCTCGCAGTAACAGAAGAACTCCTCGCTCATGCCGCCCACCTGCATCCACGCGTCGCGCCGGTACAGCGCCGCCGCGCCGGAAGGCACGCCGACGGCGTCTTCGGCAATCGCGTCGTACTGCCCGCGGTCGACCTCGCCGAAGCCGCGCGGAAAGCCGATGCCGTCGCGCGTGAACCACAGGCCGCCCGCGCTCTGCAGCGTGACGCCGTCCATACACAGTAGCTTCAGGCAGACGCCTGCGATTTCCGGTGCAAGAAAAGGCAACGCCACCCGCAGCATGCGCCCGGCGCCGGCTTCGAGCACGGCGTCGTTGTTGAGCAGCAGCACGAACGGCGCTTCGGTCGCTTCGACGCCGCGGTTGCACGCGGCTGCAAAGCCGATGTTTCGGTCCTGCTCCAGCCGCGTCGTGACGCGTGGGTGCGCGCCGCAAAGCCGCGGCGGCTGGTCGATCAGGATGACTTCGTCGATGCCGTCGAGGGAATCGAGACATCGGCGGGTGGGCGCCGGATCGCCGTAGTGGACGATCACGGCAGCTACGCGCGGCGCGGCCGTCACGAAAATCCGGGACGGATACGGCTCTTCAAAGGCGATCCAATAGAGGCAGTGTGGTTCCGCCGCTCGCCGGCTCGCGGCTCACCCGGATTCTCGGGGTCAGCCGGCAAGGCGCTCCCTCAGCAGCCGGTTGACGGAAGCAGGGTTGGCCCTGCCCTGGCTCTCCTTCATGACCTGACCGACGAAGAAGCCGAAGAGCTTGTCCTTGCCGGAGCGATACTCGGCAACCTTGTCGGCGTTGGCTGCGAGTACCTGTTCGACGACGGCCACGATCGCGCCTTCGTCGGTCACCTGCACCAGCCCTTCACGCTCGACGATCGCGCGCGCGTCGTCGCCGCTTTCGATCATCCTTGCAAAGACGGTCTTGGCGATCTTGCCGCTGATCGTGTTGTCGTCGATCAGCGCGACCAGGCCGGCGAGCTGGGCCGGGGTCAGCGGCAGCCTGCTGTAGTCGGCCTCGCCTTCGACCGCGGTTTCGTTGGTGATGCGGATCACGTCGCCCATGATCCAGTTCGCAAGCGACTTGGCGTTCGGATGGGCGGCCACCGCGGCCTCGAACCAGTCGGCAAGCTCCTTGCTGGCCGTCAGTACCCCGGCGTCATAGTCGGAGAGTCCGTACGCAGAGACGAAGCGGGCGCGCCGTGCGTCAGGCAGCTCGGGCATCTGGCTGCGCACGCGCTCGATCCACGCGTCGTCGATCACCAGCGGCATCAGGTCGGGCTCGGGGAAGTAGCGGTAGTCGTGCGCGTCTTCCTTGCTGCGCATCGGGCGCGTCTCGCCGCGGTCGGCGTCCCAAAGCCGTGTCTCCTGTACGATCGTTCCGCCGTCGAGCAGGATCTCGGCCTGGCGCTCGATCTCGTAGGCGATCGCGCGCTCCACCGAGCGGAAGCTGTTGAGGTTCTTGGTCTCGGTGCGGGTGCCGTACTTGTCGGCGCCGCGCCTGCGCAGCGACACGTTGGCGTCGCAGCGCATGCTGCCTTCGTTCATGTTGCCGTCGCTGATGCCGAGGTAGCGGACGATCGACCGGAGCTTGCGCAGGTAGGCCGACGCTTCGGCGCCGCTTCGCACGTCGGGCTCGCTGACGATCTCGAGCAGCGGCACGCTGGCGCGGTTCAGGTCGACGAGCGACCACTTGGGGTTCAGGTCGTGGACGCTCTTGCCGGCGTCCTCTTCCATGTGGATGCGCGTCAGGCGCACGGTGCGCGGCTGCCCGTCCAGATCGAAGACGACGCGGCCGTGCTCGCAGTAGGGCTGCTCGTACTGCGTGATCTGGTAGGCCTTGGGCATGTCCGGATAGAAGTAGTTCTTGCGCGCCCAGCGGCTGGTCGTGTTGATGCGGCTGTCGGTGGCCAGTGCGGCGCGAATCGCGAACTCGACGGCGTGGCGGTTGAGCACCGGCAGCACGCCCGGCATACCGAGACAGACGGGGCAGGTGTGCTCGTTCGGCCCCGCGCCGAACGCAGCCGAGCAGCTGCAGAACAGCTTGGTCCTCGTCGCGAGCTGGCAGTGCACTTCGAGACCGATCACCACCTCGAATCCGCCGTCCTCGTAGTAGCTCATGCGCGCAGCTCCGGAACGCGCCGGTGCCAGTCGGTGGAGTCTTCGTAGGCCGCGGCGATGCGAAACAGCACGGCTTCATCGAGCGGCCGGCCGATCAGCTGCAGGCCAACGGGCATTCCTGCTTCGTCGAAGCCGCAGGGCGACGACATCGCGGGCAGGCCGGCCAGTGGCGCGGCGATCGTAAGAATGTCCGACAGGTACATCTTCAGCGGATCGTCGGTGCGCGAGCCGATCTCGAAGGCGGTATCGGGCGAGGTCGGCGCGACGATCGCGTCGCAGGAGCGGAAAGCCTGTTCGAAGTCGCGGCGGATCAGCGTGCGCACGCGCATCGCCTTCGAGTAGTACGCCTCGTAGTAGCCGGCCGATAGCACGTAGGTGCCGAGCATGATGCGGCGCTTGACCTCCGCGCCGAAGCCGGCGTCACGCGTGCGGCCGTACATCTCGCGCACGCCGTTCTCCTCGCCGCGGCGCAGCCCATAGCGCACGCCGTCGTAGCGGCCGAGGTTCGACGATGCTTCGGCCGTGGCGACGATGTAGTAGGTGGCCACGGCGTACTCGGTGTGCGGCAGCGAGACGTCGACGAGCCTTGCGCCGAGCTCCTTCAGGCGATCGAGTGCAGCGCGCACTGCCGCATCCACGCCAGGGTCGAGCCCGCCGATCATGTACTCGCGCGGCACGCCGAGCGTCATGCCGTCCAGTCTCGGAGTCATCGAGGAGAGGTAGTCGGGAACCGGCGCGTCGATCGACGTCGAGTCGCGCGGGTCCTTGCCGGCAACCGCCTGCAGCAGCAGTGCGGCGCCGCGCGCCGAGGTCGCCAGCGGTCCCACCTGATCCAGCGACGACGCGAACGCGATCACGCCGAAGCGGCTCACGCGGCCGTAGGTCGGCTTGATGCCGGTGACGCCGCAGTACGAAGCCGGAAGGCGGATCGAGCCGCCGGTATCGGTGCCGAAAGATCCGGCCACCTGGCGGGCCGCCACGCTCGATGCGGAGCCACCCGAGGATCCGCCCGGTACACGCGAAAGCTTCCACGGATTGCGCGTCGCGGCGAGGCCGGAGTTCTCGCAGGAGGAGCCCATCGCGAACTCGTCCATGTTGAGCTTGCCGACCAGCACCGCGCCGGCGCGCCGCAGCCGCTCGACGACGGTGCCGTCGAAGGTCGGTACGAAACCTTCGAGGATCTTCGATGCGCAGGTCGTCGTGACGCCCCTGGTGACAAAGATGTCCTTGAGACCGATCGGAACGCCCGTCAGTGGCGTCGCGTCACCGCTCGCCAGACGTGCGTCGGCCTCGGCTGCCTGAGCGCGTGCGAGGTCGGCCGTCACCGTCAGGAAGCTGCCGACCTTCGCCTCGGTGGCCTCGATGCGCGCGAGCGCCGCCTCCACGAGCTCGCGCGAGCTCAGCTTGCGCGTCGCGAGCAGGCGCGAGGCCTCCTCGATCGGAAGTTCGTGGAGCGCGGTCATTCCGGGGCTACTCCACTATTCGATGATGGGGGGCACCGCGAAGAAGTGCCCATCGCGTCGCGGGGCGTTGGCTACCGCCTTCTCGGCGGTGGCCGCGCCATCTTCCGTCGAGATCGCGTCGTCGCGGAAATGGGCCTCGACGGCGACCACATGGGAAGTCGGTTCGACCGCGCTGGTGTCCAGCTCGGCGAGCTTGTCGACGTAGTCGAGGATGCGCCCGAGATCGGAGGTCAGCGCGCGGGTCTCTTCGTCGGTCAGGTGCAGGCGGGCCAGTGTGGCGACGCGCCGGACCTCGTCTTCACGGATGGCCATGGCTGCGAGTAACACGGGCTCCGGGGGCTCGCAAAAATGCCTTCGAAGTCGTTGACCGGCGCCGCAACTCCGGCGAGCCTGCGGTGTGAGCACGGCAAAGCCCACCCGTGCGGTCGATCCCCGCCACCAGCTCGGACGCTTCGGCGAGGACGCGGCCGCCGAGCATCTTCGTCGCAAGGGCTTCGAGATTCTCGCCCGCAACGTCAGGACTTCGCGGGGCGAGATCGATCTGGTTGCGCTGGACGCCGGTGTCGTCGTGTTCGTCGAAGTGAAGTCCAGGCGCCGCGGCGGTGCGCTCGAAGCGGTCGACCTGCGCAAGCAGCGGCGCCTGTCGCGGCTGGCCACGGCCTTTCTTGCACGCGCGGGCTGGCTCGACCGTGCTGCCCGCTTCGATGTGATCGGCGTCGCGCCCGATGGAGCTTGCACGCACGTCGTGAATGCCTTTGACTGCGCTCTCGGCTAGAAAACGGGGACAACGAGCCGCTCGCCGGCTCGCGGCTCGTTGTCCCCGAAAGGCACCCATGCTCGACATCCGGATCCTTCGCGAACAACCCGATTTCGCGCGCGACAGGCTCGCCCTGGTCGGCTGCGCTCGCGCGGAGGTCGATCGCGTGATCGAGCTGGATCGCCGCCGCCGCGAGCTCATCGTCGCGGTCGAGCAGATGCGCGCCGAGCGCAAGTCGTCGTCGAAGGCGATCGGGTCGATGAAACCGGGCCCCGAAATGGAAACCGCCAAGGCATCCGTGCGCGCACTCGGCGAGAAGCTCGGCGCATCGGAGAAAGAGTTGGCGGAGGCCGAGGCGGAGTTCGGCCGCCGCATGCTCGAGCTGCCGAACCTGCCGCATGCTGCGGTTCCGCCCGGCGCCGACGACCGCGAGAACCGCATCGTGCGCACCGAGGCACCGACCCGCGTCTTCGACTTCGAGCCCCGCACCCACTGGGACCTCGGCGAGTCGCTCGGCATCATCGATTTCGAACGCGGCGTGAAAATCTCCGGAAGCCGCTTCTACGTGCTGCGCGGCGACGGTGCGCGGCTTCAGCGCGCGCTGATCTCCTTCATGCTCGATCTGCACACCCGCGAGCACGGCTACACCGAGGTCTACCCGCCGGCGATGGTGCGCGAAGAGTGCCTGTTCGGTACCGGCAACCTGCCGAAGTTCGGCGACAACCTCTATCGCGACGCCGAAGAGGACTTCTATTTCGTTCCGACCGCGGAAGTTCCGGTGACCAACCTCTACCGCGACGAGATCCTCGACGGCTCCTCGCTGCCCGTGCGGCACGTCGCGTACTCGCCGTGCTTCCGGCGCGAGAAGATGTCGGCCGGGCGCGACGTGCGCGGCATCAAGCGCGGCCACCAGTTCGACAAGGTCGAGCTCGTCAAGTTCGTGCATCCCGACAGCTCGGAGGCCGAGCTCGACAGCCTGCTCGCGGCCGCCGAGGAAGTCTGCCGGCGGCTCGGGCTGCAGCACCGCATCGTGGAGATGTGCACCGGCGACCTGTCGTTCGTCGCGGCGCGAAAATTCGACATCGAGATCTGGGCACCGGGCTGCAAGGAGTGGCTCGAGGTCAGCTCCTGCTCGTTGTTCACCGACTTCCAGGCGCGGCGTGCGAACATCCGCTTCCGCGACGGCGATGGCAAGGTGCGGCTCGTGCACACGCTCAACGGCTCCGGCCTGGCACTTCCGCGGGTGATGATCGGTGTCATCGAAACCTTCCAGCGCGGCGACGGCTCGATCGAGATCCCGCCGGTGCTGCGGCCTTTGCTCGGCGGGCAGTCGGTGATTCGCGGCGCAGCGTGAGCATGCGCGTCGCCTTTGTCGGCCTCGGCACCATGGGCGCGCCGATGGCGTCCAACCTCGCAGCGGCCGGCTTCGACGTACGAGGCTGGAATCGAACGGCCGACAGCCCGCGCGTCCTTGCTGCGCGCCAGGCTGGAGTCGCGATCGAGAAGACGATCACCGACGCGGTGCGCGATGCGGACGTGGTCTGTATCTGCGTCGGCGACGTCGCCGATGTCGAGCAGGTGCTGTTCCGCGCCGGCGGCGTAGCGGCCGGCGCTCCGCCAACTGCGCTGGTCATCGATTTCAGCACGATCGGCCCCGCAGCCGCGCGCGATTTCGGCTCGCGGCTGCTCGCGGCGGGTCTCCGTTTTCTCGATGCGCCGGTGACTGGCGGCGACGTCGGCGCGCGCTCCGGCACCCTGACGATCATGGTCGGTGGCTCTCCGCGCGACTTCGACGCGGCGATGCCCGTGTTCGCGGCGGTCGGAACGGTGGCCAAGCTGTGCGGGAGCTCCGGCGCCGGCCAGGCCGTCAAGCTCTGCAACCAGGTGCTGGGTGCGCTGCACATGGTGGCGCTGACCGAAGCGCTCGCCCTTGCGCGCAAGCAGGGAATCGATCCGGCCCTGGTTGTCGAGGTCTGCAGCAGCGGCGCGGCGGGTTCCTGGGCGCTGTCGAACCTTGGCCCGCGCGTGCTCGCGCGCGACTTCGCGCCAGGCTTCATGGTCAAGCATCTCGTAAAGGATCTGCGCCTGGTGCTGGCCACCCCGCCCGGTGAAGGTCTCGACGAACTGCGCGGAACGATTCTCGCCAAAGACCTGCTCGAAAAAGTCATCGCACTCGGCGGCGCCGAGCTCGGAACGCAATCGCTGGCGCTAGCCTACGAGCTCTAAAACGGGGACAGGTCCAAACCAGGTATGGACCTGGTCCTGATCTGTCCCCACTTTTAGAGCGCCGCTCTCAAAGCCGAGCGTTCCGCAACCAGCGGCGAGCCTGCACTGGCCAGCGGTGCGAGTTCGCGCAGGATCGGATCGCCGACCGGTGGCGGAAGCTTCAGGCCCTTGCCGTACAGCGCTTCGAGGCGGTCCAGGTTCGCCGCGAGCAGCTTCGCACTGTACTTGGCCGGCCCGGTCGCGAACTGGAAACCGCCGGCCAGCGCTACGCCAACCTCACGAGCGCCGGCTTCCACTGCCAACGGGTTGGCCACCTGCATGCGCAGGTAGGTCGCCGCCATCTCCTCGACAAGATCCTTCAGCGAGACGAGGTCGTCGAGCGCCGAGGCGGCAACCTCGTTGCGGCCGGTAAACGCGGCCTCCATCGCTTCGAGCCAGCTCCGCAGGGTCTGCGGCGCGGCCGCGATCCAGCCGCTTCCGGTCGGGTCGCGGCGGATCTGGTTGAGCTGGCCGTAGAGCGCGAAATCAACCTGGTGCGGCGCCGCGCCGGTCAGGAAGATCGAGCGCGCCAGCGCCGTGTCGATCGCATCGAGAATGCGCGGCAGCATCGCGTACCACCCGTCGGCGTTCTCCGGCGTGGCGCCCATCTTCGGCAGCGTCGAGATGATCCCGGGCGGGAAGTCGCGCGCTGCGCGCTGGAACTCGAGGCCGGGCACTCCGTGCGTCATCCCGCAGGCAATGATTGCGGCGTTCTGCGCCGCGTCTGCGGAGTGGTACCAGCGCGAAGCCAGCATGATTCGCACCAGCCACTCGTCGAAGTAGTCCTCGAGCAGCATCGCCGTGCAGTCGGTCTCCGGATCCTTCCAGCGCGTCGGCGGCTGCGGGTGCGCTTTCTCGACCTGCGCCGCGATGGCGGTCGAGTCGTTCATCGCCTGGTCGTCGGGCGTGATCACCACCGGCACCATCGTCTTGCCGGTGCGCGCCTGCAGCACCGAGAAACGCGTCTCGGCGTTCTCGACGTACTCGGTGACGGGAAGCTTCTTGTATGTTGATTTGCAGCACCATTCCCCCCTTGGTTTCTCAGGAGCATTCCCCCCTGTTCCCCTTGGGGTGTGACCGTGG
>Ga0247727_10015075_pt1 | contig 12731 bp, 10 predicted proteins | sample WisWelCaveWW1625_FD_202498 | JGI IMG/M metagenome (GOLD analysis project Ga0247727, IMG submission 202498) | Biofilm microbial communities from Wishing Well Cave, Virginia, United States - WW16-25 | ecosystem: Environmental > Aquatic > Deep subsurface > Groundwater > Cave microbial mat | place...
CACTATCCGCAGATCGATCCGGAACACCCCGGGCAGTATAACCCCTCAAGCACCAGAAACCGCGCAGTTACCGACATGTTTGAACCGGGATCGGTTTTCAAGATCGTCACGGCTGCTGCAGCTCTTGACAACGGGCTCGTGAAGCCCGAGCAAAAATTCTTTGCCGAACATGGTGAGTACAAGGTGCCGTTGGCCAACGGTGAAGTGCGAACGATTAAGGACTTCCACCCACATGGAACTCTGACCTTCCAGGAGGCGATGGAGGTCTCGAGCAATATCGTTATGGCGAAGGTGTCCAATAAGATCGGCGCCGAACGGATGTACAGAACAGCCCGTGATTTTGGGTTCGGAACGGAGACCGGCATTGACATGCCGGGAGAAATCAGGGGTGAACTGAAAAAGCCGACTCAGTGGTGGGGTACAACCCTCAACTCGATTGCCTACGGTTACGAAGTGGGCGTTACTCCACTTCAAATCGCAGCAGCGTATGGTGTCATAGCAAATGGGGGTGTTCTGTACGAGCCGATCATGTTGAAACGGATACTGACAGGAAGCGACGAGCCGGAGAATCGTCCGAAGGTTGTCCGTCGTGTGATCTCGGAAAAGACCGCACACCTTCTTACAGAGTTCCTGTCGGGAGTGGTCGAACGTGGCACCGGTACCGGAGCAAGAAGTCAAAGAATCACGGTTGCAGGAAAAACCGGAACGGCGAGAAAAGTCGTTGACGGAAAATATGTCCCCGGCAGCTACACTGCAACATTTGCGGGATTCTTTCCGATAGAAAATCCAAAGGTGGTTTGCGTGGTGATGCTGGATACACGATCAGGTTATTATACGGGCGGGCTGGCCAGTGCACCGATCTTCAGAAACATCGTCCAGAAGGTAGTTGCCTTATCGCAGAGGCTGCCAGTTCACGAAATCGCCGAGACCTCGGAACCGGACATCCCCGCTGTGCCCGACGCGGTTGGCCTTGGGGCGGATGCCGCCGTATCGTTGCTCCAGTCCAACGGATTTGACGTGGAGCTGACTGGAACAGGAGACTTTGTCCTCGGACAGTCTCCAATCCCGGGATCCCGGCTTGCACCTGATGCCTCAGTACAACTGCAGACAGGTGATTTGAGGCTGCGGCCCGGAGTGCAGGAGGTTATTGTTCCTGATCTGCGAAATCTTTCGATTCGAAGGGCGATGAACCGGCTGAGAATCCAACGACTTGAGATGGTTGTTTCAGGGTCGGGAAGAATTATTTCTCAGGACCCATTTCCGGGAGAGAGAGTAAGAGTCGGAACTCCGGTGCTGCTCCGTTGTCGACCGGATATTTCCACCACAGCATTGTTGAAATGATCGTTCATCTCATATTTCCAGGAGTTCATCATGACACATCGTTTACTTGAAACCATCGATGAGAACCTCGAGAACCGACATCTGCTCAAGCATCCCTTTTACAAGGCTTGGAGTGATGGTAAGCTGTCGAAGGAAATGTTGAAGGCCTATGGCTGTCAATATTATCACTTTGTGAGGGAGTTTCCCAGAATGGTGAGCGCCGTTCACTCGAATACGCCTGATATTTTTCTGCGCCAGCCGCTGCTCTTGAATCTCATGGATGAAGAGCTTGGTTCAGAGAACCATCCGGCGCTCTGGATGCGATTTGCTGTTTCGCTGGGCGCCACACACGAAGAGGTGGAGAACACAGTACCTCTTCCATCGACAACAGAATTGGTTGATACGATGATGCGCTTCTGCAAGCAGGGCACGTTTCAGGAGGGAGTAGCATCGCTGTATGCGTATGAATCGCAGGTCCCGGAGATCTCGCGAGTCAAAATCGAAGGGCTGAAGGCTTTCTATGGGATCGCGGATAAGGACGCGATCAGGTTCTTTACTGTTCACCAGGCGGCGGATATTCATCACGCACAGTCAGAGCGGGAGTTGATCGAGACGAAAACCACGGATAACATCGCTCCGGCCGTCGAACGAGCTGCAACAGAAACGGCGGATGCGCTGTGGGGCTTTCTTGACGGAGTCTACGAGAACTATGTTTCCTCCCGAGGAGTAGTCTGCTAAGCTCCGCAGAGCACCGCTGACGCATGTATGACACTTGGCAGAATATTGGAGGGAGTTCCTGTTTCAAAAATGCTACGAACGATGTTCGGTCAAATGATTCAAACGCACGACATCGAGATAAGAGCAATTCAGTATGATTCCCGTCGAGTTGAGCGTAATGATCTCTTCATCGCTATCCGTGGGTCCGCATTCAACGGGCACAAGTTTGTCCATGATGCCATTCAGCGAGGGGCTGTGGCTGTCGTCGTCGAGGACGACTTGGCAGTACCCGATGCCTATTGCGTGCATAACGCCGTTGCCAAGATCGTCGTCGAGCAGGCAAGAGTTGCGCTTGCAATTATGGCCGGCAATTTTTATGACCACCCCTCGCGGAAATTGCGACTGATTGGGGTTACAGGAACGAACGGCAAGACGACAACGACACATTTGATTCGATCGGTGTTCGAATCCACAGGTGAAAGAGTGGGACTGATCGGAACGATTGACTATCAGGCAGGCAAAGGGGCCATCGCGGCCAGCCACACAACTCCGGAATCCCTGGAACTTAATCAACTTCTCTCGACCATGGTGGCCAACGGATGCGCTTCGGCTGTGGTGGAGGTTTCGTCACATTCGCTCATCATGCAGCGGGTTCATGGACTGCAGTTTGCAGCGGCTACATTCACAAACCTGACCCAGGATCATCTGGACTTCCACGGATCGATGGAAGAGTACTTTCGTGCAAAGAAAATCCTGTTCGATACTCTCTCAGAAGGCGCATACGCAGTGAGCAACCTGGATGATCCCTACGGGAGAGCTATTGTTTCGTCGACGGCCGGCAAATCCGTTTTCTACGGCACAAATGCTCCTGCCGATGTCCTGGGAACAGCTGTTTCCACAGAGATCGACCGAACAAAAGCCACCATTCGTTACGAAGGAAAGGAGCAGAGGGTAACCTCGCCCCTCATTGGCCGCTTCAATGCTTCAAACATCCTTGCTGCGTATGCAACATGTGTCTGTTTTGGCATTGATGGGGGCGACATTGCCCGCGGGATTGCCTTGCTCCCCGGCGTTCGAGGTCGGTTCGAGCGAGTTCGATCTCCCCGGGGGTGGACAGCCGTGATTGATTATGCGCACACGTCCGATGCCCTTGAGAACTGCCTCAGGTCTGTGCGTGATCTTCTCGGGGCTTCCGGCGGCAGAGTGATTACGATTTTCGGATGCGGCGGAAATCGGGATCGCGGCAAGAGGGGAATGATGGGAAGCATAGCATCGGGACTCAGTGATCTCACTGTGATCACGTCGGATAACCCGAGGAACGAAGAGCCGCACGCGATTATTCATGATGTGCAACAGGGTGTGATCGCCGGAAAAGAAGTCCATGTTGAGGTTGACCGCCGGAAAGCCATTTCCTATGGGCTGAGTCTTGCCCGGAAGGGTGATGTGGTTGTCATCGCCGGAAAGGGGCATGAGACGTACCAGATTATCGGCGAAGCAAAGCATCACTTCGATGACCGGGAGGAAGTTGAGAAGTTCATCGGCACCGAATGATAGAACTGTACAGTACCGACCTGAAGCTGCTGAATCACACCGGCTCACGCAAGCTGGAAGACCTTTCGCAGAAGCGCTTTGCAGGTGTCTCCACGGACTCGCGAACCACGAAGAGGGGCGAAATTTTTTTTGCACTACGGGGTGACAAATTCGACGGACACCGGTTTGTCAATGATGCGTTTTCCCGCGGTGCAGCCGTTGCTGTTGTGGATGCTTTGTCTGACATGGCAGATACTGCAGAGGGTCCGGTTGTTCTTGTCCATGATACGACACGAGCTCTCGGGGAGCTGGCGCGACACTACAGAGAAAAATTTGAGATTCCGGTCATTGCAATTGGGGGCAGCAACGGCAAAACGACAACTAAAGACATGATTGCCCAGATTCTTGGAACGTCATACCGGGTTGCAAGCACGGCGGGGAACTTCAACAACCATATAGGGGTCCCCCTCACGCTGTTTCAGCTCACGAAGAAACATGAAATTGCGGTAGTGGAAATTGGGACGAATCACCCGGGCGAGATTGAGGCGCTGTGCGACATTCTTCGACCTACCCATGGCCTTGTGACCACGATAGGAAAGGAGCACCTGGAATTCTTTGGATCGATCGAGGGCGTTGCTGCGGAAGAGGGTACATTGTACAAATATTTGAGGGGGAAAAAAAAGGGGACGGCTTTTGTGTACTCCGATGATGAACATGTTGTTGCTCAGTCAAAGGGCGCACAGAAGATAGTACGCTATGGTTTTTCGGCCCCCCGAGTTCATGTGAAGGGAAAGATTCTCTCCATTGATCAGAGAGGGTGCGCTCGATTTCAATTCGCACGCACTGGAGAGAAAAAATCTTCTACCGTCATACTGCAGGTTCCCGGAGAGCACCATGCTCTCAATGCGTTGGCTGCCGCGTCCGTGGGACTCACATTTGACGTCCCCTCCAGTCGAATTCGGCAGGCGCTGATGAAGTTCAGACCTGCGAGCAAGCGCATGGAGGTGATGACGTGCGCGGGAGTGTTGATCTATAACGATACCTACAATGCGAACCCCGACTCAATGATCGCAGCGCTCAGGACGCTTGCCTGCACGCGTGTGCGCGGGAAGAAGATTGCTGTCCTTGCGGAGATGCGAGAGCTGGGGGAACATTCCTACGAGGAACATGCCAGGGTCGGGAAGCAGGTTGTGGAACTCGGTATCGACTATCTGTTGACATACGGCGAGAGCGCGCGCGTCATCTATGAAGAGGCGGGAATTCGGGACCGATTCCATTACGATCAGAAGAACGTTCTTGCGGAGTATCTCCTTGAACTGCTCTCTCCGGGAGACGCTGTTCTCGTTAAAGGCTCACGGAGCATGAAAATGGAGGATGTTGTCACATTTGTTCAGGAGCGACTGCGTTCCACAGTCCGCCGCCTGAGAAGAACGGGAACCGGATAATCTCAGTACTCGGATGCTTTTCTATTTTCTTGAACTGATTGAACGAGAATTTCACCCGCCCGGTCTTGGGGTTGTCCGCTTCATTACGTTTCGAAGTGCAGCAGCAGCAGTGACAGCACTTGTGATTGCATTCTGGCTTGGACCGAAAATCATCAGTATGCTCAAGGCAAAGCAGATCGGTGAGTCCGCAAAGATAGAAGCCCCAAAAACGCATCTCTCGAAGGCCGGGACCCCGACAATGGGGGGCCTCATCGTCCTGGCCTCGGTGCTGATTCCGACATTGTTATGGGGAAATCTGGGGAACCTGTACATCGTCATGATCGTCTTTGTGACTGCAGCACTGGGAGCGGTGGGATTCCTCGATGATTATCTCAAAGTGGTCAAGAAAAAGCCGAAAGGTCTTATCGGGCGCTACAAGATCATAGGCCAGGTTGCCGTGGGCCTTGTCGTGGGCTCCATCATCTACTTTGCTCCTGAGTGGATCGACAGGGATCTCTGGCGGTACAAGTCATCCACTACAGTACCGTTTTTCAAACATCTCGAGTTTGATTTCGGCTTCTCCTACATCCCTATGGTTATCCTTGTCATCACTGCGACATCGAACGCCGTAAATCTTACGGACGGACTGGATGGTCTTGCCATCGGTCTCGTGGGGATCGTTGCTCTCACTCTTGCGGTCATCAGTTACATCTCAGGTCATGCCATTGTCAGTGAGTACTTGACGATTCCATTTCTCCGGGGGACTGGAGAGCTAACAGTGTATTGCACGGCACTGGCGGGGGCGTCTTTGGGGTTCCTCTGGTTCAATGCCTACCCTGCGCAGGTATTCATGGGAGATACCGGCTCTCTTGCATTGGGCGGGGCTATCGGAGCGCTCTGTGTGCTGATCAAGAAGGAGCTCCTGTTGCCCACACTCGGCGGCATCTTCCTTGCGGAGGCCCTCTCGGTCATCATCCAGCGACTGTATTTCAAGTATACAAAACGAAAGTACGGTGAAGGTCGGCGTGTATTCCGTATGGCGCCTCTCCACCATCACTTTGAAATGTTGGGATGGCCCGAGCCGAAAATCGTGACACGGTTCTATGTCGTTTCCATTCTCATGATGATCTTGAGTCTCGCGACGTTTAAAGTACGTTAGTCCATTTTTGAAAATGCATTGTGACTTTGCTTGTCGTATTCCAAAACATCGCGACGATCCAAATTGAGGAGAACCCGGTCTCTCGAAGAAGATCCGGTTATCGAAGCTGTGTCAGGTAAGACAGTGGAAGTGACGGAGGTACAGGGGCGACGGTTTAGTGTGGTTGGAGGGGCACGAAGTGGAATTGCCGTTGCAAAACTGCTGCGAAATCACGGAGCGGAAGTTTTTCTTAGCGAAAAAGCTCCCGCGGAGACGATGTCGGCGACGGTGGGCGAACTGAAGGAGTACGGAGTAGCCTATGAATTCGGCGGGAACACCGAGGAAGTTCTGAAGGCCGACGTTATTGTGGTAAGTCCTGGCGTTCCATCTGATGTTCCGGTTGTTGCCGATGCGCTTGCGCGGTCATTGCGAGTGGTGAGCGAGATTGAAGTGGCAAGCTGGTTCTGCAAAGCCCCGATTGTTGCCGTCACCGGAACCAATGGCAAGACAACAACGACGGCACTCCTTGGAAGAATCTTTGAGGATGCGAAGAAAGCGTACGCTGTCGGTGGAAATATCGGTGTTGCGTTTTCTGAAATGGTGCATCGAGTTGATGAGCACAGTATCGCTGTCCTGGAGGTCAGCAGCTTCCAGCTCGAGCATATTGAGACTTTCAAACCGAAGATTTCCGTCATGCTCAATATGACACCGGATCACCTCGATCGATACGGGAATTCATTTGAGAAATACATCAGGGCAAAGTGCCGAGTGTTCATGAATCAGGACAACGGAGATTCCATCGTTTACAACTATGATGACACGGTGACAAGGCGCTATGTAAATGAGCTTGCTCCTGCACCGGTACGACGGCTGCCATTCAGCACGGAGGCTTCGTTAACAGAGGGGGCCTGGATCGATCGGGGTAGGCTGAAGCTCTCCATCGGGGGTGAACAGAGCGAGATTATTCAGACCGAAGATATCAGTATCAGGGGAAAACATAATCTGTACAATGCGATGGCGGCAAGTCTCGCGGCAAAGGCCAAGGATGTTTCAACCGCCTCGATTCGGGCAACACTGAAGAATTTCAAAGGAGTGGAGCACCGCCTCGAATTTGTGCGTGAGGTAAACGGCGTGATGTTTTTCAACGATTCGAAAGCGACAAATGTGGAATCGGTGTGGTATGCTCTTCAAAGCTTCACGAGTCCAATTGTCCTGTTGCTCGGGGGGAGGGACAAGGGTAATGACTACTCACGCTTGATCCCGTTGGTTCGTAAGCACGTCAAGACAATTGTGGCCATAGGGGAATCGGCGGACAAAGTTGTTGGCTCGTTTGCGGAGATTGTGAGGGTGAGAAAGGCTTCATCAATGGATGAGGCGCTTCATCTCGCGGCATCGGTAGCTGTTTCGGGGGATGTGGTTCTGCTCTCACCGGCATGTGCGTCTTTCGACTGGTTTGAGAATTACGAGCACCGGGGGAGGGTCTTCAAAGAGAGGGTTCATAAGATCTGAATGATGAGTCAGCGTAATCATATCGACCTCCCTATTCTCGTCGTGGTCCTGATTCTTATGGTGATCGGGCTTGGTGTCGTCTATAGTGCAAGTTCAACATGGGCATGGGAGAAATACCATGAAAGCAGCTGGCTACTCGAGAGCCACGCTATCAAAGTCCTTTTCGGTTTCGTTGCAATCTTTCTCTTCATGCATATTGACTACAAGCACTACAAGAGGGTGACAAAACCAGCCCTGATCGCGTGTGTGCTTGCCCTCCTGGTCACGCTGGCATTTGGAGGAGAGCTGAAGGGAGCCGTCCGGTCGCTGAGTGTTGCAGGATTCAGCATTCAACCGTCTGAGTTTGCCAAGTATGCGTTAGTGTTCCATTTGGCGTTCCTCCTGTCATCAAAGCGCGAAACGTTGCTGGACTTTAAGAGAGGGTTCATTCCCTTAATGATATGGGTTGGCCTGGTCACATTGCTTGTCTTTCTCCAACCGAATTTTAGCAATGGCGCCATGATCGCTGCCATCAGTCTCATGATGGTATTCATGGGTGGGATCAAACTCTCCCATATTGTGTTGACGATGGGCGCCGCTCTGCCGGTTCTTGTCTTTTATCTCTTCGGGGCACAGTACAGGATCGAGAGAATCAAGAGTTTCCTCGGCGGCGAAGAGAGCATCAATTACCAATTGAAGCAGGGAATCCTCGCATTCGGTAACGGTGGAATCTTTGGACTGGGGCCAGGTCAAAGCCGTCAAAGGGATTTCTTTCTGCCTGAATCATACGGTGACTTCGTTTTCCCGATCATCGGTGAAGAGTATGGTTTGATCGGAAGTGTGTTCGTCATGTTGATGTTTCTCATCCTTGTGTTGCGCGGCTTCAAGGTCGCAAAATATGCCCTGGATGATTTTGGACGCTACCTCGCGATCGGCATTACCTCGTGCGTGACTCTGTACGCTCTGGTGAATGCCGGAGTGACAGTCGGCTTACTCCCGACCACTGGTTTACCAATGCCCTTTGTCAGCTATGGAGGTTCCTCTATGCTGGTGTCGTCAATCGCAATTGGGGTGCTCCTCAACATTTCAGCGCACACGGATTTGCATCCGCGGCTTGCGGCTCCGGAGGGGGTACGTCCGATCGAGCTTCCGTCGCCAATAGCGGGGAAAGTGTATTAAGGAGTACGAGAGTGTGCGCTCCAAGCAAATCAGCATACTGTTTGCAGGCGGCGGTACTGGCGGACATCTGTATCCAGCCGTCGCAGTTGCCGATGAACTCAGGAAACTCAGCGATAATGTCGAGATTGTCTTTGCCGGCACAAACGGAAAGATTGAATCCAGAGTGGTACCCGAGCTCGGCTACAAATTTGCACCGATCTGGATCAGCGGTTTCAGGAGGAGGTTCTCCGTCGAGAACCTGGTGTTTCCCTTGAAACTTTCGGTTTCTTTCGTGCAGTCGTTCTTTCTCATCCGCAAGTGCCGCGCCGATGTTGTTGTCGGGACCGGCGGGTATGTGTCGGGGCCTGTTGTGTTTGTGGCCTCGTTGCTCGGTGTTCCTACATTGATTCAAGAGCAGAACAGCTACCCCGGTCTGACAACGCGTCTGCTTGCGTCGCGCGCGGATCAGGTGCATTTGACGTTTGAAGCATCGGCAAAGTATCTCCGGCGAAAAGATAATATTCGGTTCACAGGTAATCCTACGCGTGAGAGCGTTGGGACCATTACGAAGGAGACCGGGAGACACTTTTTCAATCTTCACCCAGAACGGCTCACCCTTCTCGTGTTTGGGGGGAGCCAGGGTGCCGGTTCCATGAACAAAGCAATGTTCAGTCATCTCGATCAGATTACACAACAGGGGGTACAAGTGATTTGGCAGACAGGGGTTGAAGCCTATGAATCAGCCCGTGCATTGGTAAAGGGGGGGAACAGCGAGTTGACTCCTACAGTGAGAGTCTATCCATTTATCGAACAGATGGAGTTTGCCTACGGCGCATGCGATCTTGCCGTCTGCCGTGCCGGGGCCACGACACTCGCCGAGCTTACGCGAGGCGGGGTGCCTTCAATCCTTGTGCCGTATCCTCATGCTGCAGCCGACCACCAGACTGAAAATGCGCGAACGATGGTTGAAGCAGGCGCCTCGCTGATGTTGAGAGATGATGAGCTTCCTGAACGATTCATGGACACCATCATGGCTCTCCTTTTCGATGAAGAGAGGATGAGACGGATGTCCGAACGAGCAAAGTCGCTCAGTCGTCCAGATGCCGCGAAGAAGCTCGCAAGAGAGATTCTCGCACTTGCAGAAGCAGACAATGCCGAGCGAAGAGAGGGTCTTCAAGTATAAGCTTGATTTCTACTATCAGTCGGCGCTGATCTATCTGGTCACGCTTGTCCTGTATGGGGGAATCAGAGGGAGTTTTGTCGAAGCACGGTTTGAGTATGTCCTGGATGATCCGGTTATGTACGTCATCATCTTCTTCGTGGTGATGTCGTTTGTCACATTGCTCCTGAACCGCGTCAGGGACAGACGTCTGATTATCGCAGAGGATTCGATTGTCTTCAAGAATACTTTTCATGAGTACCGAATCCCCATCCGCGATATTGAGTGGATGCATATCGGGCGCGAACCAAGGGTACGGACAAGCGGCATCTTCCAGGTGGCCGTGTTTAAGCTCAAGTGGAGGCGACGTCTGTTTCGCATTAGGATCGGCAGATATGAACGAGCGAAAGAACTGGTGGCCGAAATGCAAAGGATCGCAGCGCGTTTCCCGGGTCGCAAGCGTCGCCGATGGAGACTGCCAAGAGTGACAGACAGGTAGAACATGTTTTCGTCAATCAGAAAACTCCATTTTGTGGGGATTGGTGGAATCGGTATGAGCGGCATTGCCGAGATCCTCCTCCAGGAAGGATTCACTATCACGGGGTCCGACAAAACCCAGAGCGAGAACACCGAGCAACTTGGTTCGTTGGGAGCAAAAGTGTACATCGGACACGACCCAAAGAATATTGAGCCGGACGTGGATGTTCTGGTGTTTTCATCCGCCGTTTTACCTGACAATGCTGAGTTGATCGAAGCCCACCGGCGGAAGATTCCCGTCATTCGACGGGCCGAGATGCTGGCGGAGGTCATGAGGCTGAAATATGGAATCGGCATCGCAGGAACGCATGGCAAGACAACAACAACCTCCATGGTTAGTCTGGTCCTTATGGAGGGAGGGATCGACCCCACAGTCATCGTCGGTGGCAGGCTTCACGGGCTCGCGGGTTCCAACGCGCGGCTTGGGCGCGGCCAATTCATCGTCGTTGAAGCCGATGAGTTTGATCGGTCGTTTCTTTCAATCACGCCAACGATTGCTGTGTTGACGACGCTTGAAACAGACCATCTGGATTGCTACAGGGACCTCGAGGATATCAAAGCGGCCTTTGTGCAGTTTGCAATCAAGGTGCCCTTCTACGGGTTCGTGGTCCTCTGTCTGGACGAGCCGGCACTTCAAGAGATCATGCCAAAGATCAAGAAGAAAATTGTGACGTATGGTTTGAACTCGCAGGCCGAGCTCCAGGCAGTGGAGATTGTTCACAAACACAACACGACCTCGTTTCTTGTTCTCAGAGGAGAAGCCGAACTGGGGAGGATCGAGCTCAAGATTCCCGGAAAACACAACGTGCAAAATGCCCTTGCCGCAATTGCTGTGGGACTTGAGTTGAATGTCCCATTTGAAAGGGTGAAGAAGGGAATCGAGAAATTTACAGGAGTGTTTCGTCGTTGGGAGGTCAAGGCGGAAGCTGACGGAATCATGGTGGTTGACGATTACGCGCATCACCCTACCGAAATCAGAGCGTCTCTTGCAGGAGCAAAGGCCGGCTGGCGACGGCGTGTTGTCTGCGTGTTTCAACCACATCTGTACTCTCGAACGCGCGACTTCTATCAGGATTTCGGACGTGCGTTTTTCGATGCCGACGTGCTTGTGCTCACCGATGTCTACCCGGCGCGGGAAGAGCCGATCCAGGGAATCACAGGGGAACTCATTGCGAACACCGCGAGGGAATTCGGACATAGACAGGTGCATTACGTCCCGGACAAACAAAGCATTCCGGCGTTTCTGAAAACCCTCGTGCAAAAGGGAGACATCGTCGTCACAATGGGGGCAGGCGATATCTGGAAGTATGGCGAACAGTTTATTAAACTTTTGAAGAAGTCCGAAAGCACATGAGCTCTGAAGCGAATAACAAACCGCCCGGCGGCTCTTCCGTCCGGCCACATCAATCAGGCCTGGGGACAGGAGTCTTTCTATCCCTCTCAGTTGTGCTGACTCTCCTTGCCAATGTCTGGAAGGATAATCTCCAAACCGGTGAAGTCACAGTCCGGGGAAACCGGATCATCTCCGATGCGGAGCTCAAGTCCCTGGCAGGGATTGAAAGAAAAGAGCCGCTGTGTGAAATCGACCTCTTCCAGGTCCGAAGACAGCTGCTCGGGAATCCTTTTGTCAAGGAGGTTTCTGTAGCGCGCGAATCGCCTGGAAGAATAACGCTGACAGTCGTTGAACGCACACCGATCGCAGCCTTAGCGATGGGAAGGGTTCATTTTCTTGATAATGAAGGATATGTTCTCCCTTCGGTGCTGTCGGAAGAGATCATGGATCTTCCAGTGATTACAGGGCACCTTCCTCCTGATGAGCTGGTGGTGGGTCGGAAGATCCGCACTGCAACAGGTCGGGAGGTGTTGACCATGCTCAAGGCGTTAGGCGGACTTGGAGATGGTGTCTACAGAAGGATTTCGGAAGTCCATGTCGCCAGTAACGGTGAGCTCATACTTTTCACGGTGGAGGGAGCCGTGCCGGTATTGATCGGTACAGGAGATTATGGAAGGAAGCTTGTAGCGTTGGCTGCGTTCTGGAATCAAGTGGTCACTCGTACAGATATTCGACTGCTGGAACGGGTAGACCTGCGGTACACCGATCAGGTTGTTGTGAGGTGGAGAGAAGGGATACAGAGGTCGGATCGCGGATCCGTCCAGAAGTTGAAGAACGAGCAAGCATTCGAAGCGCCTGGTATCGCGATCGGTGATAAGAAGGGATAAGATCGCCATCGATAATTTCTCCACACTCAAAAGGATACAC
>Ga0247727_10015076_pt1 | contig 12731 bp, 14 predicted proteins | sample WisWelCaveWW1625_FD_202498 | JGI IMG/M metagenome (GOLD analysis project Ga0247727, IMG submission 202498) | Biofilm microbial communities from Wishing Well Cave, Virginia, United States - WW16-25 | ecosystem: Environmental > Aquatic > Deep subsurface > Groundwater > Cave microbial mat | place...
CCTGGCGGACCTCGCAGGGGTCTCGGAGTCCTCCGTGCTTCAGTCGCTCCAGATGCGTTACTCGGGCAAGCCCGCCGAGGTGGCCACCACGATCAAGCGGGGAACCGCCGCCGAGCGTGTCGAGCGCGAGATGTTGAGATTGCTGGCCCGTGGTGCCGATACCTTCCTTGAAGGGGGGAAGGCACTGACCGAGGACCACTTCCACGGCACGACCCACCGGCGGTTGTTCAACGCGATCCGCGAGGCCGGCGGAGACGTCGGCGCGATCGCTGGGGGCAGCGACGTGGACCTGGCAGCCCGGGTGTCCCGGCTGGCGGTGGAGCCGATCGAAGGAGACCTCACGCCCGAGTACGTCCATGCGGTCTGGGCGCGCCTGGAAGAGTTCTTGCTCAAGAGCCGCAGCGATCAGATCAGGATCCGGTTGCAGAAGATGAACCCGGTGAGCGAGCCCGGCTACGACGAGCTGTTCATGGAACTCGTCACGGTTGACGGTGCGTTGCGCCGCCTCCGAGATGGTCCGGGGTCGGCGTAGCGGTCGGTTCCGTACACTGAGCCGTCGTGCCCGAGCGAACCCTGAAGACCCTCCTATGAGCGATGCTGCGACCGCCCGCGAGGTCGTCGGGGTCGACGACGCCAAAGAGCAGATCGTCGCGCGCGGCCGCGAACGCGGGTTCGTGACGTCCGAGGACATGCTCGAGGCCGTTCCGGTCGATGACTTCACGCCCGAGCAGATCGAGGAGTTCCTGACCCAGATCCAGGAGCATCTGACGAACGAGGGCATCGAGGTCATCGAGGTCCCCGGCGACGACACGGACGCGGCGACCCAGGTCCGGATCGAGGTCGACCTGCTTCGCGCACCGACGAACGACCCGGTCCGCATGTACCTCAAGGAGATCGGCAAGGTTCCGCTGCTGAACGCAGCCCAGGAGGTGGACCTGGCGAGGAGGATCCAGGCCGGCGAGCTCTCGACCGATCTGCAGCGACAGGCGATCGAGCTGGGCAAGCCCGAGCCGAAGGCGCTCTCCTTCGTGGTCTTGAAGGTCTGGGAGGTCCGCGACCACCAGATGAGAGCGTTCGGCAAGGTGGAGGGCATCGGCCGGGACAAGATCGCCAAGACCTTCCGGCCGAAGACCGAGCCCGACCTGCACGATTTCTGCCGCCGGGTGGAGCGCGACGGCCAACTGGCCAAGAAGAAGCTGATCGAGGCCAACCTTCGGCTGGTCGTGTCCATCGCGAAGCGATACGTCGGGCGCGGGATGCTCTTCCTGGACCTGATCCAGGAAGGCAACCTCGGCCTGATCCGCGCGGTCGAGAAGTTCGACTACGACAAGGGCTTCAAGTTCTCGACCTACGCCACGTGGTGGATCCGGCAAGCGATCACGAGGGCGATCGCCGACCAGGCCCGGACGATCCGGATCCCGGTGCACATGGTCGAGACCATCAACAAGCTCGTGCGCATCCAGCGCCAGCTGCTCCAGGACCTCGGCCGCGAACCCACGCCCGATGAGATCGGCAAGCAGATGGGCATCGGGGCTGACAAGGTCCGCGAGATCCAGAAGGTCTCGCAGGAGCCGGTCAGCCTTCACACGCCGATCGGGGAGGAAGAGGACTCCCAGCTCGGCGACTTCATCGAAGACGCCGAGGCCGTGGTCCCCGTCGACGCCGCCTCGTTCATCCTGTTGCAGGAGCAGCTGGAGGGCGTGCTCGAGACGCTCTCGGAGCGAGAGAAGAAGGTCGTCCAGCTCCGGTTCGGGCTCGTCGACGGGCATCCACGCACGCTCGAGGAGGTCGGACGCGAGTTCGGCGTGACCCGCGAGCGTATCCGCCAGATCGAGAGCAAGACCCTCTCGAAACTGCGCCACCCATCGCGCAGCCAGAAGCTCCGCGACTACCTCGAATAGTCCACCAGGGCGACTCTCTGGGTCCTGGCCGACCTTCGGCGGTCGAAGTCGCAGCTCAGCGGGGGTAAAGGGCCGTAGTCAGGCTGCCGAAACCATGACCGGAGGTCTGGGATGGTGATGGGAACCTACAGGCAGCGGCTACGCGAGGAACACGGCTTCACGCTCGTCGAGCTGATGGTCGTGATCTTGAACCTGTCCATCTTGATCCTGATCGCGCTCCCCACCATGGCCGGAGCGCTCGAGCGGGTTCGAGACGCGGCGTCCAAGGCATCGCTGCGGACTGGTTTGACGGCGGGCCGAGTGTTCTTCGTCACCGGAGAGGGTGATTACACGGGCGCGACCCTGACCGACCTCACGCAGGTGGAGAGCTCGATCATCTGGGTCACCGAGGCGACCCTCAGCACGGCCCCGAAGACGCTGAGCCGGGACGTCACCGGTGGCGTGCTCACGCTCGCTTCGTACTCGAACAGCCAGACTTGCTTCTTCGTACGCGACGACCCACCGAACGACCTCACCTACGGTCGGATCGACGATGCCGCCCCCGTCGACTGCTTCGCAGCCAACAACGGCGCGGTCACCTTCGGTCCCACGTGGTGAGTCAGGACCAGGCAGCGTCCTCGTAACCTTCGTCGCCCAAGCGTTCCTTGATCTTGCCCCGCGCCTTCCGGATGGCCTCGAGGCTTGCCACCCCGGCCTTGTCCGCGAGCTTCTGCGAGCCGGAGGACACGGCGCGCCTCGCGGGGCCGGCGCTCTTCGCGTCCGATGGTCCGTGCAGGATCTGTGGATCGTCCTCGGTCATCTTGCGGGCGATGGCCAGGCCGGCCAGGACGCCTGCCCCGAACACGAACAGCGAGCGGAGCTTCATCGTCGGTCCTTCCGTGTCGATGCTGGTCAGGGCAGCATATCGAGCAGGCCGAGGCAGGGTGCTTGGTAGACTGCCCGGCGCTCCGGTCCGGGGTAGCTCAACTGGCAGAGCGGCGGACTGTTAATCCGTAGGTTGTGGGTTCGAGTCCCACCCCCGGAGCCGCAAACGTGCGCGGCTGACGGATCCCCACACCGGAGCCGCAAACGTGGAGCTCAAGTCCTACGGGAGGGCCGGCCCGAGATCGAGGTCCACCGTCCCGCCGTTCTCGCCGGCCGACAATCGATACAAGAGCCCGCTGCCGCCCACGTGGGAGCCATCCGGCAGCACCGCGACGAGCTGGCGAGCCTGTTCGATCGACATCACAGAGCACCAGAAGGGGTGCGACTGTCGGTAGCCGTTCGGAAAGCTCTGCGTCACCTCCAGCGGGCGGATCATGTCGCCGGCTGGCGGCGGCAGCAGATCCAAGACACCGAGCCTTCCGAGCGTTTCGTCCGGTCCGTTATACACGTAGCATGCCGAGAACCGGGAGGCGACGAACGGCTTGAACTCGGGGTCTTCCCAAGCGCTCGCCGGCAGCCACGAGGTCAGATCCTCGAGCTGCGTGTCCAGCGCCTGAAGGGCGCGCACCTCATCCGGCGTCGGTGCGGTCGCAGCGGGCTTGGTCCCCTCCTCGAAGTCAGTCCCGCCCCAGCCGAGTTGCGCGAGCCGACCGTCCGAGCGAAGCACGATCCCGCCGCCGATCAGGCCGGGTGATCCCTCGAGCGCGCGATCGTGGTCGAGCAGCCCGGTCCCGAGCACCTCGGCCAGGACGAGGTCGACGCCTTCGGGGGTGAGACGCTGCTCGAGGTACCCGTGCGACGAGGCCTCAGGCCCTCCTTCGATCCGCTCTACGATCACCCGTCCGTCGGCGTACAGGTAGAGAGAGAACCTGCCGGCGTCCCCTGGGGTGTGCGCGAACCAGAAGTGCAAGAGGTTCTCTCCACGCGCAGGGGTGCTCGGCGTCGCTCCCTCAGGTGGCAGACCCACGATGCCTTGGACGGTGGGCTGGGGAGAAGCGGTTGTTCCGCTAGCGGGTGGCCGGATGACCCGATCGGTGGTCAGGAGCCAGATTGGCAACACCATCACCGCGATCGCGACGACACCGGCCGCGATCCGTTGGTTCCGGTTCCTCCGCTCCCGGCGGTGGATGAGGTCGTCGACGCCGATCGAGTGTGGGCGCATCAGTTCCATCTCCCGCTCGAGCAGGTCTCGGTTGTTAGTCATCGGAGATCTCCTTCGCGTCTCTCAGTACTCGGCGACCCTGGGACGTGAGTGCCCGCACGGTCGATCCCTTGACGCCCAGCAGCGAGCCGGCTTCCTGCGCGCTGTAGCCGAGGACGTCGGTCAGCATCAGCGCGGCGCGTTTGCGCGGGGGGAGGCTCGCGAGCGCTTGCGCGACGACGTGGCGATCGTCCGCCGCCGAGTAGGCGTCGCGCTGAGGGCCGAGGCCGACCGCGCGGCGGGCCGCCACAGCCGCCCGGCGCGACCGGTTCTTGAACAGGTTGAAGGCCGTCCGGTAGAGGTAGCCGTCGGACTCTTCCATCATCGCGACCCGATCCCAGCGTTCCCAGATCTTCAGGAAGGCGTCCTGCGCGATGTCCTCGGCCTCCTGGTAGCTCCCGGTTACGACGCACATGAGCCGCAGGAGCCGGTCTCGCTCGGCATCGAAGAACGACTCGAGGACCATGGGGGCGACGCCGGCCCGGAGCCCGTATGCCGCATCGGATAGGACGTGTGGGTCGCTCATCTGGTTAACAAACACGCAAGGGTCTCGATACGTGTACGCCACCCCTCGAGATCGTGTGGCCACCAACGTACGCTGCGACGTCAGAGACACCGTCACCCACGGCTCACGTCCTCTCCGGTTGACAGCCAAACGGACAGCCGAGCCCGTGGACGACGGTGGAATCCTTGACCGCCATCTCCGGACGGGGTGGACGTACATGGGACTGCCCTGGACGACTTCTCAGGGACTGTTATCCGTAGGTTGTGGGTTCGAGTCCCACCCCCGGAGCCGCTCCGTCGCGCATCACCCGGACCACCACACCGGAGCCACCTAGGACGTATCTCCTTATCCGGCGGCCCACGTGGCGTGGCGGCGCCGCTGGGCTCAGCGCACCGCCTTCTTCACTAGCGCGACGATCTCCCTCTCTTCGGCGGCGGTCAGCTCAGTCAGCGCGAAGGAGGTCGGCCACATGGCGCCTTCGTCGAGGTTCGCCTCGTCGCTGAATCCGAACGTCGCGTACCTCGCCTTGAACTTCTCCGCGGCCTGGAAGAAGCAGACGACCTTGCCGTCCTTGGCGTACGCGGGCATCCCGTACCAGGTCTTCGGCCACAGGTCCGGCGCGGCGGTCGTGATGATCGAGTGGATCCGCTTGGCCATGGCACCGTCGGGTCCTTTCATCGCGGCGATCGCCGCGAGCAGGTCCTTCTCTCCGACCTCCCTGTTCTTGCTCGCGCGCTCTTCCGCCTTCAGCTCCTGCGCGCGAGCCTTCATCGCGGCCCGTTCCTCGGTGGTGAATCCGCCGGACGTGGGCGCGGCAGTGCGCTTGGCGGGCTTCTGCCTTGTCTCGTTCGCGGGTTCCTTCTCAGCCATTGCCATCGACCTCCTCAGGACGGCTCAGGGCGTCCTGGATGCGGATCAGGTTGCCCGCGGGACCGCGGACAGCGAAGTCGCGGACCCCGTTGTCCATGACGGTCATGCTACCTGCGACTCCCTGACCGGGTTTCTCGACCTGATCGGTCCGTCGCCTGTTCGCACGCACGACGGCATCTCCGGGCCGGAGCAGTTAGATCGGTAGAGCACGACCCCCACTACACCTTCGGTCCGACGAGGAACGATGTCTCGAGGAGGGCTACCAGTGCCAGGGCGGCCACGCCGCTGATGCGCGCGGCTCGGGGTGCTCGCCAGCCGTCGAGCTGAGGAGCGAGCGTGAACCGGGCGGCCCAGATGATGCCCGCGTAAACGGTGAGGAACCACAGGAACCCGGCCGCGGCGCGCGCCGTGGACAGATCGTCGGACAGGATCGCCGCGATGGCCACCACGGGGATCACCGCGACCACGCCGACCAACCGCCGCATCCGGCGAGGCCAATCTGTGTGCGTGATCGCGAGGGGTACCAGTACCACGGCCGGGAGCATCGGGCCTCCCGCCGCCATCCCGAGCGGGAGCAGGCTGGCGAACGTTACGACGCGAAGGACGGTCATCCGCCCACGCGGGAGGCCGGTGCGACGGCCGAGGTATGCGCCGGACTGCCCCAGCCCGGCGATGCCGAACCCGATCACGATGAAGAGCGTCCCGGTCCAGGAGAACTCCGGGTCGGTGGAGATGAACCGCATCCAGACCCGGGCGTAGATGCCCCACGCGAGTCCACCCAGGAGCCCCCCGAGGAGGACGACCGGTCCCGGGAAGCCGCGCCCGGTAGCTCGTTCCGGGATCAGCTGCTCGACCCCGGCGCCGGATGCCTCCAACGCTGTTCGGTCTGCGGTCACGTTCTCTCCTTACCATTCCCCCTGAGACCGCCCAACACACCGATCCCCGTGCGCATCGGTCAGATCCCCTTCCACTTCTTCGCTCGCTCCATCCGATCAGTCAGAGGTGTGGTCTGCGAGGGAGCTGACATGTTGGGAGGCGAGGGTGCTACCACCACGGTCCGGTGCCTTTCGGAGCGTCTGAAGAAGTCGAGCAGCGGCCGCTCCGTCATCTGTCTCGTGGCCGGTGGGATGTCGTGCCGAGCGATCGGCCCACGGCGCGGTCGCCGGTCACGAGCGCCACAACCTGTCGAGAACTCCGTCGCTACAGTGGGCCCGTGGAGCGGTACGAACTAGCCGAGGCCGCTCGGCGGGCAGGCATCAGCCCCGATCAGCTTCGCCGACTGGTCGATCTGGGAGTGATCACGCCCGACGCCGAGGAACGGTTCACGACGGGTCACGTGCTCCGAGCGGAGCTGGTCGAGAGCCTCGTCGCGGCGGGCATCCCACTGGACGGTCTGGGCGCCGCCATCCGCGGCGGTCAGGTTTCGCTCGACTTCCTCGACGAGCCGGTGTTCGACCGGTTCTCGGCGCTCGGCGGCGACACCTTCGCGCAGCTGAGCGAGCGAACCGGCGTGCCGGTCGAGCTGCTGACGCTCATCCGGGAAGCTGCCGGCTCCAGCCCACCGCTCCCCGAGGATCGCGTTCGTGCCGGAGAGCTGCCGTATGCCGAGTTCATCGAGACGCAGGTCGCGGCGGGGTTCGACCCGATCGCCGTCCAGCGTCTGCTTCGTGTCCACGGCGACAGCCTGCGTCGCATGGCCGAGACGGAGGTGGCATGGTTCCGGTCCGAGGTCGTCATGCCGGCTCTTGCAGCGGGCAAGCGGCCCGACGAGATCTTCGGGTTGGAACTCGCCCATCGCCTGAACGTCGCGGTGGAGCCGGCGGTGATAGAGCTGTACCGCCTTGTCCAGACGGGGGCATGGACCGCCGTGATCATCGAGGGTCTGGAGCAGCAGTTGGCCGCGGCAGGGTTGCACAGCCGTCTGGAGCATCCCCCGGCGATGTGTTTCCTCGACATCACCGGCTATACCGGACTCACCCAGGAGCGAGGCGACGCCGCGGCGGCCGATCTGGCGACCAAGCTGGCCAGGTTGGTGGAGCGCATATCGATGCGCCACGGTGGTCGACCGGTCAAGTGGCTGGGCGACGGCGTCATGATCTATTACAAAGACCCCGGCCCGGGCGTGGTGGCCGCCCTCGAGATGGTGGCGGGCGTGGCCGAGGCCGGGTTGCCGCCGGCCCACGTCGGCCTGCACGCTGGGCATGTGATCTTCCAGGAGGGTGACTACTACGGCCAGACGGTGAACGTCGCCTCGAGGATCGCCGACTACGCCCGGCCGGGTGAGGTGCTCGTCAGCCAGGAGGTGGTCGACGCCTCGAGCGGGACCGAGGTCGCCTTCCGGGAGATCGGCCCGGTCGAGCTCAAGGGGGTGGCCGGTGCCATGCGCCTGCACGCTGCCTCCGGGCCCGGCTGAACAGCCGGACGCTCGCGAGGGCTGAACGCGTGATCCACCGTGAGCGTAGGGTCGGCCGATGGGATCCTCGCGGAAGATCGAGGGGCCCGGTCTAAACGATCGGGGTGGTTCGAGCATCCATGGGCGCGTGCAGGTAGAGGACAACGTCGTCGAGATCGGCCGGGAACGCGCAGCGCCCGCGGGTCCACCGACCTTCGAAGAGCTCTTCCTCGACGTGCACGATCGCCTGTACCGAGCGTTGTACTTCATCACCGGGAGCTCGGCCGACGCGGAGGAACTGATGCAGGACGCGTTCCTGAAACTCTGGGAGCGGTGGGATCGGCTCGACACGATCGAGGATCCGGTCGCCTACCTGTTCCGCGTCGCGCTGAACGGGGTTCGGATGCGTGCACGCCGTGCACGGGTGGTCGCGAGGAAGATCCTCCCGGCCGCCGCCACCCGAGACCCTTTCGATGACGTCAACCTCCGGGAGGACGTACGTCGGATGCTACGAGGCATCTCGCCTCGTCAACGGAGCGCCATCGTGCTCACCGGCATACTCGGGTACAACTCGGAACAGGCCGCCCGGATCATGGGCATCCAGCCGACCACCGTGCGCGTGCTGGCGTCGCAAGGGCGCGCGGCGCTCAAGGGGAGCTAGGGAGGCGAGGATGCCAGACATCCAGGAGGTCTACGAGATGGTCACGAAGCAGAAACCGCCCGAGCCCGGCGCCCTCGAGCGACAGCAGAAGCGGCAGGTCCGCGCCGCTCGCAACAAGAGGTTCGGAGCCTTCGCCGTGGCGGCTGCGATCGGCGTGGTGGCGATCGCGCTGATCCTGGTGATGAGCCCAGGAGAGGACACGACCGCCCCTGCCGACGGGCCGACGGTCGAAGAGGCAGCAGAAGAGGTCGCGAGGGATTTCCTCGACCAGTTGGGCGCTTTCAACGCGGAACAAGCGATGACCTACCTGGCCGAGGATTCCGATATCAGGGGGATGACCGAGGGTTACAATGATGTCGAGGGCCTGTCGCTGATGCTCTCCTTCCTCGAGGCCCAGGGCTACCAGCAGACGATCACCTCCTGTGAGGCGACCACCTTGGACTCCTTTACCACGGTCGTCTGCGCGTACGATTTCCACGGCATCAGATCCGATGAGATCGGGCGTGGGCCGTTCAGCGGCGGCACCTTCTCGTTGACCGTTCGTGACGGAGAGATCGTCCGGGCGTCGCGGGGGTGGAACATCGAGGAGTTCTCGCCGCATATGTGGGAGCCCTTCGCCGAATGGGTGTCCACGACCTATCCGAAGGACGCCGCGGTGATGTACAACTCGTCGCTCACCAACTTCGTGCTCACCGAAGAGTCGATCCGGCTTTGGGAGAAGCGGAGCCGCGAGTGGGTGAAGGTAGTGCTGGGAACGCAGGGACAGTGACGTCGTCAACCCCGTGACGACCGAGGTCTCCAATGGCACCGTCGAAGGGCGAGCAGGGCCATGACCTACAGGCGCCTGCTCGCCCTATGCTCGAGCGTCACCGCCCTGCCATGACCCCGAAGATCTGCCTCCGCTGTGATTGGCAAGGCGAAACGGATGAACCGAGGTGCCCGAACTGCGGGGGCCGATCGCTCTTCGTGGTCGGTGCTCCCCCGTCGAAGGGCGAGGAGACGCGGGTCAGGAACGATCCCGAGGACAGGAGCCCGGGGCTCGAAGCGTCGATCACCGCGGCCGTCGCCCGATCGGGCGCCCCCTCCCGCGAGCCGAGCCCTTCCCCGGCTCCGGCGGATGCGGAGGAACCACCCGGACGCTCCGCCCGTTCGGTCGCCGCGTTCGTCCTGACCGCGCTCGTGCTGACCGTCATGCTGGGAACCTGGCTCAAGGCCAACGACGAGCCCTCGGCCGCCGCTAAGCCTTCCGGCTCCCCGGTGACGCAGACCCCATCGAGCGACGTCTCGCCCTCACCGACGCCTGTAGGCACGCACGAGCTGACCGTGGGTGGCGTTCCGTTCTCATTCGAGCCGAGAGGGGGCTGGGAGAGGTTCGGCGGGATCTCGATCAACAAGTCAGATCCCTTCGCGGCCGACGGGCAGGATGCGGAGGCCATCATCTTCTGGACGACCTTCCCGCAGGGCGACATCGCAGATCCGTGCGACCACCTGTTGCGTTCGGTCCGTGGTCCTTCGGCTGCCGAACTCGCGGCCGCGGTAGCGGCTGCCCCGGGTACCGAGCTGGTCTCGGGTCCCTCCTACGTCTCGGTCGGCGGGCAACCCGCGACGCACGTCGTGCTCACCGTCCAAAAGGATCTCGGCTGCGACCCCGGATACTTCTTCACCTGGAATGCCGTGTTCGGAGGTGCGTTCTGGCTGCGCACGGGCGTGGGCGACACGATCAGGGTCTGGATCGTCGAGGTCGACGGCAAACGTCTCGTCATCGGAGCCGAGACGGTAAGGCAGGCCTCGCCCGGTCTGGAGCAGGAGATCCAGCAGATCATCGGATCGATCCGCTTCGACTAGTCCGATCGGCGCACGGGCCGTCCGAGGCGATCGCCGTTGTCATCCACCGCTCGTGGGGGCCCGGGCCCCGTCCCCCCCGTTCGAAGGGGGTGCGACGATCGGACGAACGGATAGACGTCGCCGCCTCCCCGGCACACGGTGAACGAAGACGCACCGATCGGAAGGAGGCCGACATGTACCTGCATGGAAAACGGTGGGTGGTCGCGCTCGCCGGGCTCGTGCTGCTCGTGAGCATCGTCGCGAGTATCGCCCAGGCGGGTGGGAGCGAGACGCGCCGTCGCATCTACATGAGCGCCATCGAATACAAGGGCGGGGCGAGCACCGTAGACGAGGCCTACCCGCCCGCAGCCGTCGAAGGCACCAGGGAACTGGCACCGCTCGGCGGTGGCTACGGGCTGAAGGAGCCAGACGCGACCGGGCGCTGGGAGGTGGAGTCATACCGGTTCGAGCCAGGGTTCCTGGTCGCGAAGCTGGGCGAGAGGATCACCCTGGAGATCGTCGGGATCAACGGCGCGCTCCACGACATCTCCCTGACGTCGCCCTCGGGGGCCTCGGTGGATCTCGTCGTCACGCGAGGCCGGCTCACGCGGGTCCTCTTCAGGGCCAACGAGCTCGGGATGTGGAAGCTGGTCTGCCACACGCACCCGCCTGCGATGACGGCAGAGATACTCGTCATCAGGTAGCAGGCGATCGCTCCTGAGGGCGGGCTTGGGCAGGACGCCCTGTCCAACGCCCGCCCTCAGGAGCGGATCAACGGCCGCGCCAGCCATCTTGCGCCGACTCGGCGCCACGGGGCATGCTTCAGGAGGCGGGCCGGCACCGGCGCGCTGCCGAACGGGGAGCGCCGGGCTGAGAACTGGGAGGCCCCTCCCCGCTGACCCGCGAGGGGGACGGATGGGCGAGTTCGACATGGGTCTGGTGCAACGGGGCGCTAGGAACCGGCGTACCCCGTATCACGAAGCAGCACAACGGCGCTCGCCGCTCGGCTACACGGTCTACAACCACATGTACTTCCCCATCCGTTTCGACAGCTTCGAGAACGAGTTCCAGGCCCTCCTGGACGACGTCACGCTCTGGGACGTCGCGGTCGAACGGTGCCTCGAGATCTCCGGTCCCGACGGCTTCGCGTTCGCGCAGCTACTTACTCCTCGTGACCTGTCCAAGTGTTCCGTCGGCCAGGCGAAGTACGTGCTCATCTGCGACAGCGACGGGGGCATCATCAACGACCCGGTCCTGACCCGCATGGACGAGGACACGTTCTGGTTCGCGCTCGCGTCCTCCGACGCGCTGCTGTTCGCACGCGGGCTCAAGAACGCCTACCCCGACCTGGACGTCACGATCCGGGAGGCCGACGTTGCCCCGATGCAGGTCCAGGGGCCGAAGTCCAAGCCACTGATGGTCAAGCTGCTCGGCGAGCCGATCCTGGATCTCAGGTACTACTACTGGACCAGGGCCGAGATCGCAGGCGCGCCCGTGGTCGTTACCCGGACCGGCTGGACGTCCGAGGTCGGCTACGAGATCTACCTCACCGACACCTCCAAGGGGACCGAGGTCTACGACGCGGTCATGGAGGCGGGCGAGGAGTTCAACATCAAGGCGACCGGTCCCAGCGACATCCGAAGGATCGAGGGCGGCATCTTCAACTGGGGCGCCGACATGACCTACGAGCACAACCCCATCGAGATGGGCCTGGATCGGCTCGTGGACTTCGACACCCTCGACGACGACCGCTGCATCTCGATGGCGGCCCTGCGGCGGATCCAGAGCGCGGGCGTCAAGCGTAGGATCGTCGGGGTAGAGATGGACGGGGCACCCTTCGAGGCGCTCAACAACGTGAAGTGGCCCGTGAGCGCCGGCGGCACCGAGGTGGGCCTGGTCACGTCAGCCATCTACTCTCCGCGCCTGGAGAAGAACATCGGCTTCGCGTGGGTGCCGATAGGTCTCGCCGCCTCAGGCACCGACCTGCGCGTCGCGAGCGAATGGGGCGAGCGAAACGGTGTGGTTGTCGAGATGCCGTTCGTCGACCCCCAGAAGGCCATCCCCATCTCATAGACCCGTCCCATAGGAAGGACCGCCAGCATGACCAACGAACGCCAGGAGATGCTCGAGAAGAGCGCGACCCTGTACTTCGGACCGTGGTACCGGAAGTCGCCGATGTTCGAGGCGACGCTGCGTGCCGGCTGCACGGCCTTCGACATCTACAACCACATGTACCTGCCGGGCTACATAGACGACCCGGAGGTCGAGTACCACGCCCTCAACAACGATGTGACCCTGTGGGACGTCGGGGTCGAGCGCACGGTGCAGGTGAGCGGCCCAGACGCCGACCGGCTCATCGACATGATCACGTGCCGGGATCTGACTAAGTGCCAGGTCGGCCAAGGCAAGTACATGATCGTCACCGCCCCCGACGGCGGCATCGTGAACGATCC